>JAANMW010000018.1_pt1 | contig 145002 bp, 124 predicted proteins | sample 7279671 | NCBI WGS metagenome assembly JAANMW01 (sample SAMN14094541, study PRJNA606508) | bioreactor metagenome | isolation source: A lab-scale SPAN reactor treating ammonium-rich wastewater day 247 | place: Ireland: Galway | collected 2017-09-19 | reverse complement strand
CTGGCGTCCACGGACACCAGGAAACCCGGGTTGGTCAGCGCGCCCGTGCCGTCGTTGAGCCGGACCGTGACCACGTCGTCATCGGCGCACGCGACAACCACGTCGAGGTGCCCATCGCCGTTCAGGTCGCCGAGTGCAACGTCCTCCGGGTTCGCGCTCACGAGGTACTGCACTGGCGCGGCGAACGCGCCTGAGCCGTCGTTGATAAAGACACGGATCGCGTCGTCCTCCGAGGCAGCGACCACGAGGTCCGGCGCGCCGTCGCCCGTAAGATCGCCGACCGCAACCGCCCGTGGCGCGGTTCCGCCCGGGAGAAGTGTCGCGGGACCGAATCCGCCCGTCCCGTCGCCGATGTAGACGCCGACGAAGTTCAGGAGGAAGTTGGTCGTCACAAGGTCGAGGTCGCCGTCGCCGTTCAGGTCGGCCAGCGCAAGCCCGACCGGTCCGCCGTTGCCGGCGATGCGCGTCGCGTCGCCGAACGTTCCGTCGCCGTTGCCGAGGAAGACCGCGATGGAGTTGTTGCCGAACTCACTCACGACGAGGTCGATCGCCCCGTCGCCGTTCAGGTCGCCCGCGACAACGCGCGACGCCGAGCCGAGCGTGTCGAGTGTCTGCGAGCGTGTGAACGATCCGTCGCCGCGTCCGAGCAGCACCGTGACGGTGTTCGAATCAAAGTCCGCCGTCGCCGCGTCGAGGATGCCGTCGTCATCGAAATCCGCGACGACCAGCCCGGTCGGCGCGTCACCGACAGCCGTGGTCGGCGCGTCGTACACGACCGCGAGAAGAGCCCGCCCTTCGAGGGCCTCGGATCGGCACGAATCTCCCGCGGGAAGTGCGGACTCGGAGCGGGCACGAACTCGCGTCTTGCTCATGGGCATCCCCTGCCTGTGCGCGCGGCCACCCGGCCGGACCAAGTCTATCGGCAGGCCGGGGCACGATCATCCACAGACGCGAACCGGCTACGAACGCAGCCCCGTCAGCAACGCCTCGACGACCTTCTTCGCGTCGCCGAAGAGCATCCGCGTGTTCTCGCGGTAGAACAGAGGGTTGTCCACGCCCGCGTAGCCCGTGGCCATCCCCCGCTTCATCACGATCACCGTGCGGGCCTTCCAGACTTCAAGCACAGGCATCCCGGCGATCGGACTCCCAGGGTCGTCCTGGGCAGCGGGATTCACGATGTCATTCGCCCCGATGACGAGCACGACGTCCGTCTGCGGGAAGTCGGGGTTGATCTCCTCCATCTCGAGCACGACGTCGTACGGCACGCCCGCCTCGGCGAGCAGCACGTTCATGTGCCCCGGCAGCCTCCCCGCAACCGGGTGGATCGCGAAACGAACGAGCACGCCGGCCGATTCGAGCAGGCGGACGCATTCCGCCAGCGCGTGCTGCGCCTGGGCGACGGCCATGCCGTACCCCGGCACGATGATGACGCTCCGCGCCGACTTCAGAAGCGAGACGGCGGCGGGAGCGTCGATCGGCGTGACCTCACCCCCCGGCGCCTCGCCCGACGGCGCGGCCCCGCCCTCGGTGCCGAACCCGCCGAGGATAACACTGATGAACGAACGGTTCATCCCCCGGCACATGATGTAGCTCAGGATCGCGCCGCTGCTGCCGACCAGCGCGCCTGTCACGATCAGCAGGTCGTTCTCCAGCATGAAGCCCGCCGCCGATGCCGCCCAACCCGAGTAACTGTTCAGCATCGAGACGACGACCGGCATATCCGCCCCACCGATCGCGGCCACGAGGTGCATCCCCAGCACACCCGTGATGGCCGTCGCGATCAGCAACTCCGCCATTCCCGCCCCGCCGGTCGCCATGCCGTAGCGAACGCCGAGCACGACCGTCACCAGCAGCGCGGCGGCGTTCGCAGCGTGACGGGCCGGAAGAATCAGCGGCTTGCCGCTCACCAACCCCTGCAACTTCAGGAACGCGACGACCGAGCCGGTGAACGTGATCGAACCGATGCACGCCCCGAGATACACCTCGACGCGATGCACCAGTTCGCCCGATCCGGTTTGCGCGGCGTGCGGCTCGACGTGCCCCGCCACCGCCACCAGCACCGCCGCAAGCCCGACGAAACTGTGCAGAATCGCCACGAGTTGCGGCATCGCCGTCATCCGGACCCTCGCCGCGACCACCGCACCGACGATCACCGCCGGCGCCATCGCCGCCGCCAGCAGGGCGTAATCGCCCACTCGTTCTCCGAGCGTCGTTGCGATCAGGGCAAGCGCCATGCCCGCGATGCCGCACGCGACCCCGCGCCGTGCCGTCTCGGGGCGCGATAGCCCGCCGAGCGCGAGGATGAACAGCGCGCTGGCCGCGATGTACGACGCCGTCACCATGCTCTCCGGCATCACGCTGACGATCCTCCCGTCGGGGCGTGCTTCCGGAACATGGAGAGCATCCGCCGCGTCACCAGGAACCCGCCCGCGACGTTCACCGTGGCAACGAGCACCGCCACCATCCCCAACACCGCCGGCAACCCCCGCCCCTGGCCTGTGAGGTGCAGCATCCCGCCGATCACGATGATGCCGCTGATCGCGTTCGTGATGCTCATCAGCGGCGTGTGCAGCGCCGGCGTGACGTTCCACACAACCAGCCAGCCCACGAAGCACGCCAGCACGAACACCGTGAGGTGCGAGAGCAGCGCGGGCGGCGCGGTCAGGCCGATGAGCAGCAGCAGCACGCCCGCCAGCCCCAGCCAGAACACCCTCTGCCACGGCCGCGACTTCCTCTCGACCGCGGCCGGCGCCAGGGCCACTTTCGCAGGCTCTGCACGCTCTCGCCCGGTCGCAACCACCGGCTCGACCTGCGGCTTCGGCGGCGGCCAGGTGATCTCGCCCCTGTGCGCGATCAGCGCACCTCGTATTACCTCGTCCCCCAGGTCCGGCTCCAGGTCCGCACCCAGCGCCTCGACCAGGTGGAAGACCGTCGTCGCGTACAACTGGCTCGACTGGCTCGCCATCCGGCTCGGCAGGTCCGTGAATCCGACAATCGTGACGCCCTTGTGCTCCACGACCTCATCCGGTCGCGTCAGCGCGCAGTTCCCGCCCTGCTCCGCCGCCAGGTCCACCACGACCGAACCAGGCCTCATGCTCTCGACCATGCCCGCGGTCACGAGCACCGGCGCCCGCTTGCCGGGGATGAGTGCGGTCGTGATGATCGCGTCGACTTCCATCGCCTGCGCCGCGAAGAGGGCCATCTCCGCCTCGACGTAGGCCTTGGACATTTCCTTCCCATAGCCGCCTCCCCCCTCGCCCTCCTCATCGACGTGCAGCTCGAGGAACTCCGCGCCCATGCTGCGGACCTGGTCGCGCGTCGCGGCACGCGTGTCGAACGCACGCACGATCGCTCCGAGGCTCCGGGCGGTACCGATCGCGGACAACCCCGCGACGCCGGCCCCGATGACCAGCACCTTCGCCGGATCGACACGCCCTGCAGCCGTCATCTGCCCAGCGAAGAACCGCGGCAGAGAATGGGCGGCCTCGACCACCGCCCGGTACCCGGCGACGTTCGCCATCGCGCTGAGGGCGTCCATCTTCTGCGCCCGCGTGATGCGGGGCACGCAGTCCATGGCGAGCGCGGTGATGCGCCGCGACGCCAACCGCTCCAGCAGCTCCCGGTTCTGCCCCGGCCAGATGAAGCAAACGAGCCTCCCGCCCTCCCGGATCAGGTCCGCCTCGTGCACACCCAGCCCTGGGTGCGCCTCCGGCCCGCGCACCTTCGCGATCAGGTCCGCTCGCTGCCAGAGTTCGCGGGCGTCTTCAACGACCTCCGCCCCGGCCTCGACGAACGCCGAATCAGAACAGCCCGCCGCGTCGCCCGCGCCTCGCTCGACTAGCACCCCGAACCCGGCCTTGCGGTAGCGCAACACCGTCTGCGGCGTGGCGGCAACGCGGCACTCGCCTTGGTGCACTTCTTTCGGGATGCCGACAAGCACGGTCCGATTCTCCGGTCGAGTGACCCGCTCCGGGCCGGGAGGCGGAAGGATACTGTGTCCGCCGCGTGGCGTCTCAGCCCGCCGCAGCCGCCTGCACCCGCCCCCACTGCTCCTCGAGACGCCTCGCCGAAACCGGTTGAGCGGTACCGAGTCCCTGCGAGAACACCGAGACGCGAAGTTCCTCGACCATCCATCGGTACGAGCGGAGTTCGTCTCGCGCCACGGGCGGATGCGAGTCGAGCCGTTCAAGAGCGTCGATGTACCGCCACCACGCCGGCGCGACCGTGTCCAACGCGGCCCGCTCTCCGGCCGTGCGGCCTGCCGCCAGCCTGCGAAGCCGGGCCTCGAGCGCGGCGAGATAACGCGGATAGTGCCGCAATTGGTCGGCCGCCGTGGACGCCAGGAACCCGGCCGGGATCAGGTGATCCAACTGCGAGGCGATGTCCTCCCCGGATTCGCCATGCAGGAGTTCGGGGTTGCTTTCAATGAGTACGCGAACCCGCTGCACGGCTTCGAGCGTCCTCTCTGCAACCCTCGCCGCTTCGACGAGCGCGGGCGAGAGGCGGCCCCACGTCTCGGACACCGCCCGCTCGAACGCTGCCGACGTCCGGATCGACGCGAGCGGGACGGGGCACGCGCGCTCGACCGCCATCACCGCAAGATCGTCGTGCAGCGCGTCCGCGCTTCCGAGCGTGGCGTACAGAAGCCGGAGCCGCTCGACGCCCGGCAGGTGCTCGATGAGCGTCCGCAACTCGCCGGCGAGCCGAACGCGGAGGAGTCGTCGGACGCCGATCGGCCACGCCGCCTCGGCCTCATCGCGCGAGGTGAACAGCCGCACCGCAGCCGCTCGCATCTCCTCGGCCATCGCCGGCCACGCCCGCACGCTCGCGCCGCCGAGCGCGATCACGACGCTCTCGGGCGGGTCGCCGATCGTCCAGTCGGAGATCGCCGCCCGGTTGTAGTCGCTCCGCACGACGCGGAGCGCTTCGGCCAGCGCGCCGCGTATCGACGCGCGAACGGCGGCGACGTCGTGCCCGCAAGCCACCGCACGGCCGCCCTCGTCCACCACGGCGACACGCGCCCTCAAGTGCCCCGGCACGGCGTCCGGGGCGAAGTTGCCGGCTCGGACCGTCACGCCGCGCGTGCGGCCGATGAACGCCGCGAGTCCTTCGACCAGCGGACACGTACGATCCGGCGACGACGCCAGGAACGAATCCACGATCTCGGGCGCAGGCCCGAGCGACCGCCGCGCCGCGCGAGGCAGGGTCCGCACGAGCGCGATCGCCGCGTCGCGGACGTTTCCCGGCACCGCCCAGTCCACCGCCGCCTGCGTGAGCGACCACGCCGCCCCAAGCGGCACGGTGATGGTGACTCCGTCCGCATCTCCGCCGGGGTCGTGCGCGTAGTCCATCGGCAGTTCCACGCCGCCGACGCGGATCGTGTCGGGAAACAACTCCACCGACGCGGCCTCCGCGAGCGGCCCGGCGAGTTCGCGCTCGTCGAAATAGAGCGCCATCGGATCGTCGCGTTCCGCGCGCAGCCGCCACGCCTCGAACGCACGCCCCGTCCAGACGCCCGGCGGCACTCGGCGGTCGTAGAAGTCGAAGCGCCGCTGGGCCTGCGCCGCACTCTCGTCGCGGCGGAGTTTCGCGCTCAGCGTGCGCACTCGTTCGACCACGCGCCGGTTGTGCCGCTCGAAATCGGCCCCGCTCGCGTGCCCGCCCTCGACCAGCGCGTGGTGAATGAACAGCGCCCGCGCCTCGGCCGGGTTCACGCCCCCGAAATCAACCCGCCTGCGATCGACCACCGGCAGCCCGAGCAGCGACACCGTCTCGAAGGCAACCGCGCGCTCGCGCCTCGCATCCCACCGCGGCTCGGAATACGTCCGCGACAGCAGGTGCGACCCGAGCCGCTCCACCCACGACGCTCGCACCGGCGCGACAATCCTCGCGTACAGCCGCGTCGTCTGCACCAGCTCCGCCGCGACAATCCAGGGCGGATCGCGCCCGTGCATCACGGACCCCGGGTGAATCCTGAACTTCGTCCCGCTCGGCCCCTCGTACTCGTGGCGCTCGCGCAGCCGCCCCACGTGCACCAGCAGCCCCGTCAGCAGCGCCCGATGCACGCGGTCCTCGTGCGGGTGCGCGGCGTTGATCCGCATCCCGAGTTCCGTCGCCATCGCGTGCAACTGGTGGTGAACGTCCTGCCACTCCCGCATCCGCGCGTGCGACAGGAACCGCTCCCGGCACCAGCCCTGCAACCCCCGGCGCGACGACTCCCGCGCGGCCTTGTGGAACTCCTCCCACACACGCACAAGCGTCAGGAAGTCCGAACGGGGGTCGGCGTTCGCCCGGTGCGCCGCGTCCGCCTCGTCCCGCTTGTCGATCGGCCTGTCGCGCGGATCTCGCACCGACAAGCCCGCCACGATGATCAGCGCCTCGCGCAGCGACCCCTCCCGCTCCGCCGCCAGCAGCATCCGCCCGAGCCTCGGATCGACCGGCAACCGCGCCAGTCGACGGCCGATCTCGGTCAGCCCGCCGTCGGCTCCCATCGCGCCCAGCTCGACCAGCGTGTCGCGCCCGTCGCGGATCATCCGCGCCGAGGGCGCCTCGACGAACGGGAATCGCTCCACCTCGCCCAGCCGCAGCGCGGCCATCTGGAGGATCACCCCCGCCAGGTTCGTCCGCAGGATCTCCGGATCGGTGAATCTGGGGCGCGACTCGTCGTCGCTCTCGCTGTACAAGCGGACGCAGATCCCCTCACGCACGCGTCCGCACCGGCCGGCCCGCTGGTCCGCCGACGCACGCGAGATCGGCTCGACCTCCAGCCGCTGGATGCGCGAGCGCGGGCTGTAGCGGTTGATCCGCGCGACGCCGGTGTCGATCACGAACCGGATGCCCGGCACCGTGAGCGAAGTCTCCGCCACGTTCGTCGCCAGGATGACGCGCCGCCCGTCGTGCGCGCGGAACACGCGGTCCTGCTCCTCAGCCGACAGCCTCGCGTAGAGGGGGAGTACCTCGCGCCCCTCCGCCCCCGGCGCGGCCCGCAACGCCTCGGCCGCTTCGCGGATCTCCCGCTCGCCCGGCAGGAACACCAGCACGTCTCCCGGCCCCTCACCCTCAAGCCCGAGCAGCGTGCTCACGATGGCATTCGACACCGTGGCGTCCGCTGCCTCCGGGGGAGCATGGCGCACCTCCACGGGGTATGTCCGCCCCGACACCTCGACCACCGGACACCCGCCGAAGTGGCGGCTGAACCGCTCCGGGTCGATCGTCGCCGACGTCACGATCACCTTCAGGTCGTGCCGCTTCGGCAGCAACTGGCGCAGGTACCCGAGCAGGAAATCGACGTTCAGGCTCCGCTCGTGCGCCTCGTCGATGATGACCGTGTCGTAGGCCAGCAGCCTGCGGTCGCTCTGCGTCTCGGCGAGCAGCACCCCGTCGGTCATCACCTTGACGAGCGTGTCGGGCGACGTGCGATCATTGAACCGAACCTTGTAGCCGACCGCGCGCCCGAGCGGCACGCGCAGTTCCGCCGCCACCCGCGACGCGATGCTCCGGGCCGCGACGCGCCGCGGCTGCGTGTGCGCGATGATGCCGGTCGCGCCGCGCCCCAGTTCCAGGCAGAACTTCGGAAGTTGCGTGCTCTTGCCCGAACCCGTCTCGCCGCACACCACGACGGCCTGGTGCTCCCGGATCGCCGACAGGATGCGCTCTCGCTCCGCGACGATGGGCAGCTCGGGCGGGTAGTCGATGGAACGGATGCGCCCGGCCCGCGCCGCGGCCCGCTGCGCCGAACGCTCCGCCTGCGCGTGCAGCGAGCGAATCTCGTCGCGCCGTCCCGCGTGGTCGGCCGCCCGCAGCCGGCGCGCGATCCGCTCCCGATCCGTCGCCATGCACGACGGGAGGAGGCTTCTCACCATGGCCGCGGACTCGGACACGGGCAATCGTTGGCGGCCCGCGGCCGCTCGTCATGCCAGACCCACTTGCCGAAGCAACGGCGCGATCTCGACCGGCTCACCGGTCTCCGCCGATCGCCTGATCGCCTCCATGACGCACACGGTCTCGACGCCCTCCTCCAGCTCCGGCGATCGCGGCTCGCCCGAGATCAGCCCGGAGGCGAAGTGATCGGCGTAGTTGGCGAACTCGCCGTAGTGCATCCCGTGCACCTCGCTGTTGAAGTAGTAATGGCGGCCCGCGTAGAGCAAGTCCTCGACGATCTCGGCGTGCGCGCCCGGCCGGAACGCGCCCCCGCCCACGCCCGCGGCTTCGTCGTCCGCGCCGCTCGCGGTGTGCATGTACCGCATGTCGTGGTACTGCGCCAGGCTCGTCCCGCCGGACGCGAACACGAGACATTCGATGCAGTTGCGTGCCGTCGGCAACTCGTGGCATCCATAATGCCCCATCACGCGCGCGATCCGCCCGTCCTCGGCCAGCAGGTTGACGACGTACATGTCTCTCCCATTCACGCCGAACGCCCGCCCCATCGCGGACACAACGCCGAGCGCGTGCACGCACCGAATCCTCCCCAGGTACCATCGCACGAGATCGACCGGGTGGCTCAACCCCAGGAACACCCAGTCGGTCTCCGTCGCCGCCCACCGGCTCTTGCGGTAGTACCAGTCCATGCGGTGAATGTAGTGCGCATCCACCATTTCCACCGCGTTCAGGCCGCCGAAATCGCCTCGCTCCAGCGCGGACCGTTGCCGCCGGAACGGCTCAAAAAAGCGCGTGCTCTGCCCGACCAGCAGCCGCCGACCCGTCCGCCGGCCCGCTTCGAGAATGCGCTTCGCCCCTTCCAGCGAGTTCGCCAGCGGCTTGGTGCAGATCACGTCCTTGCCGGCCTCGAAGGCCCGCTCCACATGCTCGGCGTGCAGGTGGTCCGGCGTGTAGATCGCCACGATCTCCACCTCGGGACGGGACAGCATCGAGCCGTAATCCGGGGTGTAGTACAGCCCCGGCAACTCGCGGCGCGAGGCCGCGATCTTCTCCTCGCTCAGGTCGCATCCCGCCACCGCCCGCGCAAACACGCACCGCGACTCGAGGGCGATCAGGAGCGTCCGCCCTTCGTGCAGCCCGAGCACGCCGACGCCCTTTGCGCCCGGGTGGCGTTCCGGTGGTGCGACCGGCGCGGTGCCCGGGATGTGCTCGATGAACCCCGCGCCGGCTCCTTTCTCGCCTGTCATCGCGTGCGCTCTCCGCCTTCCGCGTGCGTGACGTGCAACCGTTCCGCGACCTCGGCTCGCCCCGGCAGGGAAGGAATCGCGCCGGGCCGCGTCGCCGCCAGCGCGCCCGCGACGCAACCCGTGCGAACCGCCTCCTCGACCGATCCGCCCGCCGCCAGACAGGCCGCCAAGGCCCCGCAGAACGCGTCCCCCGCCGCGGTCGAGTCCACCGCCCGCACCAGGATCGACGGCACACGCACCGAGGCGTCGCGCGCGGCCAGGCACGCCCCATCCGGCCCGGCCGTCACCACCACTGCGCCCGATCCGAGCCGGAGCACGTCCTTGGCCAGCGCGAGCGGATCGTCTTCCTCTGCCCCCCCCGTCAGCAGCGCGGCCTCGCCCCTGTTCGCAACCAGCAGATCGACCTGCCTGAGGATTCCCTCGGGCACGACCGCGGCCGGGGCGGCGTTCAGCACGACGCGACGCCCGGCTCCGTGCGCAACACGAATCGCAGCCGCGACGGTCTCGAACGGCGTTTCGAGCTGCAGCAGCAGCACCGCCGCGGAACGGACGATCCCGGCCACGCTCTCGACGTCCTCCGGCGTGAGACTCGCGTTCGCGCCGGGCGCGACGACGATGGTGTTCTCGCCCGCGCGCTCGTCCACGATGATGACGCCGACCCCGGTCGCCGTTCCGGCGGTGACGCGGATCGCCGTCGCATCCACGCCCTCGCGGACGAACATGGCCCGGAGCGATTGCCCGTAGTCGTCCGCGCCGACCCGCCCCACCATCGACACGCGCGCCCCCATCCGGGCCGCTGCGACGGCCTGGTTCGCGCCCTTCCCGCCGGGGAACGTCGCGAACGGGCCACCGAGGATCGTCTCCCCGGGCACGGGCAGGCGCGGCGTGCGCACCACCAGGTCCATGTTGATCGAGCCGACGACGCACACGCTTCCGCTCACGCCCGTGCTCCTTCGCTGTCCCGCGGCTCAGTCGTCCGATGCACCGTCGCCCAGACCTCGCGTTTAGCGTCGAGGTCGCGCCATGCCTTGCGCCCCATCACCAGGTCCGCCATCACCGTCGCGATCTCGCGCGACCGCACGGCAAAGCGAACCCGCGACCACTCGACCGGCCTGCCGCGGAGCACGGCCCCGCGCGCCCAGGCAGGCGGATCGGCAGGTTCCGGGGAGAGCCAACCCGTGTCGCGCAGATGGAGCGGGGCCTCGGCGGGCGCGGCTCCGGCCGGCCACGGGCCGCACTCGCCCATGAGGTTCGTCTTGGCCGCGAGCGCGACCGTCCCGGGCAGTTTCAGCGTGACCTCGGCCGGCTCGCCGTTCCATTCGACGAGGCGAATCACGAAGGGGTGCGTGCACGCGCCGCCCGACTCAATCGCCATCCGGTGCCCCGCCCAGTCCGGCAGGCGCTCGCCGGACTTCATGGATTCGCGGAAGAAGGCCTGCGCGTGGACCGCCGGCGCGCCCGTGATCTCCATCGGCCCAAACACATCCGGCAGGTCGCCCCGTTCGCCCTCGTGCACGCCGACGAGCCACGATCGGGCGGCCCGGCTCGCCCGCTCCGCATCGGTCAGCGGGCCGTGCGGCGTGATGGCGAGGCTCGCATCGAACCCTCGCTCGTACCGCTTCCCGTCCCACGGGTCGCGCGCCGTCAGCAGGCAGCGCACCCCGTCCTCCGTTCGGAACCACTGCTGCGATCCGTCGTGCGTGATCAGCAGCCCGTCGCCCTGATCGTCGAGCAGATCGACGAGCCGCAACGCCGTGAATGGCCGGCGGACGTCCTCGAAGACCTGCGGCGACGTCATCCAGTCGCCCGTCGGGTACTTCCGCGGGCGCGTCGCCCCCGCTTCCACCCGGCCGATCCCGAACGGGTAGTCGCACACGACCCTCGCGATGCGGAATCGAGGCACGAACTCGGCAGCAAGCCCTCCGCGCATTCCCGGCTCGGGATCGGGAATCTGATCGGACAGAATCTGAACGTCCACGGTGTCCCGGAGAGGCGCGAGCGACACGCGGGCGCCGAACCCGCCGTCGCCCAAGCGGCTCGCCCGCGCGATGAACACCGTCGGTCGTCCCTGGAACTCGTCGAGTTCGACTCGCACGTCGTCGAACGTCTCGACGCCCCCGGCGCGGGCCATCGACACCGCGCAGAGCGGCCTCTCCGGCGCAACAACCCCCTCCGGGAATCGCTCCGAACGGACCCGCGTGATGACGCCGCGCTCCGCGTCCACGTCCACCCGGAACGCGCCCCGTTCGAGGATGATCGTCCCCCGCTCCCGGTAGGCCCTGACCTTCGGGCTTCCGCGTGCCGCGCGGGACGCCACCCGGTAGCCGAACGCGGGAACATGCTCGACCACCTCGCCGCGCGGGTCGAGCGGGGTCGCGACGAGCAGATCGTGCGGCACACCCTCGCCGTTGAACACGACCGTGGCCCCCTCGACGGCGTTCATGCGCGACGCGAGCGCCTCCATCGAACGCCGGGCCACTTCGTTCGCCAGGGTGGACGCCCGCTCGAAGGAAGCCCCGCCGATGAACCCGCACAGCCCCTCGCACTCGTGATTGTCGTGGTGCTGGGCGGCGAGCGCCTCACGCCACCCCTCCTCGAGTTCCCACGTCGGGTAGACGTCCCACCCGGGGTAGGGGCGGCCGAACAATCCCAGCAGCGCGGAGATCGCCTCGGCGCAGACGAGCCGCTGCTCGCACAGCCCGCTGGATCGCGGGTGCCGGTCCCCGTTCTTTCCCAGCGTCATCCCGTGCCACACGTCGTCCATCGTGTACGCGCGAACGGGCGGATCGCCTTCGCACGACCCACGCAACTCCTCGATCAACGCCCCGCACGTCCGCGGCCGCACCTCGAACCGCGGGTCCGCGAACAACGCCTTCAGCCGCGGCAGCAGCACCTCGCTCCGGCACATCCAGTCCCGGCTCGGCATCAACTCCAGCCACTGCACGATCGCCGGCGCGTCCAACTCGCGTATCAATCCCTGCTCCAGCAGCCCGTCGAAGTCCTCGGGCCACTGGTGCACGTTCAGCCCGTTGCGCGGCAGCGTCGGCAGCCGCGTGCCGTCCGCGCCCTCCCACAGGATCAGGCTCGCCCGCTCGCGCGGCACCTCCGGCGTGTGCCACGTCCACTGGAAGAACAGGTTCGCCCCCGTGAACCCGCACGACGCCAGCACCTGCGGCAGCTGCGGGAAGAAGCAGAACTCCTCCTCCCAGAACGTCCGCGGCCGCACGCCGAGCAGGCGCAGCACGCTCCGCACGCCGAACGTGAACTGCCGCGCGTTGCTCTCGCCGCCCTGGAACAGGCCGTAGGGCTGCCCGTACGAGCACCCGACCGGCTCGATCGTGCCCGACCGCACCGCCTCGCGCAGTTCCGCGAGCGCATCGGGGCACTCGGCCGCCATCTTCTCGTACCCGATCGCGTCGAAGTTCACGCAGCCACGCGCGCCGGTCTCGCGGCAGAGGCGCAGCATGTCCCGCACCGACCCCGGGAGCACGTCGTACCCCCACAGCCACTGCATGTCCACCCAGTGCATGTGGTTGCCGAAGGTGTAGAAGAGAGGGCGTCGTGACAACCGGAGGGCTCCTCCCTCGGCCGCTTCAGGCCGAATCGCAGCAGCCTACCGGGCCGGGGAACCCGCGTCCGAAGTCCCGGCCAGCACCGTTCGGGGACGATCCGGCGGGCCGGCGGGGCGGGTCCGGCCGAAACTCTCAAGGGGTCGCCCACTGGGGAAAACCGTTGACTCCCTCGCCGCCACGCCGTACGCTGGTCTCTGTCCCGGCGCGCTGTTCAGGCGCCGACACGGTCGCTGGCGTTTCGGGACGACGCCCAGGAGAGGGACCACACATGAACAGGATCATGGCCGCGATCGCGGTCGCGGGCGCTGCCGCCGCCGTTTCGGCGCAGACCCAGCCCTACTACATCACCGACGGCGACGCCAACACGATGTTCATCGTGCAGCACGGCGCGCTGCAGGCGACCAAGGCGACGTACAACCTCGGCTACCCGCTCGCCGTCCGCAACAGCATCTGGCTCGGCCACCGCGACGACGCCGGCGCGTTCGAGTACGACCTGGCGGGCAACCCCACCGGCGGCTCATCGGCCGGCGGGAACGGCTTCTCCCAGCTGCTCGACGGGGCGACCGGCCTCGTGAACAACTACGGCATCGAGTGCTGCGGCGGCATCAACTCCGTCACCGTCGCCAACACCGACTGGTCCAACCAGAAGGTGCTCTTCGACCTGCCGCAGGGCTTCGAGGGCGTCGGGATCGCCTACGCGACCTCGACCGGCACCCTCTTCGCCATGTCATACTTCAGCATGACCGTCAACGAGTACGCCCTCGACGGCACGCTCATCACACGCTGGAGCTACGCCAGTCAGTCCGAAACAGCCCTCGCCTACGAAGCCTCCACCAACACCCTCTGGACGGCGCACAACTTCGGCAACATCATCCGCCAGTACGCCCTCGACGGCACGCCCCTGCAGACCATCACCGTCGCCGGCCTGGGCAACTTCGGCAACATCTGGGGCGGCGAGATGCAGATCCCCGCACCCGGCTCGGTCGCCCTCCTCGCCGCGGGCGGGCTGATGCTCCGCCGCCGCCGCTGATCCGACCGTCAACCCGCGTTCTCCACGAGGGCCGGCCCCGCGAGGGTCGGCCCCTTTTTCGTCGAGGGACGGCCCGCGAACCCCGCGCCCGGCCCTTGATCCGGGCGGTCCCCGGCCGCCGCCCCGGGGCGGGCACGTGCCCCGGCCGTCCCAGCGCGTGCCGCGGCCGTTCGGACCCGTGCCCGCGCCGCGCGGGCACGCGCTCCAGGCTCTCGGGCACGTGCCGCAGCCTCGCGGACTCGTGCCCGAGCCGCGCGGGCACGGGCCGCAGGGGTCGTGGCGCGTGCCGGAGCGCGGAATCCGCGCTGTTCAGGTTCATCCAAGCGGGGTGAAGCCCGAGCCGGTCCGGCGGCGGGGAACGGCGCGGGGCCGCTCCGGAAGATGACATGCTCCCCGGGCGCAATCACGGCCACGATCCGGAGCAGAAATCGCCTAGACTCCCCTCCTGCCAGACCGCAACCCTTCCGGCCAGCCCGAAACCCCGCCGTCTCGCAGACCCGCCACCCCCCCCACGCACGACGGAGACGCCCGTTGAGCCGATCGACACCCATCCCCGCCGCGGACCTGGGCGAACTCGCCACCGTCCGCGGCCTGCGGGCCATCGTCGAGACGACGAAGCCGCGCATCACGCGGCTCGTCACCATCACCGCGCTGGTCGGCTTCGGCATGGCCGCGCTCGAGCGCTCCGCCGCGGGGCACCGCTGGGCGTTCGGCGAGCTCGCCCTGCTCGTGCTCGGCACGACAGTCGGCACCGCGCTCTCCGCCGCGGGCGCGAACGCGCTCAACCAGTGGATGGAGCGCGACCGCGACGCCCTCATGCAGCGCACCGCGACGCGCCCCCTGCCCGAGGGGCGGCTCGCGCCGTCGTCCGTCCGCACGGCCGGTCTCGCGCTCTCGACGCTCGGCATGCTGACGCTGCTGCTGCTCGCGGGCGTCGTTCCCGCGCTGGTCGCGCTCGCGTGCGTCGCGCTGTACGTGTGGGTGTACACGCCGTCCAAGCCCGTCACCGCGGGCTCGACGCTCATCGGCGCGGTGCCGGGCGCGCTCCCGCCGCTCATCGGCTGGTCGGCCGTCTCGGCGACGCCGGGGATCGCCGCGCTCGTCGAGCCGGGCGCGCTGGCGCTCTTCGCGATCATGTTCGTCTGGCAGCTCCCCCACTTCCTCGCCATCGGCTGGATGTACCGCGAGGACTACGCCCGCGGCGGGTACCGCGTCCTGCCCGCGCTCGAGCGCGGCGAGCACCGCACCGCGGTCGCCATCGGCCTCACGGCCCCGCTGCTCGTCGCGCTCACGCTCGCCCCGGCGTGGGCGATGCCGACGCTGCTCGGGCCGGGCTACCTCGCCGCCGCGCTCCTCACCGGCGGCGCGTTCCTCATGCTCTGCGCCCGCCTCGCCGCGGCGCGCCGGCGCGAACTCGCCCGCCCCGTCTTCATCGCGTCCATCGTGCACCTGCCGATCCTGCTGTGCGCGATGGTCGCCGACGGCATGGCCCACGCCCTCCTCTGATGCCACACGCCGCGGCCGCGAGCGAGCAGCATCCGATCGCCGTCAGGGCGAGCAGGCTGCGCCGCGCCTTTCCCGGCTCGCGCGGCCGCCCCGCGCGCGTCGCGCTCGACGCCCTCTCGCTCACCGTCCCGGTCGGCGAGTGGGTCGCGCTCCTCGGGCCCAACGGCTCGGGCAAGTCGACGCTCATGCGGCTCCTCGCCACCGCCGACCGCCCGGACGACGGAACGCTCGAAGCCTTCGGCGACACGGTCGCGGCCGGTGCGCACGCGGCCCGCCGCTACCGGGCACGCCTCGGCGTGGTCTTCCAATCCCCCGGCCTCGACCGCCTGCTCACCGTCCGCGAGAACCTGCTCGCCCAGGCCGCGCTCCACGGCCTCTCCGGGCGCGACGCGGCCGACCGCATCGCCCACGCCGCCCGACGCCTCGACCTCGCCGACCGCCTCGACGACCGCGTCGGCTCGCTCTCCGGCGGGCTGGCCCGGCGCGCCGACCTCGTCCGCGCCCTCCTCCACCGGCCGACCCTGCTGCTGCTCGACGAACCGACCGCGGGCCTCGACCATGACGCGCGCACCCGCTTCCTCGACACCCTCGCCGCGCTGCGCCGCGAGGCCGCCGACGCGGGGCGACCGCTCACCGCCCTGATGTCCACGCACCTGATGGACGAGGCCGAGCGGGCCGACCGCGTCGTGATGATGCACGAGGGCAGGATGGTCGCCGACGGCGCGCCGGCCGTGCTGCGCGCCTCCCTCGGCGGCTCGACCGTCCGAAGTTCCGACAGCGCGTCCGCGCCGATCCTCGAGCGGTGCGGGCTGAGCGTCTCCGTCGCGCCCGACGGCGGCATCATCGGCCGAAGCAACGATCGCGACGCCCTCGCCGCCGCCGCCTCGGGACTCGCCCTCGCCGGCCTGCCCTTCGAAGTCTCGCCGCCGACGCTCGGCGATGCCTACCTCGCCGCGACAGGACGCCCGCTCGCCGAAGGGAGCACGCCGTGAGCGCGGGCGGCGTCCACGCCTTCGTCCGCCTCACCGCGCGCGAGCTCGTGCGCTTCGTGCGCCAGCCGTCGCGCATCGTCGCCACGCTGGGCACGCCCGTCCTGCTCTGGCTCCTGCTCGGCAGCGGGTTCGCCGGGTCGTTCGCCCCCCCCGCGGGGCACGCCGCCACGACCTACGCCGCGTTCCTGCTGCCCGGCGTCCTCACCGTCTCCGTCATGTTCACCGCGATCCTCGGCGCGATCTCGCTCATCGACGACCGGCACGCGGGCTTCCTCCAGTCCGTGCTCGTCAGCCCCGCGCCGCGCTGGGTCGCGTGGGGATCGAAGCTTGCCGGCGCATCCGCCATCGCGACGGCGCAAGCCGCTCTGCTGCTCCCGGCGGCCGCGATCCTCGGGCTGCCCGCGGGCGCGCCCGGCCATCTTGCCGCGCTCGCCGCGCTCGCGTGCGTCGCGGTCGGCGTGGCGGGCCTCGGCCTTGCCCTCGCCTGGCGCGTCGATTCGGTGCAGGGTTTCCACGGCGTGATGAACCTGCTGCTCATGCCCATGTGGCTCCTCTCCGGCTCGGTCTTTCCGCTCGAGGGCGCGAGCGGCTGGCTCCACGCCGTGATGCTCGTCAACCCGATGACGTGGCCCACGCAGGCCCTGCACGCCTCGCTCGCGGGCGTCTTCGATCCGATCGCGTGGGGGGCTACGATGCTGTTCGCCGCCGCCGGTATCGCTCTCGCCGCCTCGACCATCGGCTCGCGGCGCTGACTCGGGAGGCCGACATGCCCAGGTGGTTCGCCCCGCTGCTCATCGTCGCCGTCGTCGGACTCGCGCTCTCCGTCTCGGCCGCGCTCATGCTCCGCGCCAGGCAGGCCGAGAAGGCCGCCGAGGCACGCCGGCTCGCGCAGGAACAGGCGCACGTCTCCACCAACGCCCGGCTGGACGTCCGCCGCGCATCGCTCGCGGAGCTTCTCCGCCCCATCCCGGAGCCGCTGGGCGAACTCCGCATCCCCGAGTTCAACCTCGTCGATCAGGACGGCAAGCCCGCCGACCAGTCGATCTTCGACGGCCGGGTCACCGTTCTCAGTTTCGTCTTCACCCACTGCGTTCTCGTCTGCCCGATGCTGACCGGACGCATGTACGAGCAGTACGAGAACCTCGCCGGCACCAGCGTCCGTTTCGTCTCCATCAGCGTCGATCCCGCAAACGACACGCCCGAGCGCCTCCGACAGTACGCCGCCGCGTTCGGCGTCGATCATTCCCGCTGGCGCTTTCTCACCGGTGACGCCGCCACCATCCGGCGCATCGCCTCCGAAAGCCTCAAGTTCGACGTCTCCGACGACCCCGACGAGTCGAACCGCATCACCCTCCCCGACGGCGAGTCCATGGCCAACATCAGGCACCCCGACCGCATGATCCTCGTCGGCCCGGACCGGCGTCTGATCGGCCTCTATTCCCCCAACTTCGAGGACGACCGCGCCGCGCTCACCGCCCGCCTCAGGGCCATCGCCGGCAAGGACCGCGGCTGAGCGCGCTCACCGCCCGCGCACCATCGCCTCGACGTCCTTCGGCTCGATCGGGATGTGCGCCGACAGGTTCCGGCTCCCGCCCTGCGTCACCAGCACGTCATCCTCCAGGCGAATCCCGAGCCGACGCTCCTCGACGTAGACGCCCGGCTCGACCGTGACGACCATGCCGGCCTTCAGCGCGCCGTCCGACGCCACGTCGTGCACCTCCAGCCCCAGCGGGTGCCCGATGCCGTGGTAGAAGGCGTCCGCGAACCCGGCCTTGTCGATGATCTCGCGCGCGGCCTCGTCCGCCTGCCACATGTGGTTGCCCGGCTTCACGACCGCGATCGCCGCTCGCTGCGCGCGCAGCACGGTGCGATAGACGTCCAGTTGGTCAGCGGAGAACTTCCCCGACGCCGGGTACGTGCGCGTGATGTCGGCCGCGTAGCCGTCCACCGTGGCCGCCGCGTCGATGAGCACGAGGTCGCCCGGCTCGATCGCGGCGTTGTTGCGCATGTAGTGGAGGACAGCCGCGTTCGGTCCGGCGCCGATGATCGAGTTGTACGCCGTGCCGTCTCCGCCCGCGTCGCGCATCGCCCGTTCCAGAGCCTCCTGCACGTCCCGCTCGTTCGCGCCGGGCTTCATCACGGCCGCCGCGGCCCTGTGCCCGGCGAGCGTGGCGTCGATCGCCCGGGAGATCGCCGCCAGTTCGATCGGCGACTTGATCGCCCGCAGCGAGGGAACAACGCCGGACCTGTCATCGATGCTCACGCCCGCGGTCCGCTCGCACAACTGCCGGAAGAGGGCCAGGTCCGGCGGAACCGCCCCCGTGTGCAGCGAAGGGGGGTGCAGCGTCGCCAGCCGCTTCCGCTGGCGCGTGATCGTGGCGAGCACGTTCGGCAGGGCGCGTGTCCGCAGCACCGTGTCGAACCCGGTGCGGGCCTTGAGCGCGGAACCGATCGCGTCGCGGTGCCCGTCCCACATCTCCACTTCGGGGTCGCGCGGCTTGAGGAACAGGATGCACCGCCTGCGCGGGTCGGGGTTCGCCCCGTCGAAGAGCACCGCCGCTCCGGCCTCGTCCCCGATGCCCGTCAGGTAGTAGAACGAACGGTCGGCCTCCCACTGCCCGCGCAGGTGTCCGCCCCCCTCGCCCGCGAAGACCAGCCCGATCGCTCCCCTCAGCTCGCGAAGCACCGCCGCCCGGCGCGCCGCGTAGTCCTTCACACCGGGCTTCTTCGCCGCCACGCTCGCCGGGCCACGCTTCGCCATCTCACACTCCAGCCCTTACGCCGACGCGCCGAGCGCCCGACGCAGGCGCTCCTTCGCGGCGTCATCGTACATCGCCAGCTTGCCGAACCCTTCCACCGCGCCGGCACGCACCGCCCGGGCCTGCGCATCCTCGTAGTTGCTCACCAGCATGAGCGCGGGGCGCTCGCCGGTGCGCCGCGACGCGAGCTGTCGGATCAACTCCACGCCATCCGAGGCAGAGAACGTGCCCTCCAGCGCCCGGTTCACCAGCGCGAGGTCCGCCCCTTCGATCGCCCTCGACAGCGACGCATCGTCATTCGCCGTCTCGAACGAGGCGTCCGGAACCGCCCCGCGCACGGCCGACCGCAGCATCGCGGCGTCCGGCCCGCAATGGCCCACCAGCACGATCCTGCTCGCCCGATCACCCATAAGCGGACTCCTCCAACCTGACCTCGACGCTGTCACGCCCCACCACCACCCGAGCGCCATGCCACCGGAACTCCCGCGCGTCTTCCGCTTCTCGCACGGCGAGCGATGCGGCCCGGATCGACCTCGCCCGGAGGCGATCAAGCCCCCGGCCGTCGCGAAGCCGAGCATAGGCCGAGCGCAGCAGCGCTCCGACCACGATCCACCGCAGGCCACGCAACCGAGCTCGATCGAACGAGTACGCGACCACGCGACCGTCGCGCTCGACCGGGGTCGCGGTCGGCCACACCTCCGCCACGCCGTCCTCGACGAGCGCGGCCGCTTCCCGCACGAACTCCGCCACGTTCACCGCGTGGTCGCACGTCGCCGGGCGGATGCGGAGCAGCTCCTTCACCGGACCCGCACGCAACGCCGCTCGCAGCCGTGTGACGTCGCGGTTCGTCGAGTCCTCCGCCCACGTCCACCCGCACTCGCGGCAGATGCGCTCGCTCTCCACCCGAGCGAGCCTCAGCATCGGTCGAACGACATGAATGCCCCGCTCTCCGACCGGCCGTCTCGGGCGCAGGCCCGCAAGCCCGGCCAGGCCGGTCCCACGCACAAGCCCCATCAGCATTGTTTCGAGCTGGTCCTCCGCGTGGTGCGCCGTCGCGATGTACGGACAGCCCTGCTCGAACGCCATCCGTTCCAGCGCCTCGTACCGCAGCCGACGCGCGTTCGCTTCGTCGTTCCTAGGCAGGCCGGCGACCCGGACGTGCTCCTCGACGAACGGCAGGTCAAGCCCCGCCGCGAGTTCCCTCGCCCTGGCACGATCCGAGAGCGATTCGGTCCGAGGGCGAAGGTCATGCACGACGTGCGCCACGACCACCCGGTCGGTGGCCGACGCAAGGCAGAGCACGAGCGCGGACGAATCCGCTCCTCCCGAACAGGCCACCAGTGTCCGCCGGTCGTGGTCCCTGCGTTCCGCGCCTCCTGTCAGGCGGCGCCAGTGGCGGACCACCATGCCGACCGCTGAATCGTGGCGGGACGGTCTCACCACTCCCTTTGAGCCGGGCATCAGGGGAATGATACGGCGACGCGCTCGGCCGACCCGTGGTATCGTGGGAGTGCATGGACGCGACCTCGATCCTCGTGCTCGCGGCCGCCACGCAGACGCGACCCTCCGTCGGTCCACTGCCCGGCCTGCTCATCGCCGCAGGGCTGATGATCATCCTCTTCATCGCCATGCGCAAGGTGCAGCAGCGCCTGGCCGCCCGAGCACAACAGAACCTGTCGCCGCGCGAGCGCATCGACGCGATCCGGGCGCAGGCCGCGGGGCGGGATTCCGCGGAGGCCGTCATGGCCGAGATGCACGATCTCGCCCGTGAACTGGCCGCACAGCTCGAAGCCAGGTCCGCCAAGCTCGAAAAACTCATCCGCGACGCGGACGAACGCCTCGCACGGCTTGAGTGCGTCGAGGCGCCACCGGCGCGGCCAGTCCGATCCCGGCCGCAAGCGCCGGCCGCCGATCCTCTCCACGCGCGAGTCTATGAACTCGCCGATCGCGGCCTGCCGACGGTCGAGATCGCACGCGAGATCGACCGCCCCACGGGACAGGTCGAACTCATCCTCGCGCTCCGCCGAACCGGCTGAGCATCCCTTTCAGACCAGCACGGCCTTCGCCGACACGTTCTCCGCCTGCCACTCGCCGCCGGGCTGCCACCAGTACCGGAGCAGGTCGTGGTCGGCCGACGCACCGACGAGGCTGATGGTGCCGACCGGCGACGCGATGCCCGAAACGCGACCCGCGAACAGCGGGGCGCCCTCGATGAACTCGCTGATCGACGTCACCGCCCACGCGTCGCCCTCGATCCCGGGCGCCCACCAGTAGACGACCGTGTGCCCATCGCCGCGACGCCCGACGACGTTCAGCCCGCCCCAAGGCGTCACGTAACTGGCGAGCGATCCAGGCTCCAGCCCCGGGCCGCCGAACAACTGGCTCAGGTTGTCCTGTCGCCAGTCGCCCCCGAACTCGGGCACCCACCAGGTCGTCGTCACGTCGCCGTCGGCGTTGATCCCGGCGAGGTTGATCCCGCCCCATCCGGTGAGGTAGGGGGTCAGCCCTCCGAACAGCGCCGGCGCGCCGGTGATCTCGCTCAGGTTGCTCGTCGTCCACTTCTCAAGGCCCGGCGCCCACCAGACGGCGTGGATCGCTCCGCTCGCGTCCAGGCCCGCGATGTTCAGCCCGTTCCACGACGTCACGTAACTCACGAGGTCGCTCGTGAACGTCGGCGTCGCCAGCCCCTGATCGGCAAGGTCGGCCGTCGAGACATTGCTGAAACTCCACGCAAGGTTCCCCTGACCGTCGTTGCCGCCCGTCTGCGAGAAGAGGAGCAACTCGCCCGTCACGCTCAGCCCGGCCAGCATGACAAGGCCCTCACGCGTGATGAATGCGGTCAGTCTCGTCGCGATCTGCCCGGCCCCGGCGATCTCCGCGTTCAGGTTGCGCGCGGTCCACTGACCCTCGCCGGTGTTCGTGTACAGCCGCAGCCCGGCCGCCGACGGCGCCGCCGCGTACGTCCGCCCGTCCTTCGGATCGACCCACGTCACGAGCGGACCCGTCTGGCCCGTGCTCTGCGTCTTGAGGCCGAGGTCGGTGACGGTCCACCCGGTGCCGTCCGAGGTCTGGCGGAAGACCGTCGCGCCCCCGAAGCGGTTGAGCACGCCGACCGTCGCGCGGTCGAAAGCATCCGCCGAGCCGCCGGGCAGCACGCCGTTCCCGACCGCGAGGCTCGTCGCCGGGTCGTAGACGACGCGCGCCGTGAGGATCGTGACGAAATCCTCCGGGTTCGCGTCCTCGCGGGAGGTCGGCATCCGGATCAGGGGCACCGACCCCTGCGCGCCTCCGAAGTTCCCGACCGGCAACTGCGTGATCGACGTGATGATCTCCTGCCCCGCGACCACGCCGCCGAAGACCGTAAACCCGCCGTTCTGGTTGTCGAGGTTCGCCGAGTTGTTCGCCAGGTTGAAGAAGAACTGGTTGGTCGCCGAGTCCGGCCCGCCTCCCTCGATCGGGTCGCCGTTGTCGTCCGTGGCCGGAATCTTCGCGAAGGCGACCGTCCACTGCACGTTCGAACGGCTGAACTCGTTGACCACCGGATCCTGCTTCTTGATCTGGTCGAAATCGCTCTCCGCCTCGTTCCAGACGAACCCGCCGCCCTGGAGGACGAAGCCCTTGACGAGCCGGTGGAAGATCGTGTTGTCGTAGTCCTCTCGCTCGACATAGCCCAGGAAGTTCGCCACGTTCTGCGGCGCGGTGTCCGGGTACAACTCGATGAACACGCTCCCGAGGTTCGTGTTCAGTTCGACCACCGGATAGAGCGGGTTCGTCGGCGTCGCGTCGAGGACGACCCGCGCCTCCAGCGCCTCAAGACCGGCCCAGCAACCCGCCGGGTCCGACACCAACGCTCCGAGGTTCTGATCGAGCATCACTGACTCTCCATGTTGCCGATTGCCCGCCGGCGGCTTCCCGCCCCACGCGCCGCGGCCCGGTCCGGGCTGCACATGGCGGACTCTTCCCTGTACGCACGCCCACCGGGATCGGATCGCCGGCCGACCGCGGTGTAAATCCTAGCCCGTCCGCCCCGCAGCCACGATCACGCATCCGCGTCCAACGGCACGAAGTCAAAACGGTCCACGTCCACCAGCCCGCGGTCGCTCAACTTCAGGTGAGGGATCACCACGAGCGGCAGAAAACTCAGCGGCATGAACGGGTCGTGGATCGGACACCCCAGCGAGCGAGCCGCGTCCAGCAGAACCCGCTGCGCAACGATCACTTCGCCCGCGGATCGATCCGACATCAGCCCGGCGACAGGCAGGCGGAGCATCGCCAGCACGCGCCCACCCTCGACCACGCACTGGCCCCCTCCCGCCTCTGCCAGCGCGCGCGCGGCGACCACCATGTCCGTGTCGTTCGTCCCCACCACGGCCAGGTTGTGCGAGTCGTGCCCGACCGTGCTGGCCAGCGCGCCGCGACGAAGCCCGAACCCCCGCACGAACCCGATCCCGACGTTGCCCGTGCCCTTGTGCCGCTCGATGACGGCGAGTTTCAGCACGTCGCTGTCGGCGTCCGCCAAGCACATGCCGCCCTCGATCCTGGCCGGCAGCACGAGCGATTCCGTCACCAACTGGTGCGGGTCCATGCCGATGACGCGAATGCGCCCGCCTCGCGGCCCAGGGGCACGCAACGACGCAGCACCGAAGTCCGCCGGCAGACGCACCACCGACGCCGGCAGCCCGGCGCGAGCCGGCGCGTCCGGTCCCTTGTACCGCCCTTCGTGCGCAACTATGCGCCCACGGAACAGCACGAGCCGAGGCCGAAACTCGCGCAGATTATCCAGCACGAGCAGGTCGGCCGCGTAACCGGGCGCAACCGCGCCCAGGTCTCGCTTGCCGTAATGACGAGCGGGATGGAGCGACGCCATCGCCACGGCAGCCGCCGGGTCCAGCCCGAGCGCGACCGCCCGGCGAACGACGTGGTCGATGTGTCCCTCGTCCACAAGGTCCGCGGGGTGGCGATCGTCGGTGCAGAAGCAGAACCGATGCCGGTTCGTCGGCATCACGGCAGACAGCAACGCCTCCAGGTTCCGGGCCGCGCTCCCCTCGCGGATGTAGACGGTCATCCCGAGCCGGACCTTCTCGCTCGCTTCCTCCGCGGTTGTGCACTCGTGGTCGGAGGTGATCCCGGCCGCGACGTAGGCCTGCAACCCCGCTCCGTGCAGCCCCGGAGCGTGCCCGTCCACGATGCGCCGCCGCAGCCCGAGCGCGACCTTGGCCAGCACCTCGGGAACGCCCCTCACGACGCCGGGAAAGTTCATCATCTCCGCGAGCGCGACGACGCGGGGATCGTCGAACAGAGGCTCAAGATCACCCACGCCGAGGCTCGCCCCGCTCGTCTCCAGGTGCGAGGCGGGAACGCACGAGGACACACACCACATCAGCTCCATCGGCATCCCTGCCGCGTCGTCCATCAGCAGCCGGATGCCGGGCGTCCCGAGCACGTTTGCGATCTCGTGCGGGTCCAGAACCGCCCCAGTGGTCCCGTGCGGCAGCACGACGCGCACGAACTCCCGCGGCATGAGCATCGTGGACTCGACGTGCATGTGCGCGTCGATCAACCCCGGTGTGACAAACGCCCCGCGCGCGTGGATTGTCTCTTTCGCCTCGCGCGGCTCCCCCACCGCCGCAACCCGCCCGCCGAAGACTGCCACGTCAGCCCGCTCGATCTCGCAGGTGAACGTATTGACGACCGAAGCGCCGCTGATGAGCAGGTCGGCCGGCGCGTCGCCCCGCGCGACCGCCAGCAGCCGCGGGTCCGTCCGTTCGACCATCGTGTGCGTGTCGGCCGTCACGCCCGCAGTCTACTCCGCCCTGCCGCGCCCGCCCGCCCTCCACCGCTCCACGAACGCGGCGTATTGCTCCGGCGTGTCGATCCCCCGGCTGACACCGGCAGCGACCGCCACCGCGATTCGCCGACCGTGCTCGAGAATCCGCAGTTGTTCGAGTTTCTCCGTCATTTCCAGCGGCGTCGCGGGCAGCCGCAGATAGTCCTCCAGGAACGTGCGCCGATAGACATACAACCCGACGTGCCGCAGCGGGCGTGCGCACGGGCCATCGTCATCGTCGCGGCGGTGCGGAATCGGCGCGCGCGAGAAGTACAAGGCCATTCCCCGCCCGTCAAGCACGACCTTCACGACATTGGGATCGTCGTGCTGCTCGTCCGGGCCGAACGGGCACGCCGCCGTCGCCGCCTCCGCGCCCGTCTCGACGAGGGCCTGCACACTCAGGTCGATCAATCGCGGCTCGATCTCCGGTTCGTCGCCCTGGACGTTGACGATCACGCGATCCGGCTCCAGCCCGAGAGTCACCGCCGCTTCCGCCAGACGGCTCGTGCCGTTCGGGTGCTCGCCCGTCATCACCGCCTCGCCGCCGAACCCCTGAACCGCCGCGAGCACACGCGCGTCGTCCGTCGCCACGACGGTTCGCACAACGGACCGTGCCGCCTGCGCCGCCTCGTAGGCGTGCTGAATCAGCGGCCTGCCCGTCGCGTCCGCGATCACCTTGCCGGGGAACCGAACCGATCCCATCCGCGCCGGAATGATGGCGACCGCGCCGCCGACCGACGACGACGATCCGGCCGGTCCCTGTGCCATCGTTTGCTACGCCCCCGCGCCCTGCCGCAGTTCGACCACCAGTTTCTTCAACTGCTCGCGCCGCTGGCGAACGTCGCGATACCCGAACTGCTCGATCGCGATCGCGGACGCCAGTTTCTCGGCCTCCTCGGCGGCCACGAGGTCGCGCTCGTGCTCGGCCTTCGCCTGCAGCGCGGCCATCAGCCCGTACCGCAGTTCCATGCCTGTCTCGTCCGAGGTCGAGCGGTGCGCCTCGATCGCCTGCCGGAACGTCGTGATCGCCTCGTCCACGAAGTCGATCGCCTGGAAGGCGTGCCCGAGTTGCCCCAGCGCGTGCGCGCGGAACCGGGGATCGCCCTTCGCCTCCTGCAGCAGCGGGATCGCCTTCTCGTAGTCCTTCAGCGCGAAATGCCGCTTGCCAAGCTCGTATTTCAGCGACAGGTCCGTCGGATACGCCTCGACAGCCGCCAGGAGTTCCGTGACTTCCATCTCCAGGAACTTCCGCTCCGCCTCCTCATACCTCGCCCTCGCCTCGGGATCGTTGGGGTTCGCCTCGGCGGCATCCCGGTATTTCACAAGCGCCCGTCGCGCACGCCGGACCTGAATCCTTCCCGCTTCCTGGCGGAACCGGAAACTCCTGGTTTCCTCGTACGCCTTCATCAGCAGGCGCAGGGCGCGCTGCTCGTCCTCGTCGCGGCCGCGTTCGAGCAGCCTCTTCGTCAGTGTCTGCACGACGTACATGTCCTCCGGCCGACGGGCGTAATCCGCTTCAGCCGCCTCGATCAGCCGGTCGATCGTCTCTTCCGTCTTCGAGACGCGGTCGGCGTCCTCCATCATCCGCTGCTTCTCGAGATCCTTGACGTTCTTGCGGAAGCCACCGGCCTGCCCCGTTTCGTCGAACCCTCCTCGCGTCATCGTTTCCGCCGCCGACATGTTGCGGACGCGCGCCGCCAGTTCGCCGTCGCTCGGGTCGAGTTGCTTGGCCGCTTCGCCCGCCTTGACCGCGAGCGGATACGCCTGCACGGCCGCGAGCGATTCCATCAGTTTGACGAGCAGATCCTTCCGAGGCTTCTTGTCGCGCTGGGCGATCGCCAGCGCCCGCTCCCCCATCCAGTACGCCTGCTCACCGAGGTCCAGTTTGACTGCGGCCTCCACCGCACGCACCGCCGCAGCGGCGTCCATCGGGTTCAAGCCCCACGCCAGCAACGCCTGCAGGTACCGCTCGACCGGGCCACGGCCTTCCACCGCCTTGGAGGCCTCCCGGCCCGCCTTCGCGGGCTTGTCGCCGCCGGCGACAATCCCCGCGCTCCGAAAGAACGCCTCCATGGCCTCCATGCTCGTCGGGTCCTGCCGAAGCCCGCTGAGCCACAGCTGCATGGCATACTCGTGGTTGCCCGTTTCCGCCACCGTCTTGGCGTGCTCGAAGAACCTCGCCGCCTTCTCGGGCGAGTAAACGGGCGCCTCGCCGTTGCCCTCCGTCGCGGCCGGTGCGCCGCCCTCCGAAGCCGGTTCTCCGGCCTCATCTCGTCCCTTCTTGCGGAACAACGCCACGCTTCAGTCCCCGATCATGCTGCCTTGCGTCCCGAACCGTCGCCGACCACCCGCCGAGCCGACCCGGGCGGAGCGATTGTAGCGAACCGCCCCGCTCCCGCCAGCCGACGCCCTCCCCTCATACGATCGCCCAATGACGGTCGATCCCGCCTCGCTGGACATCCTGCACTACCCCGACCCCTCGCTCCGCGCCAAGGCCGAGCCGATCGTGGACATAACCGACGGGGTTCGTCGCGTCGCGTCGCGGATGATCGAGCTCATGCGCCTCGCCGAGGGCATCGGCCTGGCCGCGCCCCAGGTCGGGCTGCCGTGGCGGTTGTTCGTCTGCCATGTTCCCGCGCTGGATGGCCGAAGCCCGGACTCCGACCCGGCCGGCGCGACGCCACAGCCGACCGTTTATGTGAATCCGGTCCTGTCCAACCCGTCCGGCCCGGTCGAGCCGGCCGATGAAGGCTGCCTGAGCATCCCGGACGTCGTCGGCCGTGTACTCCGCCCTCCCATCATCACCATCTCCGCGCTCGACCTCGAAGGCCGACCCTTCACCAGAACCGCCCAAGGCCTCCTCGCCCGCTGCTGGCAGCACGAGTGCGACCACCTCGACGGCATCCTCATCCTTGACCGCATGGCCCAGATGGACCGCATCCGCAATCGTCGCCTCATCCGAGAACTCGAGCGCGCCTGACGAATGGCACTATCCTGCCCGCGGATGGACCTCGTCTTCTTCGGTTCCGGCGCGTTCGGCCTGCCGACGCTCGAACACCTCGCCACGCATCACCGCGTGCGGTGCATCGTCACGCAGCCCGATCGCCCCGCCGGGCGCGGCGGTCGACTCACCCCGACGCCGATCGGCGCGTGGGCCGCGGAGCACGCCCAGGGCGTGCCGCTGCTGAAGCCAGGGCACGTCAACGAGCCTTCCGTGTGCTCGCGGATTCGCGCCTTCCACGCAGACGCCTGGGTCGTCATCGCCTTCGGACAGAAACTCGGGCGTGCCTTGCTCGAAGGGCGCTTCGCCATCAACCTGCACGCTTCGCTCCTCCCTCGGTGGCGCGGCGCGGCGCCCATCAATGCCGCCATCCTCGCCGGCGATGCCCAGACCGGGAACTCCGTCATCACGCTCGCCGATCGCATGGACGCCGGCGACATCCTCGCCCAGTCGGGCCGCCCGCTCGACCCCGCCCTGACCGCCGGCGAACTGCACGACCTCCTCGCCACCGACGGTCCGGCCCTGGTGGAATCCGTCTTGCACGCGCACGCCGGGGGCACGCTCGCGCCACGCTCGCAGGATGAAACCCTCGTCACGCTCGCGCCGAAGCTTTCGAAGGCCGACGGCTGGGTGGACTTCGCCCAGCCCGCCGAGGCCTGCCGCCGGCGCATCCACGGCCTGACCCCCTGGCCCGGCGTCACAGCCACGCTCGACGGTCGATCGCTCAGGCTCCTTCGTGTTGAACCTCTCGCTACGGAAACCCAACAATCCGCCGTGGGCACGATCACGAATCCCGAGCAAGGCATCGTCGCCTGTGGCGGCGGAACCGCGCTTCGCCTGCTCACCGTTCAACCAGCGGGCGGACGCGCCATGCCATGGACGGACTTCGCACGCGGCCACCGCATCGAGCGAGGAGCGACGCTCGCATCCTGCCACGGAGCTTCGCCGTGCTGACGCTCTGGGATCTCATCTCACCACGTCGCGTACGCCCGCCTCCGGGACCGCGCACTGCACGACCGCCATGCTCCGGCCTGCGGCGCAGGCCGCCGTCCGGCCCCTCCATGCAAGACCGCTACGACGCCATGACACGCGCGATGCTCGACCGCTACGGCGTTCGTGTCCGGCGCTGGCGCAACGACATGACCGGCCTCGCGTGGGAGGTCTCCTACGCCAACGGCGAAACGCGCCGACTCATCGAGTCCCCGCGGCCACGCGGCCCGGTCTCGGCCGCCATCTTCCTCCACGAGATCGGCCACCACGCCATCGGCTTCCACCGCTACAAGCCCCGATGCCTCGAGGAGTACCACGCCTGGGCCTTTTCCCTCGCCCAGATGGGGGCGCTCGGCCTCAACGTCACCGACCGCGTGCGCCACCGCGTCCACGACTCGTTGCATTACGCCGTGATGAAGGCCCGCCGGCGCGGTCTGCGCTCGCTCCCCGCCGAACTGCTGCCCTACGCCGAACCCCGCCACAAGCCGCCGCACAAAGTCGCTACTTCCGGCGACGCACCGCGTCGAGGCACAGCACCTCGAAGATCACCGTCCCGGCCAACAGCGCGGTGATCTCCGCCACGTCGCGGTCGGGCAGCACTTCCACCACGTCCGCTCCCACCACGTTCAGCCCCCGCAGCGAACGGATCGCCCCGAGCGCCTCGTGCGACGCGAAGCCGCCGATCGCGTGCGTCCCCGTGCCGGGCGCGAATGCGGGATCGCAGCAGTCCACGTCGAAACTCAGGTACGCCTCCGCTCCGCCCAGTTCCGCGACGAACCGTTCGAGCACGCCGTTCCCGCTCCGTCGCCACTCGTTGCAGGTCACGATCCGAACGCCGTGCTTCGGGGCATACCCGGCGTCCTCGCACGTGTTCAGCGGCCCGCGGATGCCGACCGAGATCATCCGCTTCGGGTCGATCATCCCCTCCTCAACCGCCCGGATGAACGGCGAGGCATGCCCCCACCGCTCGCCCCATACCTGGTCCACGGTGTCGAAGTGCGCGTCGAAGTGCACGAGTGCCAGACCGCCCTTCGGCGAGCCGCGCCGCTCCCACGTCGCCCGCACGTTTGCGTAAGCAATGGAGTGATCGCCACCAACCGCGAACAGCCGCGTGTGCGACGGCTCGCCCAGCCCGCGTGCGAACGCCGTCGCCGCCTCTGCCGTCGCGCGGCAGGAGTACGGCTGCACCGGCGCATCCCCCGCGTCCGCAAGGCTCAGCTCCTCGCACAGATCCAGCCCGTGCTCCATCGAGTACCGCTTGACGTACTGCGAGGCGTCCCGCACCGCCCGTGGCCCGAACCGCGCGCCGGGCCGGAACGTCACGCCCCCATCGAACGGCACGCCGTAGATCGCCCAGTCCACCGGACGATGCTCGGGCGCGACCCACTCCAGCAGCGGGTAGCGGCAGAACGTCGCCACGCCGGCGAACCGGGGGTACTGACGCGGATCGGGCAGCATCGTCGGCATGTCGAACTCCTCGCGGTGCCATCACCCTCGGTCCAGGCGCACTCCCGGGTTCTCACGACATGCTCCAGGACGGGAAGGTCTCCCGCGCATTATGCCAGCCACGAGTCCTCGACGCGCATGCCCGGGTGCACCGCGGCCGCGTCGCCGGTCTCGATCATCCCGGCCACCGGGTACGCGCAGTAGTCGAGGCTGAACGACCCCGCCGGACGATGGTTGCCCGAAATGCCCAGCCCGCCGAAGGGCAAGCGACTGCTTGCGCCGGCCGTGCCGGCGTTCAGGTTCACGCAGCCTGCCCGCACGGCGTTGAAGAACCGCTCCGCGTGGCGTTCGCTGCGCGTGAAGATCGAGGCCGCGAGGCCGAAGCGCGTCGTGTTCGCCTGCTCGATCGCGTCGTCGAGCGAATCCGTTACGGCGACCCGAAGCATGGGACCAAAGACCTCCTCGTCGCACCCCGCCCCGCCGCCATCGTCGGCCGTGAAGCGATCGACGCGTACGACACCCGGCGAAATGAAAAACCCACCTTCTTGTGCCTCCACCGCCCGACTCTCGACCATCACCTCGCCGCCGGCGCGCGCGAAACGGGCCTGCGCGTCGAGTGCGGCACGCCGCGCCTGCTCCGAGATGATCGGCCCCATGAAGACGGGGTGCGGCGCGGCCGGGTCGCCGATGATCAGGTTGCTCGTCACCTTGCACACGGCCGCGATGAACCGGCCCGCCACCGCCCTATGCACGATGACGCGCCGCGTGCAGGTGCACCGCTGACCCGTCGTCACGAACGCCGAGCGAACGCACTCCACCACCGCCTGTCGCAGGCCGCAGTCGTCCATCACGACGGCCGGGTTGTTCCCGCCCATTTCCAGCGCGATGATCCGTCCCGGCCGGTCGAGGTTCGACTCCAGAATCCGCCGACCCACCGGCCACGACCCCGTGAACAGCACGCCGTCGATCCCGTCGTGCGTGACCAGCCGCGACGCAGCCTCGGCCCCCCCCTGCACGAGGTTCACGACGCCCGGCGGCGCACCCGCTCCTCGCAGAGCCTCGTCCAGTAACTCCGCCAGCAACTGCCCGCAGGCCGGCGTCTTGTCGCTGGGCTTGATGACCACCGTGTTGCCCATCGCCAGCGCGGGAACCGCGTGTCCGTTCGGCAGGTGCATCGGGAAGTTGAACGGGGCGATCACCGCCATCACCCCGTGCGGGCGGAACCAGCAGCGGCCGCGCTTGGACCCGCCCAGGTCGACCTCGAACCCCGCGACGCGACGCAGCCCGCCGTGCTCCGTCGCGTCCAGTGTCACGTCCACCTTCGCCGCCAGCGCGGAAGCCTCGCCCTTCGCATCCCAGCCGACCTTGCCAGTCTCATCCCGGATGAGCGCGGCGATCCGGTCCTCGTTTGCCTTGCAGAGATCACGGTAGGTCCGCAGCGCGCCGAAGCGCCGCTCCGCAGGCCACGCCGCCCATGCGGACCGCGCCGCCCGCGCCGCCTCGACGGCTCTGTCAACATGCTCCAGCCGTGCCGACCCCTCCCACACCGCCGCCGCCGGACGGGCAGGATTGACCGATCGGATGCCCCCCCCCGGCAGCGGAATCCACTCCCCCGCGATCAGGTCGGCACATTCGCGCGCAAGCGACGGATGACGTACGCTCACGGCCTCGCCCCCGCCTTCGCCCTGCGCTTCGCCCCGCCGCGAGCGGGCGGAGACTCATCGCCCGCGATCGACGCCATGTCGGTGTAACCCGCCGCCATCCCCGGCTCGCCGTGCAGCGACTCCATCGCCTCGCGAGGCAGGCAGACGCGGCCCTTCGAGTCGATGCAGCAGTCCTCCTGCACGGCATAGAACTCCCCGTCCTGGTGCAGCGTGCTCACCATCGCGGGCTGCCGACACTTGCTCCGCGCCGCCGGCTCGCCGAGTTCCGCCTCGCGCGTCGCGCGGATGATCGGCACGTCGTCCGTTCGTGTTTCAAGCAGCGGGCCGCCGTCGAACGGATCAACGAACCCCGTGTACTGGAAGCCCAGCCGCTCCAGCATCCGGCGCGCCGGCACCGTCTCCGGCCCAACCTCACCCACGACGTCGCGCGCTTCGGGAGGGAGCAGCGACAGGTAGATGTCTCCCGACGGCAGCAGCGCAGGGATGAACTTCCGCGAGCGTTGGCACTGCTTATCCGCTTCGGTGTAGCTCAGAGGGATGAACCGTCGGCCGAGGTACTCCCACAGCAGACTCCGCCCGTCCTCGGTGATGGGCGCCATCATCTCCGCCAGGATACGGTCCGCGAAGAGGTGCCGGTGCAGCGCGATGAAGTGGAATCGCACGAAGCTCAAGAACCGCCCCACCCGGTGCCCACGCGACGCCGGCTGCAGGATCAGCCCGCCGATCTCCGTCGGCCCGGTCTCGTCGCCGTGTAACCGGGCGACGACGTGCGTCGTACCCGTCTTCAGATCCGGCGCGAAGGTCGATCGCTGCTCCAGTTTGAACGAGTAGTTCGGGTTGCCCGGCCCACCCATCCGCGCCAGCACCTGCGAGGTGCCGAGCGCGGTGCGGTCCTCCCGGCTCTCGGCCACGAACATGAAGATGTCTCGCGTGAAGTCCGCCGACGAAAGGCCGGTCACGCCGACCGGCTTCTCCGGCTTTCGCGCCGCCCCGTTGTCTCCCGGCGGCCTCTCGCCCGACGCCGCCCGCAGGAACGAGAGGCGGCTCTGCGTGATCTTCAGGTCGATCAGTTCCTTGTCAGCCGGCAGATTGATGAAGTGCACCATCCGCGCCAGTTTCAGCAGCGTGCCCGCGTCCTCGACCCTCGCCCGACGGATGACGATCACACGAGCCTCCCTGCACGCCGACAGACGATCATCACGATGCCGCCTTCGCCAACCCGCGCTCCACGCACTCGAACACCCGCGGCCAGTCCTCCAGCCGCATCACGCCCAAAGGCGGGAGCATCCGCAGGTGGTACGGGCCATGCCCGCAGTAGAACAAGATCACGCCCTCATCGAAGCACGTGCGGCACGCTTTCGTGACCGGTTCCTTGCGCCCGCCGAACGGGCTGAACCGCATCATCCCGCCGATCCCCCCCACGACCCCCTTCGGCGCGGGCGTCAGCACGCCGTCCGCGACCGGCGGGAACCACTGCGGATGCTTCGCGGCAAGAGCGCGCACCTGTTCGCGGAACGCGGCGTGATGCTGCGCGATGCGCCCGCCGGGGCCGTAATAGTCCCCGTCGCGGAGGCGTTCGATGATCCTCCGCCCGACCGTGAACGCGGGCCCCGCGCCGGTGAAGGTCGCCGAGAGCAGCCCGGGGCCGGGGTTGTATTCCGGCGTGTAGAGCGTCGCGCACACCTGCGACATCTTGCCTACGGTCATCACGTCCACGTGCTCGCCGATGCCCAGCGCCTCGGCCGCGAACATCGCTGTCGTGCGTCCGAACGTCTGCACCTCGTCGGCCCACACCGCGATGCCGTTCGCCCGGCAGACCTCGACCAGCGCGAGGAAGAACTCACGCGGCGCGGTGTTGAAGCCGCCCTCGCCCTGCACAAGTTCCATGACGAAGCACGCGTGCTGGCGCGGGTACCGCTCCACGTACGAGCAGACGTGATCGACGACCATGCCGATGTGCTTCGCCTGCCCCACACGCTCCGCGACCACCTCGCTGTAGAACGGCACGTAGTCCACGAGCGTGCTCAGCGGCAGCCCCACCCGGTTCGCCGCGGCGTCGCCGATCTGCGAGAGCGTCACCGTCCGCCCCATGAAGCAGTCCTTGAATGCAAGCACTCGGCTCGCTGGGGCGTGCTTCTGGTAGCAGACCTTCAGCGCGTTCTCGTTCGCCAGCGCGCCCGTCGGCGAGGCGTAGCAGTGCGCCAGCCTCGTGCTGCGCGACGCCTCGGCCAGCAGCGTCTCACCGAACCGGTACGCCTCGAAGTTCGTCTGCAGATTCCCGTTCTGCAGCGTGTCCTCCAGCGCGCCCTCCACCCCCGCAGCGATCAACTCCTCGTCCGAGTGCCCGAAGAAGTGGACCCCGATCCCGCAGATCATGTCCCACTTCACCGAACCGTCCGCGAGTTCCACCAGCGCGCCGTTGCCCACGCCCGAGCCGATGTACGGGTACAGCAGCTCGCGCCCGCGAACCTTCTTCGCCCGTTCGAGCAGGTCCGCGTAGGTCTCCCGCAACTCCTCGCGCCCCGCGCGCGGCCCGGTGATCGTCGCGCTGCGCCTGCGCACCTCCTCGCGCAGCACACCGATCGCCTCCCGAACCGCCGGGCTGGCGTGCAACTGGCTTCCCTGCGTCGTCGGCGTCTGCACGGTCTGCGACATATCGGTCCTTTCCCGGCGGGGCATCCTTGGCCCACCGGCTCCACGCCGTCCAGCGGGCGCGCTCACACCTTCAATCGGCCCTCGGACAGCCGCGAAACAACCACGGCCAGCAACTGGCATCTTTCCACCAGGCTCGCCAGTTCGATCCACTCCTCCGGCGTGTGCAGCCCGCCGCCGCGCACGCCGAGCGTGTCGATCGTCGGCAGCCCGCACGCCTGCAACTGGTTCCCGTCGCACACCCCCCCGGTCTTCGTGAACGGGAGTGACTGCCCGAGGGCTTGCGCCGCGGTTCTTGCCAGTTCCGCCAGCGCGCTTGTCCCGGGCGTCAGCGGCTTGGCAGGACGGTTGAAACTCCGCAGCACCTCCACGCGCGGCATGGCGTCACTGCCGGTCGCAAGCGCATCGAGCCTGGACCCCAGCGCGGCGGCTGATGCAGGCGTCGAAAACCGCACGTTCCCCCACGCCCGCGCCCGATCCGGCACGGCGTTCGTCACCGTCCCGCCCTCGAGCGGCCCGACGTTCGTGATCATCCCCCGCTCGGCGTCCGCCATCTCGGCAACTTCGATCAGGCAGCGGGCGAGCGCGGTCACCGCCGACACTCCCGACGTGAAGTCGCGCCCGACGTGCGCCGAGCGTCCGTACGTCCGCAGGCAGAACTGCCCCGAACCCATCCGCTCGACCGCCAGCGCGCCGCCCGGCAAGGCAGGCTCGACAACCAGTCCTGCGTCGTGCTTCACCGCTTCCGCAGCGAGCACCGCGTCCGAGTGGTACGACCCCGTCTCTTCATCGCTGTTGAAGACGACCGTCCAATCCGCGTCGATCCCCGACTCGACCAGCGACTCCAGGGCGGCCACGAGGATCACCAGCCCGCCCTTCATGTCCACGCAACCCGGCCCCGTCGCCGTCCGGCCGTCCGCGCCGACCGTCAACTCTCGGAACGGCCCCGCAGGGTCATGCACCGTGTCCAGATGACCGACAAGCAGCACACGCGGTGCGTCGCCTCGCTTCGATCGCTTCCTGCACACGGCCGTCGGCGGGATCGGCCCAGACCCCGACTGCCCGTAAAGCCAGTCCGGCCTCGGATCGCCGGGGATCAGCTCGACCGTCGCGCCGATCGCCCGCAGCCGGTCCGTGAGCCGCTCGCGCGTCTCGTCCAGCGCCGCCGCGTTGTTGCCGCCGGTCGGCAGCCCGACGTGCAACCGAAGGTCCGCGAGCAGATCGTCGCGCCGTCGCTCCACGGCGCGACACAGGGCGTGCTCGCGTTCCGACAGTCCCGCCGCGCCGAGTGTTGGCATGACGCAACCGTAGGCCCTTTGCCGTGCGCCGCACGCCCGCTACCCTGCCTTTCGTCATGCCCCCACGACCAGCGACTGCTCGCCCTTCGCCTCAGTTGCACGAGGCTCTCCGGCTGTACCTGAGCGGCGATCCGCTCGGCGCGGAAGCCGCCTGCCGCGATGCCCTGCGCCGCGAGAAGTCGAACCCGCGGGCCTGGCATCTCATGGGCCTGTGTCTCAACGCCCTCGGGCGTTACGCCGACGCCCGGCAGCACGCCCGGCGCGGCGTCGAGATCGCGCCGGACGATCCCGAGCTGCTCCAGCTCCTCGCCATGACCTACAACCGCGAGGGTCGATACGACGAGGCGCTCGGCGTTCTCGACACCGCCTTCGCGCGTCGGCCCGACCACCTGGGCCTGGCCGCGGCCCGATCCGAAGTCCTGTTCCAGGCGCGCCGCTACGACGAGGCCGCCGCAGCCGTCGAGCCGTTCCTCGCCGATGACCCGCCGCACGTCGCCGTCGCCATCGCCTTCGGGCAATCCGCCCGTCGCGTCGGCCGCGAGGAGCAGGCGGTTGATCTGCTCCGCCGCGCGAACGCCGCACCGGACGTCCCCCTGCCCCAGCGCATCTCCTCGCTCTTCATCCTCGGCAATCTGCTCGACCATCTCAGACGCTACGACGAGGCTTTCGCCGCCTTCGACGAGGCCAACCGCATCAAGGGCGAACGTCCCGACATCGACGAGTATTCCGCCTCCATCCGCCGCATGCTCGACGCCTGGACGCCGGAGCGCATCCGCACGCTTCCGCGGAGCCTCGAAACCAGCGACATGCCCGTCTTCATCGTCGGCATGCCCCGCTCCGGCACCACGCTGACCGAACAGGTGCTCTCGGCGCACCCACGATTCCACGGCGCGGGCGAGTTGCGCGACGTCCACACCCTCGTCGGCGAACTTCAGCACGGCGTCGAGGGCGGACAGTGGCACTTCTTCTCGCTCGAACGGCTCGCCGAGCGACCCCTCACCCGCTTCGCACGCCGGTGGATCGAACGCATGCGCCGTGCCGCCCCGGGGGCTTTGCGCGCCAGCGACAAGAATCCGCAGAACTACCTCCACCTCGGCCTCATCTGGGCCGCGTTCCCGAGCGCAAGGATCGTTCACTGCGTCCGCGATCCGCTCGACACCTGCCTCTCGTGCTACTTCCACGACCTCGGCGGCCCGCACGTCTCCATCGGCTCCCTCCGTGCAGTCGGGCGTTGGTACGCCGAGTATCGTACGGTCATGCGCCACTGGGCCACGGTCCTTGACGTACCGATCCTTGAACTCCGCTACGAGACCATGGTCGAGCGGCCCGACGAGACCAAACGCCGCCTGATCGAGTTCGTCGGCCTCGAATGGCACGACGCCGTGATCGAGCATCACGCGGTCGATCGCCCCGTGCTCACACCGAGCGTGGACCAGGTTCGCCGACCGATCTACAAGACCGCCGTCGCTCGCTACACGCACTACGAGCCGCACCTTGCGCCCCTGCGTGAAGCGCTCGCCGAGTGAGCGTGCCCGCGGCGCGTCAGGACGCGAGCCAGACCTCCACCATCACCAGCCCCAACGCTGCAGCGCCGACGATCGCGCTCGACAGTTTCACGCGACGCGCGACCGCATCGATCCACATCCGGTCCAACGGCGCCCCAACCAGAGCGCGCAGCCGCCTCCGCCGCAGCCCGATCGACCCGTGTCGCCACGAGAACCGCTCAGGTTCCGACCCGTTGAGCATCGCAACCCGCCCCAGCGCGCTCGCCATCGCACACGCCGCCTCGTGCGAGACGGTCCCCGCGGCCTCGGGCGGCGGTGGATGCACGCTCTCGCTCAGATATCGGGCCGCGAAGGCGTCAGCCTGCCATTCGAACCGACGGCTGACGTACCCGAACACCGCAAGCCCGAAGGCGAGCGAGACCATGACGACGCCGATCGCGGGCCACCCGTTCACCGGATCCATCCCAAGAACCCTGCCCATCGCGCTCGCGCCTGCACCGGCCACGGTCGCACACCCCAGAAACGCCACCGCCAGCCACGGCGCGTGCCGATGCCACACGTGCCCCACCTCGTGCGCCATCACCGCCTCGACCTCGTCCGTCGGCAGACTCTCGAGCAGGGCATCGGTCAGCAGCACGTACCGCGCCGGCCCGAGAAACCCCACAACCGCGCCGTTGAGCAGCGTCCCGTCCGTCCGCCACACCAGCAGTCCGCGCACGCGCACGCCGTTCGATCGCAGCACACGCTCCAGTCGATCCCGCAGCTCCCCTGCCCCGAGCGGCACGGTGTCCCACAACCAGCGCAGCGCGAGCGGAAGCAACGCGATCACCACGACAACGCCCGCCAGTTGCAGCACGCCCTGCACCGGCGCAACGAGCTCCGGCCGCACCGCCCAAGCCGGCAACGCGATCGCCCATCCCGGCGCGGTGGGCAACCCCGGCGTTGCCGCTCGCACACCCGCATCCGCCAGCACGGCCGACTCAGCGAGCCACAAAACCGCCTCCGCCCACCCCAGGATCAGTGCGACCGGCACGGCAGCAAACAGCACGTGATGCCGCGTTGCCTGCAGCACGAACGCCCGGCGCGTCGGCAGTGTGGGCACGTGCAGACCCTCGTCGAAGCGGCGCATCAGCATCGCCTCGCGCAGCCGACGCTCGACCGGGTAGATCGCCCACCATCCCGCGACGAACACCGCCAGCGGGGGCAGTGCGGCGAGCAACTCATCCACCAGCAGCAGGTCGCCCACGCCCGCACGCACCGCGTCCAGCCACCCCACCGCCAGCACGTTCCACGCGTGCAAGGCCACCGCCGCCGGCCTTGACCACGCGACCACTCGCTCAGCCCGACGCGCCTCACGCACGTGCCGTGCCGCGTCCAGCCGCCGCCGGCACCCCCACACCCACACGGCCACGAATCCAACCAACGCCACCATCGGCGCGAGCGACACCGCGGCCGCAACCGGCGCGCTTAACCCCCCCGGAGCCTCCACATCCAGCGCATCGCGAAGATTGCACACGACGAAGACCGCGATGACGAGCAGGTGCATCATGCCCCGCGCCGCGCCTCACTCCCCCCGCGGCCGCCGCACCTCACCGAGGTCGATCAGCACGCCGTCCGGCTGGTACAAGTCCGCGTTCAGCACGTCGCGGTCGATGCTCGTGAAGACCAGGCTCGTTCGCCCCAGCCGCGCCGCCGTCACCAGGTCCGGCATGCTCGGCCCCGCGAACTCACGGTTCCGAGCCTTCTGCGCATGGAAGTGGTAGTGCGCCAGCGCGCGATCGCTCGCATCGATCATGTCCTGCGATGCGACGAACTCACGGTCGTGCCGCCGCTGGCTCGCCCGCGGCACGAACAGCACCGCCCGCATGCGCCCCCCCTCCGCCTCGATGATCCCGCCGTACTCCGTGGTGCCGTCGTCGCGGTCGAGGTCCGCCTGCCGGAACAACTCCCGGCGGACTCGATCTTCCGCCAGCGCATCGTCGATCGCGAGGATCGTCAGCAGGTCCGCCCATGTCAGCCGTTCTTCCCAGTCCGAGAGCCGATCCGGATGCGGCTTCGTGAAGTCCGTGTCGTCCTTCACGCGCCGATAATGCCGCCGATCCGCCAGCCGCGACCGTACTTCCGAGAGCAGTTCTCCCCGCCCCGCCGCGACCCACTCGGGCCGGTTCGCCGTCGCCCAACGGATCGGCTCCGCGTGACGCAGCCCCATCCCACGCCGGCGCTCCGAGTCCAGCGACGCGATCGCCCGCGTCGCCTCGCCCCACCATGCCGCATTTTCACGCTTTGACCCGTCGCGCAGCGAGCGCAGCCACTTCAGTTCCTCCCCCGTCACCGGCGCGGCCGCCAGATCACGGAACGCCGCGCGGATGTCCTCCACCGCCGCCCGCGACTCCCCCGACGCGCCGGACGTGTCCATCGTCGCGAGCATCTCCGCCCGGCGCACGCCCGTCGGGTCGAGCCGGCCGAGCAAGTCCCACGCGCTCGCCCGCACTCGCTCGTCGTACCGCGCGTCTCCCGGCCCCGGGTCGGTTTGCGGGTCGAGGAACGTGCCCAGCACCACCTCCTCCACGGGCCGACCGGGGTGCAACGCCTCGATCGCTCGCCATTCCGCCCGCTCGTTGTCCTTCACCGAGAGCATCGGCCTCGACAGGCTTCGCACCAGCGCGCTCGTGGCATCCGTCCACCCATTCCGCGCAGCCGCTGTCCCCAGCAACGCGACCACCTCCCGGTCCGGCTCGTGCGGCAGCATGAGCGACACCAGCTGCCGTGAGTCCGCTTCGTTCTCCCCGTCCGAGAGCACCGCCCGCAGCGCGGCCAGACGCAACTCTCTCGGCTCCGCCCGGCTCCACGCGATCGCCTTGTACGCCTCGCGCGTTACGTTCCGGTCCGTCGCGTTTCCCGCAGAAGCCTCCCACGCCGGCCCGACCGCATCGACCCTGGCCTTGGTCGAGAGTTTCGTGTTGCGGACGTCGCTCAGCGGGTCCGCCGTCCGCGTCTGACCCCCCGCGCTGCCGCACCCGCCTGCCACGAGCACCGCCAGCACAACCGCAGCACACCATCCGCCCTGTCGCGTCGTGTTCATCCTGCCCGAGTCTACACCCGCCCGACAACCCAACCGGCGACTACCATTCCCCGTCGCACGACGCGACGCGAGATCATGGCCAAGACCGCTGCACACTCCGACACGCCCACCCTCCGCGACCGCGTTGCGCGCGTCATTGAACTCATGCGCCCGGCTGTCCAGGCGGACGGGGGCGACCTCGAACTCGTCGGCGTCACCCAAGGCGGCCTCGTCCGCATCCGGTTCCACGGGGCCTGTGTCGGATGCCCATCCGCCAGCATGACCCTCCAGATGGGCATCGAGCGCAACCTCAAGGCCCATATCCCCGAGGTGTCGGCCGTCGAATCGGTCGAGTGACTCCCGGCCCGCCCACTCCCTTACAAAATCCGTTCGGCCGGCGGGCCAATCAAAGGAACTGTTCCAAGCATCTGGGCACAAAGTGTTTGTGTCAGCCCCCCGATCCGGTATGCTCCGGGCGGTGGACCGTGGCTGGACGCTGCGGGTAATCGGAGGCGGTCAACATGCTTGTCATCACCCGGCGCGAGGGCGAGGAGGTCGTCATCGGCGACCCGCGGCACCCTCTCGGAGTCGTTCGCATCGCTTCGATCAAGGGCGAGCGCGTGCGCGTCGCCTTTGACTTCCCGCGTGACGTGGACATTCACCGGCGCGAGATCGCCGACCAGATCGTCAGTGAGGAACCCGCCATCGCTGACGCCGCTGTTGCCGCCCGCTGAACCACGATCTGCCATCGACCGGTCAACGGGCGGTGTCCGCCCGTCACTCCGGCTTGCCGCCCGAGAGGTCGTAGACCCACCCCTCGACAGCCCGCTCGTAGCTCAACACCTCGCCAGGGGCGAAGAACAGGCCCAGTTCCCGCTCGGCCGCCTCGGGGCTGTCCGAGCCGTGGATCAGGTTGAAACTGTTCGATACGCCGAAGTCGCCGCGGATCGTCCCCGGCTCGGCCTTCGACCCGAAGGTCGCCCCCATCATCTTGCGGCAGACGCCGATCGCCCCGTTCCCACGCACCGCGAGCACCAGCACGGGCTGGCTCGTCATGAACTTCACCAGGCCCGGATAGAACGGCTTCTCCCGGTGGGCCTCATAGTGCCGCGCGGCAAGTTCCTGGGAGATCCGCATCAGTTTACACCCGACGATCTGCAGGCCCTTGTCCTCGAACCGCCCCAGAATCCGCCCCATCAGCCCCCGCTGCACCGCGTCAGGCTTCAGAATGATCAGCGTCGTCTCCATGCTCGGATCGTCTCCTGTCTCGTGTGGGCCGAACCATAGCCCCGGAGACGCGCAGGCTCCGCGCCGTCACTCGAAGAGATGGGAGGCGACCCCGCCCGCGGCCATCACGCCGCCCCCGAAGCCGAGGAGCATGGAGAATCCGAGCGTCGCCAACATGCCCGCCACGAGCGCCGTCCCGCAAGGCCCCCCGATCCGAATGCCAAGCGGACCGATACACCGCCCCCACCGATCCGCCCAGGCGACCAGACACCCGAAACAACCAAGCCCCCAGAGAAAGAGCCCGAGGAGAGACACTCCCATCAGCACCTTCGCATCCGTCCCGGCGCTTCGATCGACAAGTGCGGCGACCAACGCGATCGCCGCACACAACGGTGCGACCAGCCATGGACCGTGAAGGATCGGAAGACAACGAACCCAGTTGGCGTACAGCGCATGTCGTGCAGCCGGGAGAGCCAGCCTCGTCACCAGCCAGCCCACGAACCAACTCCCGGCGACCATGAGGCTCATCAGCCCGAACGCCGCCACCATGGCGCCCCAGTGCCAGCCGAGCACACCCGCCCCCAACGCGTACACCGGAATCACCGCCCCGTACAGCCTCAGCCTCGACGCCCGGAGTGCAGGCCATGCATGTTCGACGCCGCGGACTCGCTCGCTCAACGCGATCTCGCTCGCCCCGACGTCGGCGCCGCACTCGGGACACCGCCCCATCGGCAGGCTGCCGACGCAGTAACCGCACTCGCGGCAGGTCATCCCGTCGGGGAGGCGTTCAGATTCGGTCAAAGCCGCGTCCTTTGCCGTGCGTGCCGTCGCTGTCGGGTACGAAGGGCGTGGTTGTCGCGTTCGAGCGTCCCGAAACTGCCCCGCGATATCTTGGGATAGAGACCCGTTTCGTGGGCCAGTTTACCCAGATTCACACTCACGCAATCTCTGCAAATCACCGGTGAATGTCGGGTTGCACGGCCCAACGACACTCTGTATCTTCGTGTCGTGCGCTCACGACGGCGCACCGCGGCGCGTGCGTTCACCGCACCGCCTCGTGGGCAACCCCAGGCAGGAAGCCCGATTTGTCCGAACGCCGGCGGCGCGGTCCGCCGGTTCAACCTCGCCCCACCCCCCGGCCGCCGGGATGTGAGACGAGAGCGCCCGGAGGAAGCGCTCCGTTTCGCGCCCGGCGGCCGGTCCTTTTGTCAAGTCGCTCACTCAACGTCCATCTGCAGAGCGCGCACCAGGAAGCCGTAGATGTCCGCCGCTTCCTCGATGCGCTTGCTCGTCGGCTTGCCCGCCCCGTGCCCCGCCCGCGGCTCGATGCGGATCAGCGTCGGGTTGGCGCACGACTGCACCCGCTGCAACTCCGCCGCGAACTTGTAGCTGTGCCACGGCGCGACGCGGTCGTCGCCCTCCGCCGTTGTAACGAGCGTCGGCGGATAGCACGTCCCCTCGCGCAGGTTGTGGTAGGGCGAGTACGCAAGGAGCGTGCGGAACTCATCCTCGTTCTCCGCGATGCCGAAGTCGGTCTGCCAGTTGCGCGCGTTCGCGCTCTGCAAGTGGTAGCGCAGCATGTCCATCACGCCGACCGCGGGCAGGCACGCTCCGAACAGGTCCGGCCGCTGCGTCATGCACGCCCCGACCAGCAGCCCACCGTTGCTGCCCCCCTGGATCGCCAGCCGCGGAGTCGAGGTGTACCCGTTCTCGATCAGCCACTCCGCCGCCGCGATGAAGTCGTCGAAGACGTTCTGCTTGTTGGCCTTCGTCCCGGCGACATGCCAGTCCTTGCCGTACTCACCCCCGCCGCGGAGGTTCGGCATCGCCCAGATGCCGCCCATCTCGAGCCACACGATCCGCGTCACGCTGAACGAGGGTGTCATGGACACGTTGAACCCGCCGTACCCGTAGAGCAGCAGCGGCGCGCTCCCGTCGAGGCTCACGCCCCTGCGGTGGACGATGAACATCGGGATCCGCGTGCCGTCCTTGCTCGCGTAGAAGACCTGCTTCGTTTCGTAGTCATCCGGGTTGAACCGCACGTCGGACCGCTTGAACTCGCGTGCCGCGCCGGTGCGCACGTCGAGCCGGTAGATCGTCGAGGGCGATGTGAAGCCCGTGAACGAGAAGAAGGTCTCGGGGTCGTCACCCCGCCCGCCGAAACCGCCCGCGGAGCCAAGCCCCGGCATGTCCACGTCGTAGACGTGCGTGCCGTCACGTTCGAACACCCGCACCATCGAGTGCGCGTCGCGCAGGTACGACGCGACGATCCGCCCGCCCACGTACGACACGCTCCCGAGCGTCTCCGCCGCCTGGGGCACGACTTCGCGCACCGCTTCGGGCGTGTCGGCGTCAATGGCGATCACCCGGCGCAGCGGGGCGTCCTTCGTCGTCGCGAAAATCAGTTCATCCCCCTCGTTGCCGACGAAGTTGTACCGCGCGTCCCACTTGTCGAACAGCGGCCGCACCTCAGCCCGCCCCTCGCCCGGCGCGGCGATGAACACCGCGTTCGTCAGATATCCGTCAAAGATGGACACGATCAGGTGCCGGCCATCCTCGGTCACGCCCGCGTACGGGTTCCAAGTCGGATGGTCCGGCGCCTCGTAGACCAGCACGTCGGCGTCCTGGGCCGTGCCGAGCCGGTGCCGATAGACCTTTACCGCCTGCTGGTCGTCCGCCTTGCCGTTAGCCCCGATCGGGTACCGGCTGTAGTAGAACGCCGTGCTGTCTCGCTCCCACGAGACGCCCGTGAACTTCACGTGCCGGATCTCGTCCGGCAGATGAACGCCGGTGTCGATCTCCATCACTCGCCAGACCTTCCAGTCCGATCCACCGTCCGAGACCGCGTACGCGATCAGTTTCCCGTCCGGCGAGACCGAGTACGACGCGAGCGCGACGGTGCCGTCACCTGAGAACGTGTTGGGGTCGATCAGCACGCGAGGCTCGGCGTCCAGCGAGGGCACCCAGTAGAGCACGTTCTGGTTCTGCAAGCCGTCGTTCCGCTCCCAGAAGTAGCGCCCGCCTTCCTTGAATGGCGTGGTGTACCGCTCGTAGTCCCACAGCTCGCGGATGCGGGCCGCGATGCGGTCGCGTTCCGGTACGTCCGCGAGCCACATGAACGTCAGCTCGTTCTGTGCCGCGATCCATGCCTGCGTCTCGGCAGACGACTCGTCCTCCAGCCAGCGGTACGGGTCCGCGACGCGGACGCCGTGCATCTCCTCGACCACGTCGCCGCGACGGGTCTGCGGGTAGTCCATCCCCTGCCCGAGCGCGGCGGTCGGGCAGACGTGCGCCACCGCACAGAACACGACGACACACGCGGCCTGAACAAGGGCGAACCGGATACGGCGCGGCATGGTCAACCTCCATGGTGCCCGGGGCGGGCACAAGCCAATCCTACCCGGTCGCGCCTGTGTCGCGATATCCCGCATTCAGCTCCCGAACGCGGCGATCCGCTACCCGAGCAGCCCGCGCCGGCGGAGCGAGCCGAGCAGCAGGTCGCCGGGGTCCGTATCGCTGCGAACGAGTTCATGCGCCGCGCTGCGAGCGCGGCAGGCCGCTCGGACAGCCGCGACGTGGTCCTCCAACCGCCGCTTGTACGCGCGGATGAGCGCGCCAGAGAGTGTGACCTCCGCCGTCGAGCCGCTCTCGGAGTCCGTGAGCCGCAGGTCGCCGACGAGGCCTCGCTCGGCGTCACGCTCAGGCTCCAACTCGCCCGGCGAGAGAACGTGGATCGCGTAGGCGTCTACATCGTGCCCGCCCACGAGGTAGTTCAGCCCTTCGGCCAGACCGGCGCGGAACAGGAAGTCGCTCACGAGCACGACGACGCCCTTGCCCCTGCGTGACAGCGCGAACTCCCGCATCGCCCCGGCGAAATCCGGCTCGGCCGCGGTGCCCGCCGGCCGCTCGCTCATGCTCTCGACGAGAAACGCCGCCAGCCGCTGGACGTTCCGGCGTCCGCGCATCGGCGCCAGCCTCCGCAGGCGCGCCCCGCCCGCCGCGCCAAAGACTGCCACGCTCACGCGGTTCTGGTTCACCAGGCCGAGGTAGCCCAGCCCCATCGCCAGCCTGTGCGTGAACAGCAGTTTGCTGGGCGAAGCCTCGGTTGCACCGGCTTCCATCGACGCCGAGCCGTCGATGACGACGTGCAGCCCGAGATCCTCCTCCTCGCGGAAGAGCTTGATCAGGAACTTGTCGAGCCTCGCGTAGACGTTCCAGTCCAGGTGCCGCAGGTCGTCGCCCGGCGTGTAGTCGCGGTAGTCGTCGAACTCGACGCTCCTCCCGCGGCGTTTGCTCCTGCGCTCACCCGGCAGGCGGCCTGCGAAGACGCGCCTGCTCAGCAGGTCGAGCCGGTCCAAGCGCGCGGCAAGCTCCGGGCCGATCAGGTCCTCGACCGTGCGGACTCGCTCGGCGTGCGGGGTAATGAGCACTCAGGCCCTCCATCGCGTGCGCGTGGTAGAGTACGCGGGAACGAACGGAGGCGACCATGGCCGCGACCTTCCTGCGATGGTGCGTGCTGGCGTGTGTGATCGGAACGCTGGAGCCATGCGGCGTGCTCGCGCAGGACGCCGCGCCCCAACCTGCCGCGCCCGATGCGCTCCGCGCCGAGAACGACTCGCTCCGCGCCGAGGTGCAACGGCTGCGTGCCGCGCTGGACGAGGCCCTGCGTCGCTTGGCAGCGGCCGAGGCTGCGCTGGCCCGACTCGGTGCGCCCCTCGGTACAACGACGGAAGACACCGAGCCCGCAGCAGTCGATGCGCCAGCCGATCCGCTCGCTTCGCCCGTTTCGATGCTGGTCGAGTTGCGTCGCCGGTACGAACGCGACCTCGCAGGAGCACCGTCCGACGCCGCGGCGCGACGAGCGGCGGTCGCGGCGTGGTGCAGGTCCATCCGCGCGGAGCTGAAGGGCCGCCGCGAGTGGCTGGTTACGATCGCGCCTGTCGAGGAGCCTGGTGTCTCGCCCTCGCGCCCGGAGGCGATGGTGCGCATCTACGACGAAGCCCTGCTTCGCCCGATCGGCGAAGCCGTGCGTGTCCGCATCCCTGCCCGCCACGCCGCACAGGTTCGCGGCCGACCGGACCAGCGCCTCTGGACGCTGACCGCCAACGTCGCCGCGGCTCCGCGCTTCGAAGAGCGGCGTGAGACCGAGGGCGTCTTCAACCATCCGCCGTTCATCGGGCCGTATGCGGAGTTCGCGTTCGAGTTGGAGTGGGTGTCGCTGACCGCCAGCCCGCGTGTGCTGCCCGCACCGCCCGACGCCGCGCCGAGCGCAACGCCTCCGCCCGCGCCGGGGCAGCCCCGGTAGCGACTTTCAACTTTCAGCGGAATCGGCGCGGATTGTCCGGCGGCAGCCCGTCCGCGTACTCCCACACCACGACCCGCAGCCGCTGCACGCCCCATGCGCGGGCCTCCTTGTGCGTCGGCATCATCACGTCGAGCCGCCGGCCCTTGATGGCCGAGCCGCGATCCAGCACAGGAACGATCCGATCCTCGTCGTATCCGGGGATCGAGAGCAACGAGCCGAAGGGAAGGACCGAGGTGTCCGCGGCGACGAGGCGCATCGCGTTCGTCTCGACGGAGTGGAGCGTCGCGGTCAGGCCGTCATCGAACGGCGCGCACGAGCGGGCATCGGGTGAATAGGCGGTGACCGTCATCCACATCACACGGGCCGGGCGCACGGGTCGGCCGTTGAACCAGCGCACCTCCGGCCCGTACTCGGGCTGATCGCTCGATTCAGCGGACGGTGCGGTGTTCTTCCCGACGACCTCGCTCATGTCGATCAAGGCAGCGCTCGTTGCCGGCACCGGAGCGAACGCGGACTCGACAAGCCGGGACGGCCGCTCGACCGCGGCCAGCGGGGTCACGCCCGTCGTGCGCTTCGCAAGCGCGGCTGTCGAACCGACCATCACCGCCAATGCGACGAACGCGCTCGCTTCCAGCGCGATCCTGCGTCGGCGCGCGGCGTGCGCACTCCCGGCGTGGATGCAGCCCATCGCTTTTCGCCTCCGACGATGCCGCACACAACGCCGGGTTTGGCCGCCACCAACGGCCGTCGCCCGAGGCCCGCCGATCACCACCACCGACGGGACTGCGGCAGAGCGGGAAGTCTACCTCGGCGCGCACGCGGTGCAAGCCCGACTTGAGCAACCGCGCACGGATGTTGTTCGGTTATGCGGACCATGCCCATCCCAGCCCGCACAGACCGCAGGCCCGGCACTACCATCGCCCGACCACGCCCGGAGCAATCGCGCCGTGTCCCCTGCCGAAATAGCCATCGCCGCCGCAATCGGGCTGGTCGCGGGCCTCCTCGGGGGTTTGTGCGGGATCGGCGGTTCCATCGTCATGCTGCCCGCATTAGGGCTGCTCTTCGGGTACGACGACGAACAACGCACGCGACACCACCTCTACATGGCTTCGGCGATGCTCGTGAACGTCGTCGTCGCCTTCGTCGCTCTTCGCCAGCACACGCGGGCTGGCGCTGTGCGAGGCGAACTCGTGCGCCTCATCCTCCCCGCCATGGCCGTCGCGGTCGTGGCGGGCGTGCTGTCGTCCAACGCCTTTCCGGGCACGGTGCCCAAGCTCGCGCTCGTCGCATTCATCTTCGCGTTCACTCTCTACACGCTCTTCACCACCGTGCGGTCGATCCCAGACCCCCCCCCTGAGGCGCAGCGGTGTTCCCCTGCGCTCTTCGCGGCGATCGGTCTTGTGACCGGCTTCCTGGCGGGCTTCCTCGCCATTGGCGGCGGGATCGTGCTCGTGCCGCTCCTGCAGATCGCTGCCCGCGTGCCCTTGCGCAACGCCATCGCCACCAGCGCGGCCGTCATGTGGCTGACCGCGCTCGTCGGCGCGACGCTCAAACTCGCCACGCTGCCCCGGCTCGGCCTGCCGATCTCGCCCGCCCTTGCCCTCGCCGGCGCGATGGCGATCGGCGCTGTCGTCGGCTCGACCCTCGGCGCACGCCTGACGCACCGACTGCGCCTGCCCCACCTGCGCCTCGCCGTCGCACTCGCGCTCGCCGCCGCGGGTGCCAGATTGGCAGGCCTCCTCTGACCCCTACGCCCTCTCGGCACGCCAGTCCGCCCCGAGTGAATCTCAGTCGCGTTCACGCGAACACGCGCCGCGGCCCGGCGTATGCATACGCGCGAACGATCGCCCGGCTCGTCGGGATCGTGGCACAGGAGGGCCGCATGACCGCTACCGCCTTCGTCAACAACGCCAAGACCGTGCTACTGCTGGGCGCGCTGACGGGCATGTTTGTCGCCGTGGGCGCAACCTTCGGCGAGCGTCTCATCCTGCCGTTCCTCGTGATGGCGGGGGTGATGAACTTTCTTGCCTGGTTCTTCTCGGACAAGATCGCCATCGCCGCGATGCGCGGGCGTGAGGTCGACGCGCGGACGGGCGGCGAGTTGTACGCGATCGTGCACCGGCTTGCGGACCGGGCCGGGCTACCCATGCCGAGGGTCTACGTCTGCCCACAGGATGCGCCGAACGCGTTCGCAACGGGTCGCAGCCCGCGCCACGCCGCGGTCGCCGTGACGCAGGGTGCGCTGCGCGTGCTCGACCCGGACGAACTCGAGGGCGTGATGGCCCACGAGCTCGCCCACATCAAGAACCGCGACACACTCACTTCCACAGTCGCGGCCACGGTGGCGGGCGTGCTCGCCGCCGTCGCCCAGTGGGGGTTCATCCTCGGCATGGGCCGCAACCACGGCGGCAACCCGATCGTCGCCCTGTTCACGATCATCCTCGCCGCGGTCGGCGCGGCCATTATCAAGGCAATGATCAGCCGCTCGCGTGAGTTCGTCGCCGATGCTGACGGCGCCCGTATCGCCGGTTCGCCGTGGGGGCTTGTCAGCGCGCTCGAAAAACTCGACCTCTACGCGAAACGAATCCCGATGGACAACCCGAACCCCGCTCAGAACAACCTGTTCATTGTCGAGCCGCTCTGCGGCAACTCGGTTCTGCGGCTGTTCGCCACGCATCCACCCACCGAGCAGCGCATCGCTGCCCTGCGACGGCTAGCCTGATCGTTACGCTCCGCCCGACAGGGCGCGACCCCGATCCCGCGCCGCGACCACGGCGCGAACCACCGCTTCGCGCACCCGCGCCGATTCGAGCACGGCGACTGCCGCCTCCGTCGTCCCCCCCCTGCTCGTCACCGCTGCTCGCAACGCGGCAGGCTCCTCATCTCCGGATTCGAGCAGCGCGCCCGCTCCCGCCACAGTCGCCCGCACGGCCAGCAGCGCTGTCTCACGATCGAACCCCGCCTCGACCGCCCCCTCGACCATCGCCTCGGCGAGCAGGAAGACGTACGCCGGCCCACTCCCCGCCACGGCAGTGAAAGTGTCCATGAGCGACTCGTCGATGCGCACCACGCGACCAACCGCTCTGAACAACCCCGCTGCCTGAGCGGCGTCATCATCGGTCGCGCTCACGCCCGTCGCGATCGCGGTGATCCCCTTGCGCACCCTTGCAGGCGTGTTCGGCATCGCCCTGACGACATGCACCCCCCCGCCGAGCGTGGCGCGGACCCGCTCCGTCGTCGTGCCCGCGAGAATCGAGACGACGAGTCGCGAGCCGCCCTTGAGCACGGGCGCGAGCGGCGCGGCCGCCTGGTCGAGCACCTGAGGCTTGACGGCCAGCACGAGCACGCCGCCGCCGGGCGTCGATTCAGTCTGTTCGAGCCACCGCAGCGCGCCCGACCCTTCAACGAAGGCCTCGCACCCGACCGACTCGAACCACGCCCGTGCGCCCGCGTCCGGATCGGCAGCGCACACGCCGCCCGGATGGAGCAAGCCGGCCTCCAGCGAGCCAGCGACGATGGCTCTGGCCATGTTGCCGCCGCCCACGAAGGCCACCGGGTTCGGCACGTGGTCCATGCCCCAGCCTACGCGAGCGGAGGCACGGGCGATAGACTTCCCCCGCACGGGAGGAACGGCATGAGCACGTTCTATCAACTCGAGTTCGAGCGTCCGCTGACGGAGCTGGAGCAGCAGATCGCGGCTGCCGAGGCGGCCCAGCGCGAGGGCCTGACGCCGCAGCCGATCCCCGCGTTCGGCGGAGTGAGCGAGACGGCCGTCGTCGAACCGCCCCCCGACCTGAACGAACTGCGAGCACGCCGCGAAGAACTGATCGTGCAACTCTACTCGCGACTCTCGCCGTGGGACACGGTCCGCGTTGCGCGGCACCCGAACCGCCCGCAGACCCGCGACTACGTGGCCGGGTTCTGCCGCGACTTCTGCGAGCTGCACGGCGACCGGCGCTTCGGTGACGATCCCGCGATCGTGACCGGCTTCGGGCGCATTGGCTCGATCAAGTGCCTCATCGTCGGGCACCAGAAGGGCCGCAACACCGGCGAGAAACTCGCCTGCCACTTCGGTTGCGCCCACCCGGAGGGCTACCGCAAGGCCCTCGCGAAGATGAAACTCGCGGAAAAGTTCGGGCTGCCCATCGTCACGCTCGTGGACACGCCGGGCGCCTACCCGGGTCTGGGCGCGGAACAGCGCGGTCAGGCAGAAGCCATCGCCGTCAACCTGCGCGAGATGAGTGTGCTCCGCACGCCGATCGTCTCCGTCATCATCGGGGAAGGCGGCTCGGGCGGCGCGCTCGGCATTGCCGTTGCCGACCGTGTAGCGATGCTCCAGCACGCCTGGTACTCCGTCATCAGCCCCGAGGGCTGCGCCGCCATCCTTTGGAAGCAGGCCAATGAGCAGACGAACAAGGCGGCCGCCTCGGCCCTGAAGCTCACGGCCGCGGACAACCTCGAACTCGGCATCATCGACGCCGTCATTCCCGAGCCGCCGGGCGGCGCGCACCGCGACCCGGCACTTGCTGCGGCGAATCTCGAACGCTGGATCGTCGCTCAAGTCATGGAACTGCGCGAACTGAACCCGGATGTGCTCGTCGAGCAGCGGTACGCAAGATTCCGTCGCATGGGCAAGCACGAAGTCCGTGCCTAACCGTTCCTGACCCCCCATGCCGCCGCCCTGCCCCCCCTTTGACAAGCTGGGTGGGCCTCTGTACCCTTCCGCCCACCCCGCGACCGGCCCACCGGCCGCACGACGCTGGCCAGGATCGGAAATCAAGGGGAAACGCCGGCTTTACGGCGCAAGGAACGCCCCGCTTGGCCAAAGCGAAGCCCACATCCAAGTCCACGGGTAAGGCACCGAGCAAGAAGGCGCCATTGAAGGGCAGTGGCACGGGCCGAAAGCCAGCCGTTGCTGCGGGAAAGCCAAAAACGGCCGCCAAGCCGTCCGCGAAGAAGGCCCCCCCGAAGCCCGCGGCAAGCAAGTCGAAGCCTGCCGCACCCGCGAAGTCGGCCGGCAAGCCCGCCCCGAGCAAGGCGGCCGCCGCTCCGAAGGGCGCGAAGAAGCCTGAGTCCAAGACCACGTCAAAGCCCGCCACGACTCCCCCCCCCGAGCCGGCGAAGCCGAACCGCAAGGGCATCACCATCGTGGCGCCCAAGCCCGCACCGAAGAAGGCGAAGGCCGCCCCTCCCCTCGCACCGATGCCCGCGGCTGGCACCCTGCTCGGCCCCGGAACACCGAAGCGCAAGCCGCTGATCCCGTCCGGACCTGGCGCTCCGGCCGTCGGCCTTGCCCTCGACGAGGACGCCGCAGCGAGCAGGAAGCGCAAGTCGCCGTTCACCAAGCGGCAACTCGAAAAGTACCGCTCGATCCTGCTGGCCAAACGTGCGGAACTCGTCGGCGACATCGGCAACATGGAGACACAGGCCCTGCGTGGCCAGAGCGGCTCGCTCTCGCACACGCCGCAGCACATCGCCGAGCAAGGCTCCGAGACCTACGAGCAGTCGCTTGCGCTGGACCTCGCCGCTGCCGACCGCCAGTTGCTGCGTGAGATCGAGGCCGCACTCCACCGGATCAACGACGGGACCTATGGCGTGTGCGAGATGACGGGCAAGCCGATCAACCCGGAGCGGCTCGAAGAGCTGCCCTGGGCGCGGTACTCGATCGAGGCCGCACGCGAGATCGAACGCCGGGCCGGCCGACTGTGAACGACCAGACGACGCCAAGCGACCCACCCGCTCCCCCACCACCGGACGAACACGGCACGGCGTGGCGGTCGCGGGCCGCGTGGATCACGCTCGCCCTCGCTGTCGTTGCCTCACTTACCGCCGACCTGACGACGAAGCACCTCGCCTTCCGCCACGTCGCCGAACGACCGGTGACCGTCGAACGCTCGATCGTTCTGCAAGCCTCTGAGTCCGGCGTGGGACTCGGCGTCCTCATCCCCGCCCACGAACCAGTGGTCGTCGTGCCAGGCCTGCTCGAGTTCACGCTCGTGCTCAACGAGGGCGCAGTCTTCGGCATCGGCGCGGGGTGGCGCGCGGCGTTCATCGCCCTCACGCTCATCGCTGTCGGCTTTGGCGTCTGGGTCTTCGGCGCCTGGAGCGGGCCGCGCAACCGACTCGCCCACGCCGCTGTCGGCCTCGTGCTCGGCGGTGGGCTGGGCAACCTCTACGACCGCCTCGTTTTCGCCTGCGTCCGCGACTTCATCCATCCCCTGCCGGGCGTCAACCTCCCCTTCCGTCTGCGCTGGCCGGGCAGCGGCACCAACGAACTCTGGCCCTGGGTATCCAACGTCGCCGACCTGCTCCTTCTCATCGGCATCGGGGTGCTGGTCGTGCACGTCTGGCGCAGGGGAGAGCCAAGGCAGAAGCCCGCGATCACGGAGCACGCGCACTGACGCCTGCCCGTCAGAACACACGCCCCATGCCCATGCAGCGACGCCACGCGCTGATCTGGCCCATGTGCATCATCTGGTGCCCGCCGAGGTAGAACCCGAGCAAGCCGGCCCTGGTGTGGAACCGCTTCGCGAAATCGCTCGGCACCCCGTGCGGCTGGGCAAGCATGTCATCGCCTACTTCCGGCAGCGCAGCCAGCAGTTTGCGATGACCGGCGAAGTAGTGCTCCGTAATGCGGTCCAATCGCGGATAGACCTTCCAGTCCGGATCGTCCACGCACTCCTTCCCGGCAGCGAAGAGGTCCTCGAAGCCCGCGGGGTTGGGAACGAAGTCCTCGCCCAGCCCCGCCAACGCAGCGATTCGCTTCGGATAGATCGACAGGTGCCCGAGAATGAAGGCAGGATGGTTCGTCTGGATGACCAGCCCGGAAACGCGAGGGAGCGAAGCCGTCTTCTCCGCGGGGATGTCCTTCATCAGCATGTCCGCGAATCCGACGCTCAGTCCACCGTTGTCCGCGATGGCCTGCCCGAGCGTGCCCATGTGTACTCTCCTTGCCGTTACGGTGTGCGTGCCGCGAGTGTAGGCCGGTGCTGCTATTGCACGGACGGGTACTCTGGCTTGTCTTCCGCCTGCCACTCCGTCGCTTCTTCACGCTGTCAGTGCAACCTCACGACCCCACGTACTTCGCATAGATCGCCCGCGCCCGCTCAGCCCGCAGCGTGCCCGAGACGATCGCCCGACCGTCGCTGAACACGGTGAGCGTGCACGCCCCGCCGCCGTCGCCCGGTTCCGCGCCGAGTTCGCAACGCACGAGGAACTCGTTGGCCGCGACCGCCCCGTGCGTCACGAGCCGCCCCGCGAGCGCGGGCAGATCCACACCGCCGTTGCGCTGCGGCAGCACCTGCACCGAGTTGCGCCCGCAGAGCGTGGTGGTGCGTGTCCCCGCGACGCCGCGGAGGTAGTCGAAACGGCGCCCCACGCAGCATGGACAGTCCGCCCGGCGCGACGATCGCAGGTCGAAGCGGCGCACCCGCGACGGCCAGAGATCAAACTCGATGAGTTCGCCCCCCAGAGCATCGACGCCGATGAGCAGCCGCATCGCCTCCGACGCCTGCCACGCAGCCGCCATGACGACCGTCGGCCCGAACACCCCGGCCGTATCGCAGGTCGGCAGCACGCCGGGCGGCGGCGGAGCATCGACGAGACACCGCAGGCACGGGGTGCGCCCGGGAATCACGGTCATTGTCGTGCCGCACGTGCCGACGACGCCCGCGTACACGAAAGGCACGCCGCGCTCGACCGCGAGGTCGTTGAGCGCCAGCCGAGTCTCGAAGTTGTCGGTACCGTCCACCACGGCGTCGATCGTCCCCTCCGCGAGGTCTTCCGCGGCATCGCCAGTGAAGTCCGCGACGTGCGCTTCGATGGCCACGCCCGAGTTCACCGCCGCGAGCCGCCGCCGCGCTGCCTCTGCCTTCGGCATCCCCAGATCGGTCTCGGTGTAGAGCGTCTGCCGCTGGAGATTTGTCGGCTCGACGAGGTCGCGGTCGATCAGCACGAGCCGGCCGACGCCGGCCCGCACAAGCAGGTCCGCGGACACCGACCCCAGCGCACCGCACCCGACCAGCAGCACGCTCGACGCTGCCAGCCGCCGCTGCCCCGCCTCGCCGACGCGAGGAAGGAGCATCTGCCGGTGATACCGCGCGAGGTCGTCCACTCGAAACTGTAGGAACGCGCGGACCGATCAACCCGCGGCACGCCCCATATGCTCCCGCCATGACGAGGTGCGCGAGCGAGCGTGAAACAGGACTTGGGTTGGACTGGACTCCGCCGGACCCGCTGCCGGTGCGGGTCGAGACACCGCGGCTGATCCTGCGGGTCTACGGGATTGACGATGCCCCCGCGCTCTTCGAGGCCGTGTCAACCGGCCGCGATTCGCTCCTGCCGTGGATGGTCTGGGCGCGCGACACCCACCGCGACCTGGCCGAGACGACGCACTTCATCACTTCGAAGATGATGCATCTGCGCGAACCGGACAAACTGGACAACGTCGTGCTCGGCGTCTTCGAGCGCGAGTCCGGTCGGCTCGTCGGCGGCACAGGCATCCATGGCGTCACCCGCGATACCTGCGCGGCTGAGGCCGGGTACTGGATCCGCGGCGACGCACGCGGCCGGGGCTACGCCACCGAGGCGGCACGCCACGTCATCTCCTGGGCCTTGCGCCCGCGGGCCGAGAACGGCATGGGTTTCCGCCGCATCCGCATCTACTGCTCGGCCGCCAACGCGCCCTCGCGCCGCGTCATCGAGAAACTCGGCATTCGGCAGGAAGTCCACCAACGCGAGGACTTCTTCGTGCCCGGCGTCGGCGTCACCGACCGCCTCGGCTGGGGCGTGATGGCGGAGGAGTGGGACTGCCAACTACACGGAACAGGGCAATCGCCGGAGCCTGCGGACCAAGGATGAACCGGCTTTGCATCCTGGATCCCATGCTTGTCCCCTTGGGCGTCGCGCGTTACGCTTCCCCAGCCAATACGAATCCGGTTCGACGAACAGCCGTCGCAAGCTCATCTCATCTGTTCGACGACTCGATGACAGGGAACATCGCACGTGACCGGATCACGTTCTTCAAATCGAGACATTTTCGACCTACGGCGTCTTCCGCTCGAGCTCGACGAGTTCATCCGTCGCATGAATCCATGGTGGGAGGGAAAGCCGGGGAGGATTCTGCCGTCGTTCAAACGATGGGCATTCGCGAAGGCCCAGAACGGGCTGTTACGCGGCCTCGCACCGATCACAGTTATTCGCGGTCCCCGGCAGATCGGTAAGTCCACCATTCAGGATCAGATCATCGAGCATCTGCTGACGCACGGGGGCGTGAATCCGAGGCGCATACTGAAGGTTCAGTATGACGATCTCAAGGTCCTGGGCAAGCTCCAGCTTCCGATCATCGACATCGCATCATGGTACGAGAATCGCGTTCTCGGTTGCACATTCAATGAATCGGCACGCGGCGATGGCCCCGCCTACCTGTTCCTTGACGAGGTCCAGAACCTCCCTTCCTGGGCGCCGGAGCTCAAGAACCTCGTGGACACCAACACCGTTCGTGTCCTCGTGACCGGCTCCTCTGCGCTCCGCATCGAACTCGGACGCGACAGTCTTGCGGGTCGAATCAGCACGGTTGAGCTCGGCCCGCTTCTCCTCAGGGAAGTGGCGGCGCTCGGACTTCGCGCCGATCTTCCCCCATTCCTATCTGACAATGGGCTTGACAGGCTCACCGACAAAAGCGCGTGGGCGGAGCTTGCCGCGCACGGGATCAGTCACCGCGAGATAAGGAACAGCGCATTTACACGGTGGGCGAGGCGTGGGGGATACCCACGCGCTCACGAACGGTTCGACGTGCCCTGGGCCGAAATGGCTGACGATCTTATCGAGACCGTCGTCAATCGCGCGATTCAGCACGACCTGCGCCAGGGAGAACGCGGCCGAAAGCGCGACGAGTCGCTGCTGAAACAGGTCTTCACGCTCGCGTGTCGATACACGGGGCAAGCGCCACGCCAGACCGTCTTCGTCGAGGACATCAAGTCCGCGCTCGACGCCAATATCGGATGGCAGCGGGTCAGCGCCTACCTGAGCTTTCTCGAGGGCGCCATGCTCCTGAAACTGATTCCTCCCCTCGAACTCAGGCTCAAGCGCCGTCGCGGACCCGCGAAGATCTGTATCTGCGATCACGGTCTTCGTGCGGCATGGCTACAGGACGTTGTCGCCCTCGATCCGAGTGACCTGGACGACAACGGAACCCATCGCGATCAGGCAGGGCGCATCGCCGAGGGGATCGTGGGGTTCTTCCTCTCAGGAGTTCCCCATCTCGACGTCGCCCATTTCCCTGAACGCGGCGCCGAACCGGAAGTCGATTTCGTACTCACGATCGGCGATCATCGCATCCCGGTCGAGATCAAGTACAGAAAGTCCATCCACCCTCACAACGACACGCGCGGCCTCAGGGCATTCATCGAGAAGTCCGCCTACAACGCCCCGTTCGGCGTCCTCGTAACGATGGCTGACGGCGTCGTGATCGACGACCCCCGAATTGTGGCCGTGCCGTTGCGATCGTTGCTCCTGCTGCGCTGATCGCGGCGCTGCATCGAAACCTTCCACCAACACCGGAACTGTACACAGGGTTTTCTCAGACGTGGCCGGAGCGACGGGCCGATCTCACGCGTAGTGCGCGAACGCCTTGTTGGCCTCGGCCATGCGGTGCGTCTGGTCGCGGGTCGTCATAGCCTTGCCCTCGCCGCGGGCCGCCATGTACAGCTCTTCCGCCAGTTTCCGCCCCATCGGACGGCCCTTCTCGCCCCGGGCAGCCTGGATGATCCACCGGAACGCCAGCGACTGCTGGCGACGCCGGTTCACCTGCATGGGGACCTGGTAGTTCGCGCCGCCGATCCGCTTCGAGCGGACCTCGACGTAGGGCTTCACGTTGTCGATCGCGCGCCGGAACACCTCGATCGACGTCTTCGGCGCATCCGGGTTTGCTTCCTTGTCGAGCCTTCCCTGGATCATGTCCAGCGCGTCGTAGACCACGCGCTGCGCCACGCTCTTCTTGCCGTCCTCCATGACGCAGTTGATGAACTTGGACAGCACCACGTCCCCGTGGCGGGGGTCGGGACGCAACTGATCGTCGGACTTCGTGATTCGGCCGGCCATCGTGGTTCCTTTCGGCTCATCCGCCGCCGCAGGGCGGCCGTGTGTTCACCGGCTCGCCCCGGCCCGGGGCGTGCCGATTACTTGCCGGGACGCCCGCGGGGACGCCCCTCTCTCGCGGCTACTTCTTGCCGCGCTTCGCGCCGTACTTCGAGCGACCCTTCTTCCGATCCGACACGCCGAGGCAGTCCAGCGCGCCGCGGACGATGTGGTAGCGCACGCCGGGGAGATCGCGCACGCGCCCGCCGCGGACCAGCACGATCGAGTGCTCCTGGAGGTTGTGCCCCTCGCCGCCGATGTACGCCGTGACTTCCTTGCCGTTGCTCAGTTTCACGCGGGCGATCTTCCGCAGCGCGGAGTTCGGCTTCTTGGGCGTGGTGGTCTTGACCGTCAGGCACACGCCGCGACGCTGCGGGCACTCGTCCAGGTCGCGGACCTTGGACTTGGCCTTCGGCGTGCGGCGGGGCTTGCGGATCAACTGGTTGATCGTCGGCATGGAAACTCCCTGGCGGCTCCCTCGTGGGCGGGAAGTCTAGCCCCCACCCTCGCCCCGGCAAGCCCCGCGACGGCCTCTCCCGCCCCGGCCCGCCATAGCCTCCCCATATGCCCGACCCCACCGACCCTGCCACCCTCACCGTCGCCGGCTTTCAGGCCCTGATCCGCGACCGCTACCTCGCCACCGACTCCGCACGCGGCACGCCCGCGACCTTCATGTGGTTCATCGAAGAGGTCGGCGAACTGGCGACCGCCCTCCAGCAAAATGCCCCGGGACGCAGCCCCACGCCCGAGCAGCGGGCCAATCTCGACGAGGAGTTCGCCGACGTGCTGGCGTGGCTGATGACGCTCGCCAACGTCAACGGCGTGGACATGGCCAAGGCCCTGTCGAAATACACCGATCCGGGACGGGTCGAGGGCGTCAAGGGGTGACCGACGCCCGATGCCCGGCAGCCGTGACGCCCGAAGCCGGATCGCGCTGACCGATCGGGCGGTAGACCTCGATGATGAGCGTGTCGTCCGCGGCCGGCCCCGAGCGGTGGTGCATCACCCTCGACCGGATCACACCCGGCCACGAACCGTTGCTCACGTCTGAAGCCGATGCCAACAGCCGGCGCAGGCCCTCGATCCGCAGCATTGCCCCCTTCGAGTCGCGTGCCTCGATCGCGCCGTCTGTGTAGGCGACGACACAGTCGCCCGCGCCGAAGGGGACCGACCGAGGCGCCGGGTCGAAGTCTTGGCCGGCGCACGCTCCCAGCACGAACGATGTGCTCTCCAGTTCTTCGAGCGTGCCGTCCACGCCGCGCACAAACGCCGGCGGGTGCCCGCCCGAGGCATACTCGAGCCTGTCGGTGCGTGGGTCGATGCGGAAGCAGAGTGCTGTCGCGTAGATCGAGTGCGTCGCCAGCGTGAGGTGGACGTAGCGATTCAGCAGCCGCAGCACCTCGCCCGGCCCGATGTCCGGGTTCTCGGCAAAGACCCGCTCGAGTTCGCCATGCAGACGGTTCACCGTCAGCGCCGCCGGGATCCCGTGCCCCGTCACGTCGAGCAGCACGATGCTCAGCGGGCCGTCCAGGCGACGGTGGGCGAACAGGAAGTCCCCGCCGATTGCACGCATCGGCTCGTACTCGTAGCTCAGCCGCACCGGTCCCTCGGCGATCGACGTCGGAAAGAGCGACTCGTGAATCCGCCGCGCATCCACGAGTTCCCGCCGCATCTCCCCGTACTTGTTCTGCAGGAACCGGAGCTTGAACGTCTCCATCCGACGCGAGTGACGCAGCCAGCAGATGGCGAAGCCCGGCGCGACCAGCAGCGGCGAGAGCACGATGCCGATGCTCACGCCGACGATGGTCTCCACGTTGGATGACCAGAGGGGCGTCTCCCAGAGCAGTTGAACCGCCGCACTGACGAGCAACACCAGCACGGCCGGGCGGATCGCCTGCTTCGGGGTCCACGGCAGCAGGGCGCACGCCAGAAAGTGCGTCAGCGTGAACGCCAGCAGGCCGCCCGCGGCCGGCAGGTCCAGGGCGCGCATCAGCACGTTCATCAACCCGTCGATGGCCACGATCCCGATGCTCAGCCGGACAAGCACGTCGCCCACCGGCCTGCGACTCCTTGCGTACCAGAACGCCGCCACGTACATGGCAACCCAGATCAACGCCAGGAACCACCACGGCCAGCCCCGAGGCAGCGGCACCTGCGAGGACCGCGCCCAGATCAGCGCGCCGGTCCGCACCAGCAGCCCCAGCAACAGCATCCCCCCGATCACGCCCGTGAACCACAGGAACCGCCGCAGCAGAAGCCGCTCGGTCTCCACGCGAAACTCGTGGTGGAAATCGGTCGTGTACGCCGCGCTGGACGAGAGAGCCATCAGCCCGCCCCCCCACACTCGCCACGGTTCGCGCCAGGCTTCCACAGCACGTCGCCGGCCGCGCGGGCGTTGGCGACGCGACCAAGCACGAAGAGCAGATCGCTCAGACGGTTGAGATACCGCACCATCTCTTCGCTCGTCGCCGCCGGATCGTGCGATCGCAGCGCCACCGCGCACCGTTCCGCCCGACGCACAACCGTGCGGGCCAGGTGCAGCGCGGCCCCCAGCGCGGAGCCGCCCGGCAGCACGAAACTCGTCAGCGCCGGCAGGCCCGCGTTGTGCGCGTCGATCGCCCGTTCGAGCCGCTCGGTTTGCGCGGGCGTGATGCGCAGCGACCGCCCCTCGCCAGTCACAACAGGTGTCGCGAGGTCCGCTCCGGCATCAAAGAGGTCATGCTGCACCGAGCGCAGCAGGTCAACGATGTCGCCCGCTCCTGCACCCTCCGCTGCGACCACCGCCAGACCGACGCAGGCGTTCGCCTCGTCCACCGTGCCGTAGGCCTCGACCCTCGGGTCCGCTTTCGAGACGCGCATGCCCCCGATCAGGCCCGTCGTCCCGTCGTCGCCCGTCTTCGTGTATACCTTACTGATCCTGACCATCGACCCTCGCACGCAGACGGAGAACGCCGAAGCAATGCCCCCGGCCAGTCTATCCGGCATGGACGCCGCCGCCTTGCAGCGAGGACTGCTCAGGCGGTGGTCGCTTCGGTCCCCGTCGCGGACCGATGCCGCTGCCGCGATGCCGCTCGTACAGCGTGTCCTCGCCGCCCGCGGCCTCACCGGCGACGCCGAGCGGTTTCTCCACCCTTCCCTCACGCACTTGCACCCTCCTTCCGCGATACCGGGCCTCGATCGGGCAGCGGAAAGGGTGCTCTCCGCGATCAAGATGTGCGAGCCGACAATCATCTACGGCGACTACGACGTGGACGGTGTCGCCGCCACCACCATCCTCTACCGCACCATCCGCGCTCTTGAACCCGACGCCCCCGTTCGTACCTACGTCCCCCACCGCATCGACGAGGGCTACGGCCTCAACGAGGACGCCATCCGTCAGCTCGCCTCCGAAGGCGTCCGTGTCATCATCACCGTGGACTGCGGCATCACGGCTGTCGGCCCCGCCAGCACCGCCCGGTCGCTCGGCATCGACCTCATCATCACCGACCATCACAACCTGAGCGATGAACTCCCCGAGGCGTGCGCGCTCGTTCATCCGCGCCTGCCGGGCAGCGAGTACCCGTTCGGCGACCTCTGCGGCGCGGGCGTGGCGTACAAACTCGCCTGGCGACTGATGACCATGCACGCCGGCGGCGATCGCCTGCCGCAGCCTCTGCGCGACCTGCTCCTCGACCTGCTGCCGGTCGGTGCGCTCGCTGCCATCGCCGATGTCGTCCCGCTGGTAGGTGAGAACCGCGTCATCACGCACGCGGGCCTGCGCCGTATCCGATCGACTCCGTTCGTCGGCCTGCGGGCGCTGATCCAGGCCTCGGGGTTCGCGGACGACAAGGTTGACTCCGAGCGCGTCGCGTTCTTCCTGGCGCCGCGCCTCAACGCCTGCGGCCGCATGGGCCACGCCCGCGAGGCCGTCGAACTGCTCACCACCGACAACCCGGCCGTTGCCGAACGGATCGCCGACCAGCTGACGCAGCAGAACAAGGACCGGCAGGAGGTCGAGCGCCGCATCACCGCTCAGGCGGAGGAACTCGCCCATTCCCGGGGCATGACTCGCACCGACACTCGGGCCATCGTCCTCGCGCATCGGGACTGGCACACCGGCGTCGTTGGCATCGCCTGCTCCCGTCTCGTCGAACGCTTCGCTCGACCCACCATCCTGCTGCGATCCGAGGGGGGGGAGTGCCACGGGTCGGGCAGGTCCGTGCGCGGCTTCAGCCTGCACGGCGCGCTGCGGGCGTGCGAATCGCACCTCGAGCGGTTCGGGGGGCACGACATGGCCGCTGGCCTGCACCTGCGCGAATCCGCTCTCGATGCTTTCACTGCGGCTTTCATTGAGCACGCCAACCAGCGCATCGGCCAGGATGACCTCGTGCTCGACCTCAGCTACGACTGCGACGCGGCCGTCGAGGAGTTGCAGACAGGCGCGGTGCGTGAACTCGAACGCCTGGCCCCGTTCGGGCCGGAGAACCCGCACGTCGCCCTCCGCCTGTCAGGCGTCCGCGTGCGCGAGGAGCCGCGCCGCATGGGCGAGCGCGGCAAGCACCTGTCAGTGATGGTAAGCGGAACCGGAGCGAAGGCCCTGCGGCTCGTCGCGTGGAACTGGGGCGACAGGGCCGACCGCCTCCGCCCCGGCATGACCATCGACGCCGTCGTGCGCCCGAAACTCAACACCTGGAACGGCACGACCAACGTCGAGGCGGAGCTGCTCGACGTGTGCACGAAAGAAAGCGGGGCCTGATACGCCCCGCCACGGATACAAATCCACATCATCGTGCGATTGTGCCGGTCACGGCTCGTTCTGCACGCCCGCCACTGTCGTGCCGCCGACCGAGTCCAGCAACGCCCGCAGGCCGGCGTTCGTCGGATCGGCGTTCAGCGCCAGCGTGAACGATTCTCTCGCCGCCTCGTGTCGGCCCATGTCGCGGAGCACCAGCCCGCGAAGCGTGTTGATCTTCGCCGAGGCGGGATCGCGCGCCGCCGCTCGCCCGAGCCACTCCAGCGCGGCCGCGTTCTCGTTCTGCCGTCGGTGCCACAGCGCTCGCAGCAGGTAGCCGTCCGGCCGCTCCGGCGCGAGCGCGATCACGCGCATCGCCGCGGCACGAAGCCGATGCTGATCCTTGAGCACGTAGGAAAGCTCGCCCAGGCCGATCCACGCCTCGACGTCGCCCGCCCCCTCGTCACCTTCGGTCAGCGTCACGTAGATTGTGCGTGCTTCCACCGGTCGAGCCAGTTCCGTCAGGCACCGTGCACGGGAGTGCAGCAGGTCGCGCCGTCCAGCACGGTCCGCGTTCTTCAGCAGGCGTGCAAGATTCCCCTCCGCGGCGCGGTAGTCCCGCACGGCCACCTGCGCACGCACAAGATCTTCGAGGATGGCGAGGTCGTCCGGCGCAAGCAGCCGCGCCTGGTTGAACAGGTCCACGGCCTCCGCGTTCCGGCCCGCCATCAGCGCGATGTGCCCCAGTGTCTGCTTCACGCCCGCCGCGTGCTCGTACCGCCCGCCACCATCGCGCAGGAGCGTCTCGGCTTCCGCCGGCCGGCCCATGTCGATCAGCGTCTCTGCGGCCGCCACCGCGTACTGCGGCGCGGTCGGGTCGATCTCCATTGCACGCCGATAGTGGCCCAGCGCGGTCTCCTGCTCCTGCAGCCGCTCGAAGAGCACGCCGAGGTAGAACTGCGCCTCGACGTTCTCCGGGTCGAGCGACTCTGCGGCCTTGAGCGAGTGCACGGCTTGGTCGAGCGCCCCCATCTCGTTGAGGATGCGGCCGCGAAGCACGTGGCTCCGCGCCACCTGGTCGTTGATGGCGATCGAGGTATCGATGCGTTTCAGGGCCTTGTCAAGGTCGCCGGCAAGGAACGCCTGCCGCGCCATGTCGTGCTCTGTTGCGCTCTTCATGATGCTGAGCTTCTCTCGCGCCGCCGAGAGGTGCTCGCGGGTGTACTTGCCGTGCCCACCGCCCCCGCACCCGGCCGCGAGGCCGACGAGGCAGAGACAGGCTGTCAATCCGAAGCGCAGCGTGGTCCGTGCGTTCATCGCGGTTCTCCCTTTCTTCCCTCTCCTCCGAACGGTCGTCGTGTCGTCGCGGACGCCCGAGAGGCGGCCCGCGCGCGGCGGGCCGTCCCCCGGGGTTGGTGGGTCACTTGTTCTCAGCCGGCGTCGGCTCCGTGGGCACGGTCGAGAAGCTCGGCACGCTCTCCGCCGCCGCACCGAAGATGCGGGCCAGCCCGCGGAACCCGTGCATCATCGTCGCCCAGCCGAGAATGCGGCGCTCCTCCTCGTTCAACTCGTCGATCCACGAGGTCGAGTCGGACTCGGCGACCTGCGCACCGTTGTCCCACTCCTCCAGCGGGGCGTCGTTTCTCTCGATCGCGAGGTCGTTGCCGGCAGCGTTGGACCACGGCTCCGAGGCAACCTCGAATGCCGCGCTGTCGGCGTCGGTGTTCGGCGAATCGGCCTGCACGTCCGAAGCGAACGGATCGCCGCTCTCTTCCAGACCCCAGACGTTGCCGGAGTCCCACGCCTCGCCCGTGTCGGCAACAACGTTGACCTGTTCCATCTGCGGATCATCCGTTGTCTCGGCGAAGGAAGCCGCGTTGCCGCCGGACCGCTCCGGCTCGGCAGCCGCAACAGCCATGGTGCCGTTCGCGGCGTCCGGACCACCCGCCGCGCCCGTGACGCTCATCGAGTCCGGTGCGGGCGTGATCGCCGAGCGCCGGTCCGCGTCCGTGTGCAGCAGTTCCTCCACTTCGCCGTGGATGATCGAGTGCAGCAGGTCGCGGTTCGGCCAGACCGTGCGCTCGTTCATCAGCTTCTCACGCATCTCGATCGCGTCCGGCTGGTTCGGGAACAGCTCGAGCGAGCGACGCACCCGGTGCAGCGCCTCCTCGGTCTTGCCCTCCGACGCCAGGCGGTCCGCGTCCACGAGCAGCTTGCTCGCCTGCTTCTCACGCGACCACGGCAGCAGACCCTCACGGGCGCCGGCCCGCGCCCGACGCGCGACCTCCAGCCCCTCGGTCCCGGCCTTGATCAGCACGTCGTCGCTCACGATCGACGGCGTGATCATGAAGATGATCTCGTTGCGCTGCGTCTCGTCCTCGTGCCCGCGGAACGCCGCCCCGATGATCGGGATGTCGCCCAGGAACGGCACCTGACGCCGCGAGGTCGTGGTCGACTCGCGGAACAGGCCGCCCAGCACGATCGTGTGCCCGTCCGGCACGATCACGTTCGTCACCAGCTCGTTCGTGATCTCGTCCGGGATCGTGACGGCCGCGCCGGTCGCGTCGGTCGCGTTGCGGATGACCGCCTCCGACACCTGCGGCTTGAGCTCCATGCGGATCATGCCCTCGTTCGTCACGAAGGGACGGAAGTACAGTTGCGTACCAGTGTCGAGGAACTGCACGGTCTGCGTCGTGCTGGTCTCATTCGACGTCGTGCTCAGGTAGCCGACCTTGCGACCGACGAGCACACGGGCCGGCATCCGGTTGAGCGTGAGAATCTTGGGGTTCGAGATGATGGTCGTGTCGCCCACCTCGTCGAGCATCCGCAGGAAGACGGCGACGTCGTTGTAGACGATGCCGGCCTTGAAGGTCGCGGGACCGGAGGCGTTGCCCGCGGTGGAGACCAGCGCGCCGCCGCGCCCGTCGTCGCCGGGAATGCCCACGGTCTGCGAAGACCCGCCGGAGATGCGCGATCCGGTGCCGCCGATCAGACCGTCCACGGAGCCGAGCGGGCCGCCGAGGTTGACGAAATCGCCCATGCTCAGGTCCGCGATGATCGAGAAGTCCACGCCGAACGCGTTGGCCTCGTTCAACTGCGTCTGCACGATGGTCGCCTCGACGAGCACCTGGGCCGGCCGGGTGTCGAGTTCGCGCAGCAGGCCCTCGATCTCCTCGACGCGGTCGGGGTAGTCGAAGATGATGAGCGTCGCGCCGTGCACGAAGTCGTCCGCGCCCGCAGGGGCGTCGCCCGGCAGGCTGAACCGTTCCGTGCGGTTGTTGGTCTTGATGAAGGAGCCTTCGCTCAGCAGGGGCGTGACGAACTCCGCCGCGTCGACGGCGTTCAGGTAGTTCAGCGTCACCCGCTTGTGGACCCGCCGCCGCGACGCCTGCTCGATCTGCTCCAGTTCCGCCAGCGTGTAGACGTGGATGAAGTTGCCCTTCTCCACGTACCCGAACCCGTTGACGTGCAGGATGGCGTCAAGCGCCTCGTAGAACGTCACGCCGTACAGGTTCGCCGAGACCGTTGCGGAGACTGCCTGGCTCGCGACAATGTTCCGCTGGCTCTGGATCGAGAGCAGCTGCAGCACGTTCGCCAGGGCCTCGTTCTGCACGTGCAGCTCGACGATCATGTTCTCGTCCACTCGCACACGGTCCATCAGTTCCTGCACGCGCTGCTCGTCCGGCTGGTTGGACTGCTGCGCGGGAGCGGGCATGTCCCCGGCGGTCGCGTTGACCTCCGCCGCCCGGCTGTTCGCGGACGCGGCGGCGTTCCGAGCCGCCTCCATGATCGCGCCCAGGCCCAGGCCCAAGTCGCTGTCCTCGTCCTGCGCGAACGCGGCGGGCGTGCCCGCGATCAGGGCGAGCGCGGCCGCCGAGGTAGCGACCCGGCCCACGCGACGGTTCTTCCGCTGAGATTCGGACCCGCTCGACTCGTTGTGACGGTGGCTCATGTCTCAACCCTGCCTGTTTCTCGGGCCTGCCGTCGTCCCGGACGCATCCCGGGCCACTCACCGTCGGCTCGGCCGGTTGTTCTCGGTATGTCGTCCAGACCGGATGAGGACTTTGGGGCGAGTCTGCCGTTTGACCAGCGCGGCCAACCCAAGCCCGCACAAACGGAACGCGCAATAACCGACCGGCGCCGCCCCGGGCTTCAGTCCGCCGCGTCATCCAGCGGCGCGCGTTCAGGCCGCTCCGTCGCACGTCCTGCCGAGCGAGCATCCTCATCCTCGCGCGGCTCGGCGTAGACTGACCTCGGCGTATCCGTCACCAGGCGGAGCCGCTGCCAGATGAGCAGGCTCAGTGCGCCCGTCAACGCCACGACCGCGAGTCGAAACCCGCTCGGCCTGCGTCCGCGCGATGCGCCCCTGCTCTTGCCCCGCTCAATCATCGGCGATCTTCTCGACGGAAACCTGCCCCGTGAACGGCGAGACGTTCACCCGGAACACCGACCCGCTCCCTCGGATGACGACGCTCCCGCCCGAACCCGCCTCATCGGCCGCCGGATCGACGACCGGCCCGCCGAGCTCGTCGAAGATCAGCACGGAATCGCCGTCGAACGACGCCGACAGGATTTCCGCGCCGCTGAATCTCGCGTCGTTGAAGTTGATGATGTAGCGGTCGTCCGGTCCGCCCCGCAGGAGCAGCGGCTCGTAGGTCACTTCCGTCTGCCCTTCGCCGATCATCGTGACCTGCACCTCGGCCAGCATGTAGGCGTTGCTCTCGGGGTAGAAGATGATCGCCCGCCTCTGCTGGTAGGCCAGCGCATCCGCCTGCGCGAACGCGATGTCGGAGACCACGGTCCGCACCGCCGCCTGAACGCGGAGCACGCCCGCGCTGCCGATCGAAGGCACGACCAGCGCGGCCGCGATCCCCAGCACCACGACCACCACCAGCACCTCGATCAGGGTGTAGGCGCGAGGCAACGCCGCCCGGCCAGGCCGCCCACCCCGCCCGGTGCAGCAACGCGCGATCACGGTCGCCTCCCTCACTTCGTCTCGCGGACTCGCACGCCGTCAGTCAGTTGCTTCTCGACCCGGCCGAGCCGGTCGTTGAGCGACCGCAGCTGCCGGATGATCTCGTTGCGCTGGTCCGCCGGGTTGACCACGCCCCTGGCGCGAGGCTCGTCGTCCTGCGACGCCGACGCGACCGCCGGCGGCTGTTTCAGGATCGTCGCGCCGACAAGGACCGCGATGAGCGCGAGCAACCCGTTGGTCCACGCGCGACCGGCGAATCGGAACCTCGGTCGGTCGTGCCCGCTGTTGATGGCGTCCATGGTCCGTTCCTCACTCACTCAGTTCTTCGGATGAGGCTCGTCGTTGCCGTCGAACCCGCCCGCCCACACGCGACCCGTCGCGGGGTCGTAGATCCACCCGTGCTCGGTCTGATACGCCACGTCGGGACCGTCGCCGAAGACGATCACGCTGCCGTTCGGCTGGCCGACCCAGGCGTTGACCGGCGCGGTCTTGAGGTACTGATTATTCAGCAGCGAACCCCACGTCCCGTTTCCCTCCTCGATCGTCGGGAGCACATCCGAGTTCCGAACGCGGTACACGTCGATCACGCGCCGCACCTTCTGAAGCTCGTGGAACGTGGCCTTCTCGCTCGCCTCGCTCGTCGCGTTGGCGAATCGCGGCACGACCACCGCGGCCAGGATGCCGAGGATGACCACCACGACGAGAATCTCAACGAGCGTGAATCCGCGCATGGCCTTGTCCATCTCGACTCTCCGTGTCCCGTCAGCCGTGGAGCGACTCTTGCGTTGAATCGGCCCGCGCTCCCTCCCGGGAGCGGGGCCGGTGTGTCATGCAGGCACGCGAGGATCAGTCCGTCGCGTTGCCGGTGATCTCGCCGTTCTCCTCGTCGAAGTACGAGGCGTAGATCGTCCCGTTGGTGGTGTTGAAGAACCAGGCGGCGTCCGCCGAGCCGGTGCCCTCGTCGCCCGAGGCGACGCTGGTGCGCGTCGCCGCGGTCGGCCACGCGGGGTTGGCGGGAGCGGACTTCAGGTAGTTCCCGTCCAGGAGGTCGTCCCAGTCCGCCGACAGGTCCGGGTAGTTCCCGTTGTTGCGGGCGGCGTACAGCTCGATCTGGTTCTGCAGCGTCTGGAGCTGCGTCTGGATGTTGCCGCCGCGGGCGTCGTTCGCCGCGTTCGTGAACTGCGGCACGACGATCGCCGCGAGGATGCCGAGGATCACCACGACGATCAGAATTTCAACCAGCGTGAACGCCCGCGCCCGGGCACGATTCGCCTTCATGTTGAGGCCTCCTTCACTCACTCGAGTCACTCGCGAGTTCCTGCGTTCCGCCAACGCGGCGGGGGGTTCCTGAATCCGGCGAGCGGCCCCCGGACGGCTCCTCCGCCGCCCGGGCGCAACCGCGCCGCAACAGGCCATCGGCCGCGGAACACCCCCGATTGACCTCGCTGGTGTGAATGCAGCCATGCCGTGCGGGATCGTGACGGCTGCGGTCACATTGACGCTTGCGCGGGCACTCTCCCCCCGACGAGGGGATCACCGCGAACACTCAGAGGCGGCTTATCGGGCACGCACGAACAGCCCCAACGACGCCACGCGGCGATGGAGCGCGGCGATCGCGTGCGCTTCGTGCTTTGCTCAGTTGGACGACCCGGACCCGATCAGGCCGAGCAGTTCGGTGTTGGGCAGGTTCAGCGCACCCATCAGGGCCGCGGCGGTCACCGCCTCTTCACTCTGGCCGTCCCTTGCCAGCCCGACCAGCCGCGTGACGTGGCGATCGGAGAGCATGTTGCCGAACCGCTTGGCCGACTCGCCCACCATCTCGAGCAGGGCGACCCGTTCCTGTCCCGAGGCCGCGAGCGCGGCGTCCATGATTGCAACCTGCGCTCGCTCCTGCCCGATGCGGGACAGCACCTCCGCAACGCGCATCTTCGTCGCGCCGCTCGACGCGCCGAGCGAGGCGATGAGCGGCGCAGCCGCGTCGCTCACGTCGAACACCGGGTTGCCCGCCACGGCGAGATCTCGCAGCACCGCGAGCGACCGCGAGGCGTACTCCGCGGCTTCCTCCGCGCCGACGACGCCGCCGGACGCCGCATCCACCAGTTCCCTGGCCGCCGTCGCCAGCATCGCCTCCGTCAGCCCGAGCTGCCGGATCGACACCGTCGTGTCGCGCTCGAACTGCGGCCCGAGTTCGGCGTACGAGACCGAACTCACCAGACCGAGCACAGGCGTCGCGGCCAGCTTCGTCGAGGCCCTCGCTTCGTCGATTGTCCGCAGCGTCGCGTCCGCCACCTGCGCCGTCACGATCAGGTCGATCCCGGGCGTCTCCGCGATCGGCTCCGCGGCCTCGGCGAGCGTGCCCGCACGCGGCAGCACCACGTACCCCTCGCGCTCCAGCACACGCCGGACCGCCTGGTACTGTTCCGCCTCGGGCGTGATCACAACGGCGTACTGCTTCGACGCATCCCGGATCGCGCTCGCCAGCAGCGGAACCACACGCTCCGACCCCGTGAACGTCTCCGTCGGCTGCGCCTTGCCCAGCGCCAGCGCGGCGTCATACTGCACGCGACGGTTCGGGTACGCGAGGCTCTCCAGCAACGGTCTCCGGGCGGCAAGCCCCGACCACAACTGCGAGCCTCCCGCCGTCCGCTCGATCGCCGCGATCGCCTGCCGGGCGAGCCGCGTGTTCCGCGTGTCGATCGCACGGGCCAGCACGCGCTGATTCACGGGCACGCCCGCCGCCGCCGCGAAATACTCCGCGCCGCGCCGCGTCGAGGCATACGCGGGGTTCTCGTATCCGTCCGGCGTCTCGTTCTGCCGCTTGAAGTTCGAGGCCACCCAGAGCGCCAGCGCGTCCGCGTTGTCGCCGCGCAACGCGAGCGATTTCTCCGCCATCCGCATCGCCATCGCCTCGTGATACACCTCGGTGCGGATCGCCGTTGCGATGAGCGGCGTCTTCGGCGCGCCCGGAAGATACGACCAGAGCAACTGGTGCTCCTCGCCGGGGAAGGACGTGACCTCCGCCCGCTCGCCGTAGTACACCTCGCCCAACCACTCGTAGAGCGACGCAGCGTCGAGCGCGCCGAGCGACCCCCCCACCGCGTCCAGCGCACGCCTGCACGCCGCCGCCACCGCGGGCGACTTCGTCCCCGCCATCAGTTCCATCACGAACGGCGCGGACGTGCCGTACTTCAACTGCCCGAGCACCTGCACCACCAGTTCCTGCTCCGAGGGTTGCAGGTGCGGCAGCGCAGCGCACAGCGGCATCACCGCCTGCCGGCCCATGTCGATCATCAACCTCTGCACCGCCGCCTGCAACTGCGGGTTGTTGCCGTCCAGCAGCGCTTCGAGCAGCTGCGGCATGGCGTACTCGCCCGCCGTCACCAGCCGCTGCTGCGCCAGGAACCGGCCCTGAAGCCCGCCCGTCAGCAGCGCGATGTTCCGCTCGACCTCCGCGGGCGCGCGCGCCTTGTTCAGGCGACCCCGCTCGAAGAGCCGCTGCAGTGCACCCGCCGTCGCCTCGAGTTCCGTCTCGCCACCCTCGGCCCGCATCGCCAGGCCCACCGCCTCGGCGAACCGCAGCGACTCGCCCGACACCTCGACCAGGTCGGCGAACGCCTCCGGCGACATCCCCGACGCCAGCAACTGCTGACCCATCAGTTCCGCCGCGTCGTAGCGCGCGATCTTCGTGTAGTGGATGAAGTCCCGCAGCCGGTCAGCATCCGTGGCAGGCACCGCCTGCCCGCGAACCGGAACAGAGAGAACGGCCACCGCGAGCAGGCACAGAACCACGACCAAACGACCGGGGGCAACGATTCGCACGGGAACCTCTCCTATCGCCACTCGGGCGGGACGAACCTGATCCTCGAGACTTGCTCCGAGCCAAGACAGCCACAGCCCGCGGCCGCCCGGACGGACTCCAAGCCTACCCCCCCTGTCCCGAGGCCCCGCAATCTAGCGGTCCCCAACAACCCGTGTCAATCGCCACGCTCAAACCCCAACCCCAGGCTCGACCGCCCGTTCGGCGTCCCAGAACCAGAAGTTGGGCCTCCCCGAGGCCGACCCGTCAAGCAAGACCCCCTCCTCGCCGATGCAAGCCCGGTGAAGCCCTCCGGGCTGCTGCCCGCTTCGTGCGCGAGGTGAGACGATGACCATCGATAAGGACGTGCTGACGACCGGCGAGGTGGCGAAGATCTGCAACGTTGCCCCCCGCACCGTCTCCAAGTGGTTCGACACCGGCACCCTCAAGGGGTACCGCATCCCCGGCTCCAAGGACCGGAGAATCCCCGTCGCTGAACTTCTCCGCTTCATGCGCGCCCACGGCATCCCCATGGACGGGATATCCTCCGGCCGCACCCGCGTCCTCATCGTGGACGACGACAGCGACGTCGTGGACACCCTTCACCGCGTCCTGACCGAGCAGACCACCTACGAGGTCCATACCGCCACCACCGGCTTCCAGGCAGGCATGGAGTGCGAACGCTTCCGCCCGCATGTCATCCTCCTCGACATGCACCTCTCCGATGGTGACTCGCGCCACGTCGCCGATCTTGTCCGCCGGAGCGACGCTCTCCAGATGACCAAGATCGTCGCCATGAGCGCAAAGATGACCGACGGCCAGGCCCACGCCCTCCGTTCCCAGGGCTTCGACGACTTCCTCCGCAAGCCTTTCCAAGTCCGCCAGGTCGTCGAATCCATCGAACGCTCCACCAGCGTCGTGCACTGAACCGGTCCGCGGAAAGAGACGCCCACATGGGCCGGGGCCTTGCAAGTCGCGGCTTCCGGCGCCTCATGCCGGCCTGATCCCCCGGTACAACTGCTGCACACGATCCGCTTCCTGCTTGCGGACGTGTTCCAGCACGAGCCGAGGCACACGCCATTGCGCCTGTTCCGCGGTCACGTTCGAGCAGTGCTCCGTCAGGCACCGATAGAGCAACTTGAACGCATCCCGCGGCTGGTGCATCTGGTCGAGGGCGTCGACCAGGTCCTGCCGCGTCACGTCGTCCGCGAAGAGGTCGAGGAGCGTGATCGAACCCTCCGCATCAGGCGCACGGCACGCCCGCAGCCTCGCGTCGCACAGGTCGTAGAGCATCGCCCCGGTCCAGGTCAGGCGCTCGACGAGGTTCTGCTTGTCCAGCCGCGCCTCCTGGAAGAACGCGCTGGACTCCTTGAACAACGCGTAGCGCAGCTCGATCGGCAGCAGCATCTTGACGCCGAAGCCTTCCTGCTGCAGGAACTTGTTGTTGAACATCGGCCACACGATCGCCCGCATCCGCTCGGCGTCGCCGCTCACGAGCGTCGGCTCGTCCACACGGTCGATGACGACCATCACGCCGTCGTAGCCGAGCGACCGCAGCACCCGACGCAGCCTGTCCAGCATCGTGTAGCGCTGCTCGTCCGACGAGGTCATCGGGAGCACCGAATGCGTCCGGTCCGCGCGGCCCAGCCTGCCCAGCGACCTCGCGAACGAGTCGTCCGTGCGCCGCAGCACCCGCAACTGTCGGCGCAGGCGATGCGCCAACCGACGTAGCGCGAACCTGTCGAGCACGAACGTCTTGAGCAGGAGGACGCCCCACAGCGCGAGCAGCGCGGCAAACAGGTACAGCGCGGTCCTCCCCCCGGGCGCGGCTTTGTCCACGACGAGCCATGCGAGGAACGCAGCCGCGGGAAGCCAGCCCAGTGCGGCCGCCGCCCGCCACACCGCGTCCGAGCCGAGCCGACCGAGACGCAGCCACCGCGCCAGCCTCTCGGTCCGTGTGTCGGCGTCGTCGGATCGGTCGTACACCGCCTGGAGAATCAGGAGGTCGCGTCGAACGTCGACCGGCGCACGCCGGAATGTTCGCCGGTCGTCCGGACTCAGTGGGTTCGCGGGGCTCGTGCGCCCGTCGAGCAGCGCGTCGGCAACCTCCGTCGCCCCGATCGACAGCACCGCGTCGATGTGATCCACCAGCCGCATCCGCTGGAACGAGTCGAGGGGTGTCTTTCCACCGTTGGCCTCGTGCAGCCGATCAAGGAAGGCGTTCAGGTCGTCGTACGCGATGAGGAACACGCGCCCCGACCGGTTCGCTGCGTTATGCCGCGCGACGTGGTCGGCGATCTGCATCCGGATCGCGGTCTTGCCGCTCCCCTTCTCGCCGAACACCACCGCGGTGGCGGGCCTGCTCATACCGCCGAGGATCTTCTCGAAGTCCGAGTGCGTCGCCACGGGCGCGTGCGCCGACTCGAGGCGCAACGCCATGCGAGCGAACACCGCGTCGTGCCGGGCCTCCTCGCCCTGGAAGGGGTTCTCGGCGATCCGCCAATGGTCGAAGAACTGCGCGAGGTTCATGCGTGGTTCGCTCGCCGCACGCCGCCGGGCCGCCCGCCCGACGTCGAGCGGTCAGTGATCGACCCTGCGTCCGAGGCGGGGGCGGAGTTCCGCGAGAACCTTGTCCAGCACCTTCTTATCCTTCGCCTCGACGTTCAACCTCAGCAGCGGCTCGGTGTTGCTCTTGCGCACGTTGCACCACCATCCCCGGGCCTTGAACAGGTCGATGGTCACGCCGTCGAGTTCGTCCACGTCCGCCTCGTCAACGAACTGCTCCCGCAGCGCATCCAGCGCGGCGTCCGCCTCCTCGTTCACGAAGTTGATCTCGCCCGACTGCACGTACCGCCGCACCGGCGCGATCAGTGCACTCAGGGGTTTCGATTGGGACGAGATCACAGTCAGCAGCGTCGTCAGCGCGATCGCGCCCGAATCCGCATAGAAGTTGTCGCGGAAGTAGAAGTGCCCGGAGAGTTCCCCCCCGAACACGCAGTCGTGCTCCGCCATCACCTGCTTCATGAAAACGTGCCCAACCCGGCACCGGTACGGCCTCCCGCCGGCCGCACGCACGTCCTCCTCCACCGCCTTCGTCGAGCGCAGGTCGTACACGATCCCCGCCCCCGGGGCGCGGGCGAGGAACCACTTCGCGAGCAGCGCGGTCAGGTGATCGCACCCGATGATCGCCCCTTTCTCGTCCACCACCACCAGCCGGTCCGCGTCGCCGTCGAAGCACACGCCGAGGTCGGCCTTGTTCGCCTTCACCGCCTCCTGCGTCTGCGCCAGGTTCGCCGACACCAGCGGGTTCGGCTCGTGCGCGAAGTTCCCCTTCGTGTGCTCGAAGTTCACCTCGACAATCGTGAGACCTTTGACGTTCGAGCCGCCTTTGCCGAATACTCTCGGCACCATCGCCCCGGCCATGCCGTTCGATGCGTCGATGACGATCTTCAACGGCCGCTTCAGGTCCAATGTCCGCAGGACATGGCGGGCGTAGGCCTCCCACAAGTCCCGCGTCTCCGAACGCCCGCCCGCTCCCCTGCCGATGGTCGTGTCCACCATCGCGGCGTACTTGCGGACTTCCGCCAGCCCGTTCATCTCGCCGACAGGCTTGCCCTGTCGGCGGGACACCTTGAACCCGTTGTACTGCGGCGGGTTGTGGCTCGCCGTCACCATTACCCCGCCCGCGCAGCCCAAATGGTTGATCGCAAAGGTAACAAAGGGGGTATCGACCAGCCCGACATCGATCACGTCGCCGCCCTGGGCATTGATCCCCGAGATCAGGCTTCGTGCCAGCGACGGGCTTGACGCGCGCATGTCCCTGCCCACCACAATGTTGCGCATCATCGGGTTCGTCTGCCCAGCGGCCTCCGCCTCCCCGCGCAGGAACCGCGAGACGCCGAAGCCGATCTGCCAGGCCATCTGGTCGTTCAGGAGATCGGGATAAGTGCCGCGGACGTCGTAGGCCTTGAAAACGCGTCCCAGCATGACCGGGGTTCTCCGGGGGGGGCAGGTGTGGGCTTGACGAAGGGGAAAGCCTAGCACGCCCCTGCGAATCGTCCAGAGCCGGGCGCTCAGTCCGCGATCGCGGGGTCGTCCGCTTGGACTGGCAGCACCCGGAGCGGCACCCCCTCGGGCAATGCCGCCAAGAAGTGTCGCCCGTAGCCGGTCGTCAGGATACGAGGGTCCAACACCACGACCCGCCCACGGTCAGTCGCTGACCGCACCAGCCTGCCGAATCCCTGCTTGAACCGCAGCACCGCCCGCGGGAGCGAGTCGTCGCGGAATGGGTCTCCCCCCCGTTCCCGGATCAGGTCCAGGCGGGCCTCCGTCAGCGGTCGATCCGGCGGCTCGAACGGCAGCCGCGTGATGATGACGTTCCGCAGCGCGTGCCCCCGAACATCTACCCCCTGCCAGAAACTTGCCGCACCGAGCAGCACCGACCGCCCGTCCTCGCGGAAACGCAGGAGTATGTCCCGCCGCGAGCCGTCCCTGCCCTGCACGAGCAGCGGCAGCCCCAGTTCCCGCAGGGACGATCGCAGCGCGTCCGCCGCCCGGTAGAGCGAACCGAACGACGTGAACAGCACGAACGCCCCACCCTCCGTCGCGGACACGTGATCAAGGATGCGCGACACCAGTTCCCGCGTGTACACGTCGTCGCCGTGTGCCGCCGCCTCGTCGCCGGCCCTGGGGCTGGGCATGGACCTGTCGACGAAGACCTCGATCTGCCGCGCGTAGTCGAAGGGAGAGCCGAGTTGCAGCGTCGGCGCGCCTTCGCACCCGAGCCGCGAGATGGCGTGAGCAAAGGCCGTCTCCGCGCGCTCCGCAGGCTCGTCGTCGCGCACGGTGCGCGTCGCCAGCGTCGCGCTCGTCAGCACCACCGAGTGCTGCCCCTCGAACAACCGCTCGCGCAGGAGCGGGGCGACGTCCACCGGCGAACAAGCCAGCGTCACCCTCGTCGCGCCGTGCCTTCCCTGCTCGTCCGGCCGGCGCGACTCGATCCAGTACACACACCCTGCGGCCGTCTGCTCGATCAGCGCCTCCGCCGTGTCGGCGATCTCGCCCGCTCGTTCGGCGTAGGCATTCAGTTCGAACCGATCCGCCTCCGACTTCACATCGTCGCGCAGGCTCCGCAGCCTCACCGCCAGTTCATTCATCGCCGGCGTCAGCACGTTCTCGACGACCCCCGGCCTTCGCACACGACCGTTCCGCGAGTCCGACCGCTGGTGCGCCCCCGCCAGCGAGCCGAAGAACTCGCGTGCGGCCGTGTCCGCCCGCATCACCAGCGACACCGTCCGCGACACCGCCTCCGTGTCCCCCACCGACAGGTCCAGTTGGGCGAGGTACCCCCGCGCCGCCCGCGGATGGTGAAGCATCCCCAGCAGGTGGAACACCCGCCCCTCCGAGAGCGACAGCCCGAAATGCTCGGCGGCAACGTCCTCGACGTTGTGCGCTTCGTCCAGCACGACGTGGTCGTACTTCGGCAGGAACCCGACATTCCGCGCACGCAGCGCAAGATCTGCAAAGAAGAGCGCGTGGTTGCAGATGAGCAGATTCGCCTCCTCCATCTGCCGACGCGCGGCCTGGTAGAAGCACTGCCTGTAGTTCGGGCACTTGCGTCCCATGCAGTTGCCAGAATCGGACTGCACCAGGTTCCACACGCCGGGTCGCTCCAGCGGGGGCAGCGTGCTCAGCGTGCCGTCGCGCGTTGCGTACGCCCACTCCTGGATCACCTGCAGCGATCGTCGGCTCGCCGCGTCGGGCAGCTGCCGCACCGCCCGCTCCGACGCAAGCGCCAGCCGGCGGATGCTCAGGTAGTTGCCGCGACCCTTGACGAGCACGGGGCGCAGTTCTCCCGCCCACGCCTCCGGCGCGCCCTGCAGACCCAGTGTGCCCACCAGCAGCGGCACGTCGCGCTCGATCAACTGCTCCTGCAGCGAGATCGTGTTCGTCGCGACGACCACCGTCTCGCCGTGCGCCAGGCACCGCAGGATCGCCGGCACGAGGTACGCGAAACTCTTGCCGACGCCCGTGCCCGCCTCGACGAGCAGCCTCCCGCGCTGCGCCATCGCGCGGGCTACCGCCCGCGCCATCCGCTGTTGCTCGTCGCGGGCTTCGAAGTCCGCGCCGAGCGCGCCCGCGATCGGGCCGTCGGGACCGAGGATTGAATCGACGGCGTCGGGCACGCAGGGAGTTTACGGGCGTCGCACGCCCAGCGGCGCACGCTTCGGCTCGCCGTCCCGACGCGGGTACACCTTCGGCGTGTGGTGGAACTTCTCCAGCACGACGATGCGGCCGGTCGGTGTCTCGACGGTAGCTGCGTGCGCTGCATGCAGCAGGTGCAGCGCTTCCTGGGCCGCCGCCAGTTCCTCCTCCGCCCGCTGACCCTTGACGAGCAAGACCAACCCCCCCACCTTTGCGAAGGGCACCGTGAGTTCGACGGCCGTCGCAAGGGGACCAAGGGCGCGGGCTGTCACTGCGTCGAACGAACCGCGCAGTCCGACCGGGCCTGCAAGGCCCCGCCCCGCCCACTCGTCCTTGGGACCGCGGTCGTGCGCCGCCCGCTCCGCGCGATCGTTGACGACCGTGAGATTGGTCAAGTGCAGCCGCTCGGCAACCGTGCGAAGGAACTCCGCCTTCTTTCCTGTCGCCTCAAGCAGCGTGAAGTCCAACTGCGGCATCACGATCGCCAGCGGCACGCCGGGCAGGCCGCCTCCGGATCCGACATCCAGGACGCACGCCCGCGCCGGCAGTTCCGCGAGCAGCGGCACGAGTGTCAGCGCGTCGAAGATCAGTCGCATCCACGCCTGCCCGGGGTCGGTGATCGCGGTCAGGTTGAACGCCCGGTTCGTCTCCAGCAGCAGCCCGAGATACCTCCCCAGCCGCTCGCCGTCGCCCGGCTCCAACTCCACCCCCAACTCGTCCAGCGCGGCGAGAAACTCCGGCGTCGGCGCGATGGGAGAGGCGGATTCACTCATCGTCGTCAGCGTACTCGAACGAGGGGCGGAACGGCGGCATCGGACGCCGCAGCGCGACGTTCAGAATCAGCCCCGTCATGATCCAACACGCCAGCAGGCTCGACCCGCCGTAGGACAGGAACGGCAGCGTGATGCCGACGATCGGCAGCAGCCCGATCGTCATGCCCACGTTGATCACCATCTGCACCGCAACGAACGCCGCCAGCCCCACGCACAGAATCCGCCCGATCGGCTCTCGGCAGAAGATCGCTGTCAGCAGGGCGCCCCCGAGCCACACGAGATACAACCCGAACACCGCGACCCCCCCCAGCGCGCCGAAGCGGTTGACCACGACCGCGAAGACCATGTCGTTGTGCGCCTCGGGCAGCCGGTTGAAACGCACCAGCGCCCTCGTGCGGGCATCCGAGTTGCCCGACAGCCCTCCCGCCCCGACCAGCCGCTGGGCCGTGAACGACTGGAAGTTGATGTCCTGTTCGCGCGATCGGTCGCCCTGCACCTGATGCACCAGCGCGATGAACCGCTCCTTCTGGTAGGGCCGGAGCAGCGGCCAACTCGCCGGCGCAGCCAGCAATCCCGCGAGGATGATGACACCAACGTGCCGCAGCCTCGCGCCCGCCGCCACGAGCATCGCGAACAGTGAAGGCACGAACAGGCTCGCGCTGCCCAGGTCCGGCTGCAGCGTGATGAGCGCCATCGGCACGAAGGCGATGATCCCGGGCACGATCAGCCCCCGGAACTCGCGGTGCGTGCGCCGGAACCGCATGTACCGCGCCACCACCAGCACGAAGACGATCTTCGCCAGTTCCGCCGGTTGGAAGTTCACAGGGCCGAGGTTGATCCACGCCCGTGCGCCGTTCGTCGGAGTCACGAGCCACTTGGGCACGCCCGGGGCGAGCAGGAATACCAGCAGCCCCAGCACGACGACCGTCGCCGGCCACGCCGCGAGGGACAGCATCCGATAATGCGGCAGCGCGACGATGACCGCCGCGAGCAGCCCGAGAATCAGGAACACCAGCTGCTTCCACGCCAGCGGCGCGAGATCGAACGCCCCCCCCGCAGTCGGACGCCCGACGAGATCGATCGAGTAGATGCCCAGCAGGCTCAGCCCGAGAGCGGCGATCACCGAGAGCCACGCCGCGTTCGTCAGCGTCAGCGTCGAGCGGATCGTCCGGTGCGGCGCGCGCGAACCCTTGATGAGCGTGTGCAGTTGCACGTTCATCACAGGTATCCCTCGGCGATGAGGGCGTGAATGATCTGGTTGGCGATCGGGCCGGCGACGCGCCCGCCGCTCCCGGCATACTCCATCACGACCGCGATCGCGTACCGCGGCCTCTCCCCCTCGTGACCGACCAGCACAACGAACCACGAGTGGTCGCCCGAACGCGCGACCTGCGCCGGCAGCGGGCCGGGGCCGTCGGGGTCGATGCGGAGGTCCGGCGCGGTCGCCGTGCCGGTCTTGCCCCGGACACGCACGCCCGGTGCGTTGAAGATCGGTTCGCGCCGCTCGTTGATCGTCATCGCGTGCGCGGTCCCGTAGCGCGAGTCGTTCACGACGCGGTCCAGCCCCTCCAGCGCGGCCTGCACCGCCGGACGGTTCAACCGAAGCTCCCGCACCTCGGGCGGCGTACCGTCGTCGATCAGTCGCGGCCGGACCACCACGCCCATGCGCGCCAGCGTCGCGTACGCCGAAGCGGCGTGCAGCGGCGTCCAGTCCACCGGCCCCTGGCCGATCCCCATCAGGATCGCGTCCGACGCCGAGAGCCCGGCAGCGTTCCCCTCCGGTCCCAGCGTGCCCGGGTGCTCCGGCCCGATCCCAAGCCCGAACCGCTCACCCACGCCGAAGTCTCGGTACGCCGCCTGGATATCGCGCGGCCCCAGCCTCTGTCCGAGCGTGTAGAAGAAGATGTTGCACGAGACCATCAGAGCCTCGACCGCGTCGAGCGGGTGCCCCATCCGCGCCTGGTGCGTCGAGAAGCCGAAACGCTCGCGATAGACCCAGCAGCGGTAGTTGTTCGGCAGGTTCGGGAAGAGGTGCCCCGTGCACTCGATCCGCTGGTCGAGCGAGTAGTTCCCGCGCGTGACGGCCTCGCTCAGAATCAGCGCCTTCGCCACCGACCCGGGCGGATACGCGACACCGATAGCGCGATTGAGGTATGGCTTGTCGATCTCTTCCGCAGCGATGGACTCAGGGTCGTCCCGCATCATGTCGCGGTTGAACGACGGCGTCGAGACGAGCGCCAGCACGTCCCCGGTATCCACGTCGAGCACCACCGCCGCCCCGTTGAGCGGCGCGCCCACAGGCATCGTCGGGTTGTCCTCCCCATGCCAGGCGTGGACCTGTGCGAGTCCGACACCGGGCGTCATCGCGGCCTGCACACGAGCCTGAAGCATCACGTCCAGCGTCAGATGCACGTCGCGCCCGAAGTCCGGCTCGACCGCCGTGCGCTGCGAAAGGTCCAGCCGCGTGAGTTCAAGCCCGCGCAGCCCGCGCAGCCTGGCCTCCTGGGCGCGCTCGACCCCCGCCCTACCCGCCGGGTCACCGGGCATGTACTGACCCCGGTCGCGCGTCCGGCCGTCGAGCGTTCGGACCGTCGAGCGCGCGTGCAGGTCGTCGTCCGCGCTCAGGGCTTCACGCCGTGCGGCAACGTCGATGTCGATCGCCCGCCTGCCCATCCACCCGAGCACGTGGGCCGCCACACCCTCGACCGACACGCTCTCGTGCCCCTGGCGCTTCAACGGACCCGGAAACGTCGAGCGGTCGATCTCCACCGTCACACGATCGAATGGGTACTCGCGGTCGGCGCTCCGACGCACGACCAGACCGGGCAGCAGCGGAACCTGCTCGGCCAACGCGGCGTCACGGTCGATCGACGGATCGTCCAGCCACGCGAAGAGCGGCACGCTCTGCTCCGCGAGTCGCATCAGCAGAAACGCCGTCGCGTCGTCGAGGTCGGGCAGCACCGCGTGCGGCCTCCGCTGCTCGGCGATCTCGGCCGCGGCCCGCTCGTCGATCTGCGCCAACAGTTCCGGCGTGAACTGTCTCCCCCGCGCCGCCTGTTCTCGGATGGCCTGCCGCCGCCGAGCGTCCGCGACCGTGCCCGCCATCCGATCGACGCGGGCGAGGATGCGGGCACGCCTCGACTCGAGTTCCGCCGCGTCCGCCGCCGTGACCGACGCCAGTCGCGTCCACATGGCCGACACGTGAGCGTCGTACGCCTGCCGATAGCGCTCGACCAACCGTTCGCGTGCGTCCGCGTCCAGCACGGGCCAGGCGTCCCGGTGAGCACGCCGGGCGAACGACCTCGCCCGCTCATCCGCCCACGCCCCGGACAGCACGCGGTAATCGACGGCAGCCTCGTAACTCGGACGATCCTGCGCCAGCACCCGCCCATGCCGGTCGAGGATGCGTCCCCGCACCGTTGGCAACCACCGCTCGGCGTACAGCCGCCGCTCGGCGTCGGCGACGTGCGTGCCGTGCTCAACCACGGTCAGGCGGGTCAGCTGCGCGCCCATCGCCGCGCAGGCGACCAGGACCAGCCCCAACAGGAGCGTGAGCCTTCGCCGGAACATGGAGCGGATCGGTCGGGTCGCCTTCATCCGTGGTCCGGGATTCGCTCGCGTCGTCACACCTACCGGGGCCTCCGTTGCCCACGGGAGGCGAGATCGTCAGTCGTGTCGCTTGTCGCGCGTCACCTGGGCGTAGGCGTTGTGCGAGTGGATCGACTCGAAGTTCTCCGAGTTGATCGAGTACCACACCACCCGGTCGTCGGCCTCCAGCAAGAGCGCGAGGTCGCGGACGATGTCCTCGACGAACTTCGGGTTGTCGTAGGCGTGCTCGGTCACCCACTTCTCGTCCGGCCGCTTCAGCACCGCGAACACCGGCGCGGAGGCGGCCTGCTCCAGCAACTCCGCCAGGTCCTCGATCCACATCATCGCGTTCGTGCGCACCGACGCCTCGATGCGGCACCGCTGGTTGTGCGCGCCGTACTCGCTGATCTCCTTCGAGCAGGGGCACAGGCTCGCAGCCGGGGCCGAGACGGTCATCACGAAGTCCGTCTCGCCGTTGGCCGTGCATGCGAACCGCACCCGGTAGTCCATCAGGCCGGGCGCGCCCGTCACCGGGGCACGCTTGGCGATGAAGTAGGTGAACTCGGCCTCGAAGTGGGCCTCGTGGGCTTCCAGCCGCTCCCGGATCGCCCGTGCGATCACGGGAATACGCTCCGGGCAGACCGGCTCGCACGTCTGCTCGTTGAGCACCTCCAGAAACCGGCTCATGTGCGTGCCCTTCTGGTGGTGCGGCAAGGCCACGTACATGTTGATCGCGGCGACCGTTGTCTGCTCCCCGCCCTCCCGCGTGTGCAATCGAAGCGGGTAGGTCACGTCCTTCACGCCGACGCGATCGATGGCGACCCGGCGGTCGTCGGCGAGCGATTGCACGTCCGGCATGGTTCGCCGGGTCGCGTTGGCGGTGTCGCGGCGGGTCATCGGTGCTCCGGGGAGGCGCCCGGATCGGCCCTCCACCGGAGTTTAGGCCGAGGCACGGGCTTGGCGTCTGCGTTCGAACAGCGAGGCAAACCACGAGACGCCGATCGGAATCCCGAGGAACCCGCCGGCGGCCCAGTCCAGTCCGACGGGCGCGGCCGGGCCGAAGTAACGCCCCGCGTACAAATCCGCCACCAACTGCTCCCCGTGCACGAAACGGGCCGCGATCGGCGCGACCAGCGCGAGCAAGGCCATCGCGACGAAGAACGTCAGGCTGTTCGCCGCATCGTCGAGGTACGACGACGCCAGCCGACCGAACCCTGCCCCGACGATGCCCGCGAAAATCGCAGCGAAGACCGCCTGCCCCTTGAGCGGCTCCTGCGCCACCAGCCATGCGACCGCCCCGCCGACCACCACAGCCACTCCCATGCCGGCGACCGCACCCGGCGCCATGACCGCACGGAGGAGTTCGTTCTTCGGGTGGGGCCGTCGTGGTGCAGAGTCCGGCGCCTCGTGCGGGTCGTGGGACCGCTCGTACCGTTGAACCGCGACCAGCCACACCGCGGCCGCCAGTACCGCGCTCAGCACGCCGACCATCAGCCCTTCGACGGCGAACGCCGTCAGCACCCCGGGCGACGCCTCGCGCCGGATGACCATGTCCACCGGCCCCGAAGCCCACGCGGCGTGTGCCAGCGTCAACCCAGCGGTCCACATCCCCGACCGCCACCCGTGAAAGTGCGTCGCCAGTAGAGCCGCCGTGCCGGCGATAGCGAACACACCGAGCATCACCACGATGCCGAGCACGGGCGAGGCACCGACCAGGAGTGTCGCGTCGCGGCTGCCGTCCGAGGCTCGCAGCAAGTTGACCAGAAACGCCGCAACCGGGCCGAGGACGAAGAGCGCGGTGAGGGGGGGCAGGTAGCGCGAGGCGGCTTTGAGCATGGCCGGATGATGGCCAGCCCGCACGCCCGGGGCAACCGCCATGGGGGAATCGGTGGTCATCGCACCAGGGCCAGCAGCCGGGCGATCCGCTTGCTGATCGCCGGGTGTGAGCAGAAGAGCGTTTCAACTTCGCCGTGGGCCTTGCGGACCTTGCGGAGCGGGTTGACGATGTACATGTGGGCAGTGCCCCGGTTGGCGGTGTCCACCAGCGGCTCCTCGTCGTCTCCCAGCCGCCGCAGGGCGTTGGCGAGGGCTTCGGGATTCCGCGTCAGTTCGACCGCACCCGCATCGGCGAGGTACTCACGCTGCCGGCTGTATGCCATCTGGATGATCCGGGCGAAGAGCGGCGCGATCACCGCGAGCACGAGCGCGACGACGAGGAGCACGAGCACGGCCGCCCCTCCCCCCTTGCCGCCCGACGAACGCCGCCCCCCGTGCAGCCCGCCGCGGAGCGCCACACGGAGGAACGCATCGCAGGCGAAGACGATCAGCCCCACCATCGTCGCCATCAGCATGGCGAAGCGGATGTCGAGGTGCCGGATGTGTGCGATCTCGTGCGCGATGACGGCCTGGAGTTCGTCGCGGGGCAGCTTCTCGCGCAGCCCTCGCGTGATCGCCACGACGCCGTGCTCCGGGTCGCGCCCGGTGGCGAAGGCGTTGAGGGCAGAGTCGTTGATGATGTAGACGCGCGGCATCGGGATGCCGGCCGCGATCCGCATCTCATCGACGACGTTGTACAGTTCCGGGTCGTCCTGCGGGCCGACCGGGAACGCCCCGGACATCCGCAGGATCGCCTTCGCCCCGCCGAACCACGACCACATCGCCCCGAGTCCTCCAAACACCAGTGCAGCCACCGCCCCAGCGGCGACCGACGGGAGCAGGCTCGCGCTGTCGCCCGTCGCGTAGAGCGAGATCGCGGCCGCGATCGCCGCCCCGATCGCCGCCCCGAGGAGCAGCATCAGCGTGATGAGCATCGTGCTGTCGCGCCGGTTCTTCCGGATCAGGTCGATGTAGGTGATCGTGCCGGGGTAGGCCTTCATCCCCTCGCGCACGGCGCGATCCGTCGCCGTCGCGCCCGCGGCGGCGCGGTCGAGGGCCGAGCGCCGCACCGGAGGCGGCGTCGGCGATCCGGGAGTCTTGCCGGCCTGGCTCATCGCGGGTCAGCTCGTGAACGAGACCTTCGGCGCCTCGCGCTCCGCGCTCGCCTCGACGCGGAAGTACTCCCGCGGCTGGAACGAGAACGCCCCCGCCACGATGTTCGTCGGGAAGGACTGCCGCGAGGTCTCGTAGCGGCCCACGCAGTCGTTGTAGTGCTGGCGGGCAAAGCCGACCTTGTTCTCCGTGGACGCCAGTTCCTCCTGCAGCTGCCGGAAGTTCGCGTCCGCCTTGAGCTGCGGGTAGGCCTCGCTCAGCGCGAACAGCCGGCCCAGCGCCTGCGTGATGGCGTTCTCGGCCATCGCCTTCTCAGCTGCGTGCGCGCCGTCCGAGGCGATCGAGACGGCCTGCTGGCGCGCCTGGATGACGGCCTCCAGCGTGCCCTTCTCGTGGGCCGCGTACCCCTTCACCGTCTCGACCAGGTTCGGGATCAGGTCATAGCGTCGCTTCAGCTGCACGTCGATCTGCGACCACCCGTTGTCGCAGTCCACCCGCTGACGCACCAGCGTGTTGTACATCGCCACGAACCACAGCAGCACGACCACGAACAGCCCGGCGGCTACGAGCAGGACGATCCACCCCATGTCGTACCTCCCGTCGAGGGTCGGGCGCGGTCTCAGTCGCCCCGCCCGCGAGGATGTTAGGAACCCCGCCCCCGGATTGCGGCCTTCTGGTAGGATTTGCCAGCCCCCGCGGCCCACGCCGGGCCTTGACGCGAGGGAAGGACGGCCTGCGATGTCGGACACCACGCCGCGCGGCGAGGCCCTCGAACGCCGGATCGCGCTGTCGGACCTCCTCGACGACCTCCTCTGGCCCAAACTCCTCCGCGCCGGCGCGCTCGCCTTGCGACCGAGCCGACTCGGACTCGCTTTCTTCACGCTCGTCGCCGCGTGGTTCGTCGGCAGTCTCTCGAACCTCTGGTCGTCGAGTGAGCAATCGTTCGTCGAGGCGGCCGTCGCCCTCAAACTCCGCGGCTTCGGCCTCATCTTCAGCGGCCTCAGCGCCCTCAACGGCGAGGCCGTCCTCAGTGGATTCAGCGTCCTCCTCTACGACCTCCCCCGCACGCTCTGGGACCAGCACGCCCTCGCGCTCGTCCTGCTCACGATCCCCTACGTTGTGATCATGGCCATCGGCGGCGGGGCGATCAGCCGCTCCGTTGCCTGCGAGTTCTCGCAGGGTGTCGTCATGTCGTGGCCCGAAGCGCTCGCCTTCGCCGTCAAGCGGTGGGCGTCGCTCGCAGGCTCACTCCTCGCTCCTTGGATGGGCGTGGCCCTGCTCGCGCTCGTCATGGCCATCGGCGGCTTCTTCGTCCTGCAGGGCGTGCCCGTGCTGAACCTCCTCGGCGGTCTGCTCTACGGGCTGTTCCTCGTCCTCGGCACGCTCGCGGTTCTGCTCTTCGCCGGGTACCTGCTCGGCTCATCGATGCTCGTTCCCGCCGTCGCCTGCGAGGGCACCGACGCCATCGACGCCGTGCAGCGCTCCCTCGCCTACGTCGCCGCGCGACCGCTGCGGCTGATCCTGTACCTCGCCCTGCTCGGCGTCGTCGGCGGCGTCCTCGTCGGCGTCCTCGGCGTGCTCGCCCAAGGCGTCGTCTCGTTCACCTCCACCGCCTCCACCGCCTTCAGCGGCCCGATCGGCACGGCCATCGTCACCGGCGGCGCGACCGAAGATGGCCTCACCAGCACCAACGCCTGGGCACGCGGCATGGTCGCCACCTGGTCCGCCCTGCCCCTCCTGCTCGTCTGGGCCTTCGCACTCAGTTACTTCTGGTCAGCAGGCACGCTCCTCTACCTCCTCATGCGCCAGCACTGCGACGGCCAGGACCATGCCGAGCTCTGGATGCCCGGCATGGTCGAGGGCACCATGGCCAGAGCCATGGCGGAACGCAGCGTCGGCAATGATCAGGGCTGAAGAGGTCAGAGCGCCCTGCGTGTACACCATCGAACTCTCCATCCCGACTCCCGCCCGCGGCCTGCACGAGATTACCGACCTCGTCGCGCGCGTCGTGACCGACGCCGGCGTGGACGACGGCCTCTGCACCGTCTTCATCCGCCACACCTCCGCCTCGCTCATCATCCAGGAGAACGCCGACCCCTCCGCGCGACGCGATCTCGAGGCCTGGCTCGACCGCCTTGTCCCGGAGGGCGACCCGCTCTACACCCATACCGCTGAAGGCCCCGACGACATGCCCAGCCACGTCAAGGCCGTCCTCACGCAGACCTCGCTCTGCATCCCGATCCTGCGCGGCCGGCTCGCCCTCGGCACGTGGCAGGGCATCTATCTCTGGGAACACCGCAGTGCATCGCACACGCGGCGCGTCGTGGTGTCCGTCCTTGGCCATTCCTGACGAACCCGGGGCCGCTCTGAGCGGTAGGCTTCTGCAAGTCCGCCGCCCGGCCCCGTCGGGCCGATCGCGTGCCGGGCGTTCTTCCGGAGGATCACCATCATGCGTATCCGCTCGCTCGTCGCTGTTCCTGTTGCTCTGCTGCTCGCCGCCGGCGCGCTGGGCCTTGCCGCCCATGGGCGTTCCACGCCCGCGCCCACCGCAGAGTCCGCGACCGCTCCAGCCGCCGCCTACACCGTGGACCCCGTCCACTCGTCGGTCGTCTTCCGCATCAAGCACGCGGGCATCACCAACTTCTACGGCCGGTTCAACGGCCTGACCGGCGAGTTCACCTTCGACCCCGAGAACCCCTCAGCCGGACAGTTCTCGTTCTCGGTCAAGACCCAGAACGTGGACACCGGCAACAGCCAGCGCGATGACCACCTCCGCAACGCCGACTTCTTCAACGCCGTCCAGTTCCCGACTATCGACTTCAAGTCCACGTCCATCACGCACGTCGAGGGGAACCACTACGTCCTGAAGGGCGATCTCTCGCTGCACGGCAAGACAAAGCCCGTCGAGGCGAAGTTCGAGTGGCACGGCACCGGCACCTTCCGCAACCGCCCCATCGCCGCCTTTGAAGCCGTTCTCGAAATCAAGCGATCCGACTTCGACATGACCCACTTCATGGCGCCGGACGGCTCCGACTCCGGCGGACTTGGCAACAACGTCACCATCAAGGTCGCCGTCGAGGCCCCACAGAAGTAACCCTTGCCACGACCGTCGTCCTCTCTCTCTCTCTCAACACTCTACCCGCTCCTCACCCACGGTCGTGCCTACCCCCGCCGACTCCGCGGCGTCCGGTTGACCCCGACCGCCGCGATTCGCCATGTCCACCCGCGACCTTCTCTTCACCACCGTCTACCCCGGGCTCATCACAGGCGTCGGCCTGCTTGCTGCATGGCTGCTCTGGCAACTCCTCTTCCGCCCATCCGCTTCGATCGATTCCCGACCTCGTGGGCCGCTCTGGGCCGCGCCGGTTGTATTCGCCCTCGCCTTCCTCGTCGCGTACTACGGCTTCAACCCCAAGCCGCAACTCTGGCCCACCAACGGAGCGATGCGATTCCACACGACGGCAGCAGTCGGCGGCGCGATCGGCCTCCTCACATCGCTTGCAGTATTCCTCCCACCGAGTCTTCGGTGGGGCGGGCGTCTCGCCCGACACCCATTGACGCTCGTTCTCGGCGCATTCACCGCCCTCGCCTTGCTTGCGCCCCTCACGCCTCATGCGCTGAGCGCGACAAGGGCCGCCGCGATCGCCGGAGCATGCGCCGCCTGGCTCGCGCTCGCCGCAACGACCCTCGACGCGGTGGCGCATCGACAGCATGGCTGGCGGATGCCGCTCGTGCTTCTCCCCATCGCCGCGGCCTCGATCCCCGTCTTCCTCTACGCGCCGTACGCCACCGGCGCGCAGTTCTCCGCCTGCCTCATCGCGCTCCTCGGCGCCGCACTCGTCGTTGGGCTGATCTGCCGCCGCTTCTCGCTCGAACGGGGTGGCGTGGTGTTTCTGCTGGCGGGGCTCCTCTCACTCGGCCTCATCGCGCAGTTCTACAACACGAACCCTCGCACGCCCCCGCTCCTGGTCCTCGCTCTCGCGCCGTTCGCGTCCGGCGTTTCGCTCCTCTCGCCATTTGCACGCCGCAAGGGACTCGCGCCGTTCCTCGCCGCATTCGGGCCTGTCGCGCTCATCGCGGGTGCGGCCGCGCTCTGGGCGTACCTCGGCAAGCCGGACCTCGACCCCTACCCCTACTGACCGCCATGCACGAACCAATGCACGCTCGCCCGTACGACACGCTCGCCATCGGGCCTCGCCTGATCCTCCGCCACCCCGACCGCCGCGACCGCGAGGCGTATGTCGCCCTTCGCCGCATCAGCAGGGCGTTCCTGGAACCATGGGAGCCGCTCCCCCCTTCAGGCGGCGACGCCTTCGGCGACGATCAGTTCACACGCCTCCTCGACACCTGCGATACCGACCTCAGCCAGCGGATGCTCGCCTGTCTGCGCGACGGAGGCACCATCGTCGGCCAGGTCTCGCTCGGCGGCATCCTCCGCGGGCCGCTCCAGTCCTGCTTCGTCGGCTACTGGATCGGCGAGCCGTTCATCCGTCACGGCTACGGCACGGAGGCGGTCGGACTCGCCGTGCGCTTCGCCTTCGGCGCCCTGGGCCTGCATCGCGTCGAGGCCAACATCCAGCCGCACAACGAGGCCTCCAAGGCTCTCGCCCGCCGCGTCGGCTTCCGGTACGAGGGCTACTCACCCCGCTACCTCCAGATTGCAGGACAGTGGGCCGACCACGAACGATGGGCCATCACCATCGAAGACTGGGCACCAAACACGGCGCCGACTCGATGAAACCCCGGCAACCCTCTACCGTCCCCCCCCCTACCTCGTCGCTCCGGCCTACACTCACTCCGTCACGACCGGTAGTACTCCGGCTCATTCCCCGGCTTCCACTTGATGTTGCACCCGATACTCGGTCGCTGTTCCACGGTCGGCATCTGGCCCTTCAGCACAGCGTCCAGCGCGGCCCGAAGGTCGCGCCCGGTGACGGGGATGCCGTTGCTCGGTCGGCTGTCGTCCAGTTGGCCCCGGTAGACGAGCCGGTGCTGCTTGTCGAAAAGGAAGAAATCCGGCGTGCAGGCGGCACGGTAGCGTTTGGCGACGTCCTGCGCTGCATCGAAGAGGTAGGGAAAGGTGTAGCCCGCGGCGCGGGCCTCGTCGCGCATCTTCGCCGGGCTGTCGTCGGGGTACTTCTCGACGTCGTTGGAGCAGACCGCGACAATGCCGACGCCCCGCTCGCCGTACTCTCGCCCGATCCTCGCCAGTTCGCTCCGGACGTGCTTCACGAACGGGCAGTGGTTGCAGATGAACATGACCAGCAGCGGTCGGCCCGAGAAGTCAGCGAGAGAGACGGTCCTTCCGGATACGGCGTCCGCGAGTGTGAAGGCCGGGGCCGGAGTGCCGAGGGTGAGCATCGTCGATGGGGTCTGGGCCATGGCGTTCTCCGCGTGAGCTTGGGAGATCGGGCGTGCGTGTAAGCCGTCGGCATGGTATGACTGTGGCTGCTGCGGGTCGGCCCCTCGGATCGTGACCCGAGGGTTTGCCCGCGTTCGGCGTGCTCATGGGGGATTGATGGAACACCCCCTTGGTGACGCCGAAGCGAAGTTCGGCAGCATCGGCGCGAGGGGCGCGGTCGGTGTCGGCCCGTGGGTCTCGTGCTTGTGTCAGGAGTCAACGTGATGTCGATTCATACCCGCCGTTGGTCTCTCGTCGGAACCGCCTGCATGGCCGCGGCCTTGCTCGCCATGGCCGGTTGCTCATCCTCAGCGATTCGGAGCGCCGCGCTGAGCCTCGGCGAGCAGCCCCCGCCCACGCCGCGTGCGGCCCAGCCCGAGGGCTACAACCAGCCCGGGTTCGGCTTCCCGCACCTGATCGCCGGGAAAGACCCGGTCGATCTCACCGAGCCGGGTTCGTGGGGCGTCGGGACCGCGCCGGTCGAGATCATCGATACGCGGAAGTTCCCGCAGCAGATCAGCATCCCGGAGTTTGACGGACCGCCGCGCCGCGTGACGCACCTGCTCCCCCCGCACTCGCGCGACAAGACACCGATCATCGGCGGGCCGAACGACCTTCCTCTGGGCGGCGTGCTCGACGAGGTGAGAACCCAGCCGGACCAGTTGTGGCCCGCGATTACGCAGACGCCCTGGACGCCCCCGGACCCGACGCTCGCGGTCGGCCCGACGCACATCGTCGAGACGGTGAACATGGCCGTCGCGTTCTATGACAAGCAGGGCAACCTGGAGTTCTACGCGAACCTGGACTCGACGGGAAGCCCCGGCTTCTTCGAGTCGGTCGGCGCGGGCAACTTCACCTTCGACCCCAAGTGCTTCTACGACCACTACTCGCAGCGGTTCGTGATCGTCGCGCTTGAGGTCTACGGCTCGACGGAATCGTGGATCGACATCGCGGTCTCCGACGACTCGAACCCGCACGGCATCTGGTACAAGTACCGCACCGACTCGCGCGTCAACGTCGGCGGCACCCTCTACTGGGTCGATTACCCGGGCTTCGGGTACGACCAGACCGGCTACTACGTAACCGGCAATCTCTTCCGCCTGTCGGGAGGCGGCGGTGGCTTCGCAGGCGTGCTCTTCCGCAGTTTCAACAAGACCCCCCTGCTGAACGGGCAGCCCGCCCAGTACACAGACGTCCGCGACGGAAACGGCGCCTCCGTCCAGGTCGCGCAGCACTTCGGGAACAACACCCGTCCCTTCTTTGTCTCGGTCAACAACACCAGTTCCATCAAGGTGCAGGCGATCACCAACCCGCACACCTCCCCGGTGCTCTCGACTACGAACGTGACCGTTCCCTCGTTCTCGTACCCCACCGGCGGCGCGCCCAACCTCGGCGGCAGTTCCATCGACGTCCTGGACGGCCGCATCATCAACGTGATGTGGCGAAACGGACGCCTCTACGCCGGGCACGGCATCCGCGCCAACAGCAAGAACATGGCGCGGTGGTACCAGTTCAACACCAACAACTGGCCTCAGTCCGGCAGCGTCACCTACGTGCAGGGCGGGAACGTGGACGGCGGCTCAGGCGTCCACACCTGGTTCCCCGCCCTCTACGAGAACAAGGACGGGCACGTCGGGATGGTGATGGCCGCGTCGTCCTCGAACACGCACGCCGCCGTTCGCATCACCAGCCGCGCCCCGAACGATCCCCCCGGCACGATGGGCGCGACGCAGCAGGTTGCCATCGGCAACACGGGCACCTCGGGACGCTGGGGCGATTACTTCGACATCACCGTTGACCCGACGAACGACCGCACCTTCTGGATCGTCGGCCAGTACCCGATCGCCTCGGGCTGGCAGACTTGGATCTCCAGTTTCAACGTCTCCTTCTGCGACGCGGACTGGAACCAGGACGGCGTCGTGAACTCGCAGGACGTGCTCGCCTTCCTCAACGATTGGACCGCCAACGACCGAAAGGCTGACCTCAACGGCGATACGATCTTCAACTCCCTGGACGTGCTTGCGTTCCTGAACCTCTACAACACCCCCTGCAACTGACACTCTTCGACGGATCACAACCCTGCTTCGGCCGGCCCTCGGACTTCCGAGGGCCGGTCGTCTTGGAAGGATTCGTCGCGTCGTGGGATCATCGTTCGGGCAGCAAGCCGGGGCTGCCAGTGAGACTTCGCCTCACGTGGGTTCGAATCCCGCACGGACGCGGACGACGGCCAGGAAAGCGGAGAGAGTGGGATTCGAACCCACGGTGACGACAAGCGCCACACCGGTTTTCGAGACCGGCCCTTTCAGCCGCTCAGGCATCTCTCCGGCTGGGTCGGAAGTCTAACCGCGAGCCGGCCGTGCGGCGACCGCACGCACCACCGCGGCCAGGATCTCCTCCGGCTCGGACATGCGCCCGACGCCGACCGTGCGGCAGGCCTGCCAGCCCTCGCCCGGGCCGACCAGCGTGTAGCCGTCCTCGACGAGTTGACGGGCGTTGCGGCGGGTCGACGGCTGCGACCACATCACGGCGTTCATCGCGGGAGCAAGCAGCACCGGCGTCCGAGCACGGTCGATCGCGCTGAGAATGAGCGTCACAACGTCGTCGGTCAGGCCCGCGACAAGCCTCGCCATGCAGTCCATCGTGCATGGTGCCACGACGGCGGCGTCCGCGGCCGACGCGAGCGAAACGTGCTGAGGATCGTGCGATTCGACGTGCTCCCACGCGCTGGTGTAGACCGGCCTCGCGGAGAGCGCCTGAAACGTCAGCGGCGAAATGAACCGCGTCGCTGACTCGGTCATCGCAACCGTGATCTCAGCCCCGGACTGGGCCAAGCGACTCACGAGCATAGCCGACTTATACGCGGCGATGCCGCCGGTCACGCCGACGATGATCCGCCTGCCGCGCAGCGTGGCATCGCTCACGTGTCGCCTCGCCGAAGGCCGGGTGTCAGAGGAGCGCCTCGCCTTGGGTGCCTGATGCTCCACCGGGCGTGAGCGCGGGATACTCGTAGGTGATCTTCTCGCGGAGAATCTCGTCGATCACGACTTCAAGGTCGGAACGGCCGTCGCGCTCCACGAGGGGGCGAGCACCGTCCATGAGTTGCACCATCCGCCGCTGGATCAGGGCGCAGAGGGCAAACCGACCGCCGACCCGCTTGACCAGTTCCTCGCTCTTGAGCGCATCAATCATCCGTGCCCCTCGTCGGCATCCCCACCTCCGGCGGCCCCGAGCCTGCCCGTGGTGGGAGCGTATACTAGCCCTGCCGGATGACCGGTCGTGGCGCGACCGCCCGGTATCGACCCAACCCGACCCGTGCTGTGCAGGCTTGGATCGCTCGTGCCTCGACCGTTGCACACGATCGGCCCGACCGGAGCATCCGTTCCTGATGAGTCCAACCACGTGGAGTCTCGGCGACCGTCTCATCCACGCGGCCAAGCCGGAATGGGGAGTCGGTCTCGTCATGGGCGCCACGCCGCAGACCCAGGACGGCAGGCCCTGCCAGCGGCTCGTCATTCGCTTCGAGCACGGCGGCGTGAAGACTCTGACAACGGCGATGGCCGATCTGCGGCCTGTGGGCTCGGGCGGACTCTCTGTGAACGGCGACGGGCACGAGGCGCCGCCCCTCGACCCGACCAAACTCCGGGAACACTTGATCAACCTTCCTCAGGCCGCGACCGATCCATTCCGAAGCCTTGGAGCCAGGCTGAAGTCCACGCTCTCGCTCTACAGGCACAAAGCAAGCGGGGCTTCGCTCCTGGAATGGGCGTCGCTCCAGACCGGCATGGCCGACCCGTTGACGGTCTTCAGCCGCCATGAGTTGGAGCAACTCTTTTCGAGGTTTGCCGTCTCCCTCGACGCCCACGCCCGTAAACTCCTCAGGGAAGGTCTGAAGCGGGAGCCGCAGGCTGTCTCCCAAGTGATTGCCGAAGCACCCCCCGAGGCGCGTGCGGCGGTGAGACGCTTCGACGTCACTCGTTGACGCAGGGCAACATCCGGCGCGATCCCCACCCCTGCACAACCCTGACCATCGGAACAGACCGAGGCAGGTCGACGCCACGTCGCGGTTCACGGTGTTTTTTCGGACTCTCGCCCCGCATGGCACGACCGCTATCGGGATGGCCCGGGCGTTGATCTTCGTCCCTCCGCTTCGCGGGAGTGCGGGGCCGGCGTCAGCCGTCAATCGAAAAAGGGACCGAACCATGGATGAGCGAGAGTTCGAGAAGCGACTCGGTGACCTGATCGGCCAGATCAACAACCTGCCGCCCGGAGAGCGAGAGAGACTGGAGCAGTTGGCCGCGGAGACTCGCGAACGCCACGAGCGCATGCGCCGCACGCTCGGCGATCTGCAGGAGTCGCTGGACTACCTGCGCCTGAGCGTCAAATACCTGGTCTTCGACCTGGAGGCGACCCGACGAGAGAACCGGTACCTCCGCCAGTTGCTCGACGAGCACGCCGGGCCGGATGCGGATCGTCGGGCGTCGGGGCAATAACGGCGTTTGTTCGACGGAACACGGGCGGCTATGCTTGGCCCGACCGCCCCACCCCGGGCGGCTTGGGACAGGTGGCCGAGCGGCTGAAGGCGACGGTTTGCTAAACCGTTATACGGGGTACACCCTGTATCGCGGGTTCGAATCCCGCCCTGTCCGCGTTCCCCGACTCCCCGACGAGCGCACAGGCCGGGCTTCGAACCAGAGCTGTGCGCGACCAACTCACCGTCGGCTCTTCGTGCATGCCGCGCTGGCCTCGACCTTGTGGAATTCGAGTACGAGTGACGGAGCGACTGCCCCTTCCAGTCCAGCCGACGCAGCCTCTCTGCACTTGGGCTGACGAACAACACGGTCTGACCGCCTCGTGTCATGGGCATCACTGGGGCGGATATTCCCGTCCGTGACCCAGGACTGGTTGTTCCAGCAAGCTGATGCCGATCGTAATACGAACATCGATCCTCGTCGGCCAGACCCGATCGTTCTTGACTAAATGACCTTCTGGTCTTGACCTGCCCCCGGGCGTGGTCTATCGCCCCGTGGTGACGGAGGAGTTCGGGGAGTTCCCGAACGTGCAACTGCGGTTCACGCCGCGTCCCTGCATGCAGTGCGACAGTCCGCCGTGCGTACCGGTGTGCCCTGTGAACGCGACGTGGAAGCGTGCGGACGGCATCGTCGCGATCGACTACGACAAGTGCATCGGATGCCGCTACTGCATCGCGGCGTGCCCCTATGGCGCGCGCACGAGCGACTTCGGCGAGAACTACACCGACGGCGTAGCCCAGGGCTGCCCGGAGGGCGATGAGTCGCCCATGTTCGGCGCACAGGCCCCGTGGGCGGACCAGCCGAGCCACGAATACGGGAAGGCATGGCGCCGCGAGGGGCACCAGTCGCCCGCTGGGAACGCCCGCAAATGCCACTTCTGCCTGCACCGCCTCGAGGCGGGGCAGTTGCCGCAGTGTGCGACGTCGTGCATCGGCCGGGCGACATACTTCGGCGACGCCAACGACCCGGGCAGCCTGGTCACGGAACTGGTGACGAAGCACAACGTGCAGACGCTCCTGCCGCACAAGGGCACGAAGCCGCGCGTGTTCTACATCGTGTGACGATCGGAGAACAGCCATGACGACGCTCTCGACAGATCAGGCGATACACACGGCAATGTCCGCGCCGGCCGCGCACGGCAAGCGAATCTGGACGGCCGCCCTGTGGATCCTCTGGGTCGCGTGCCTCGTGCTTGGCGCGATCGGCATGTACCAGCGCATCGCTCACGGGCACCTGCCCGCAGGCTACGGCTCGTACGTGCCGTGAGGGCTCTGGATCGCCATCTATTTCCACGGCGTCGGCATCGCGGGCGGGGCGTTCGCCGTCGCCGCCGGAGGGTTCATCCTCGGTCTGCCGGGTTTCCGGCATCCGGCCGCGCTGCGGGCGGCGATCGTGCTCGCGTTCGCTGCGGTCGTCCCGGCGTTCATGGCGGTGTGGCTGGACCTCGGCCACATGGAGCACGCGTCGCGCATTCTGACCGCGCCCGCGTTCACGAGCATGATGGCCTTCAACGCGTGGATGTACAACGCGTTCCTGGCCGTTGCCGCGGTCTGCTGGTTCATCAGTTACCGACGCGACTCCGGCTGGCTCAAACCCCTGCTCTGTCTCGGCGTGCTGCTTGCATCACCCAGACGAAGAGCCGCACGATCACCAACCCGTGGCTCACGCCGATCATGCCCGAGAACGGCATCCTCATCAACCCGCGTGACGCCTCACGCCTCGGCCTTCGGCAGGGCCAACTGGTGAAGGTGACGAGCGCAACGAACACCAGAGGCGAGTGGCCGTTGACCGCGGACCACAACAAACCGATGGTCGGCAAGGTGATGCTCACGCAGACGATGCGCCCCGGCGTCGTCAGTTTCGCCCTCGGCTTCGGCCATTGGGCGACAGGCGCGAGCGACGTCGAGATCGATGGGCACGTCATCCGCGCCGAGAAACGCCGTCAGGCCGGCGTCCACGCCAACGCCGCGATGTGGACCGACCCGCAGGTGCCGAACACCTGCATGTTCGACCCCATCGGCGGCAGCGTCTCGTTCTACGACACCCACGTCACCCTCAAGCCGGTCAAGGCGTAGAACGGCTTGCCGTTCCGACCGTAGCGGCAGCTCGGGGACGAAAGCGGCCCGGCTGCAATCCAACCGCCGGTCCTGCCTGATGTCCCCCCTTCCGCTTCCCCAACCACCATCCTCCGCTTCCCGTATCCTCCTCGCTTCCCTCCTCGACCCCCCGTTCCGCCTTCCTATCCCTTTGGCCGTTTGGCCATCTGCCTGCGGACCCACTACAGTTGGCCCCGTGCTGAACCTCGCCGACATCGTCACCGCCCAGTTCGTCGTCAGCGTCGTCCTGATCGTGGTGGTCGTCCACGTGATCCTGATCACGGTGGCCTACCTGATCTACCTCGAACGGAAGATCTCCGCCTACATCCAGGACCGCATCGGCCCCAACCGCGTGGGGTTCGACTTCGGCCTGCCCGCTCTCAAGTTCCTCCGCGGGTGCCTCGGCCTCGGCCAACCCCTCGCCGACGGCCTCAAGTTCATGCTCAAGGAGGACTACACGCCCGAGCGCACCGACAAGGCCCTGTTCACGCTCGCCCCGATGGCCGTCATCATCCCCGCCCTCATGGGCTTCGTGCTCATCCCGTGGGGCGGCATGTGGGACGTGCCGACCTTCACCCTGCCGCTCGTCGGCGAGGTCGAGGGCGGGCGGGTGTATGTCGCGGGCGCGCCCGTCAACGTGGGCATCATCTACATCCTCGCCGTCGCGTCGCTGGGCGTGTACGGCGTGACGCTCGGCGGCTGGGCGAGCAACAACAAGTACTCGTTCCTCGGCGGCCTCCGGGCCACGGCCCAGATGATCTCCTACGAAATCCCGCTCGCCCTGTCGCTGCTGGCCGCGCTGCTGCTCACTGGGGCCGTCATGCCCGAGGCGATCATCCGCCACCAGGTCGAGCACGGATGGCTCATCCTCGCCCAGCCGGTCGCGGCGGTGCTGTTCTTCTGCTGCGCCCTGGCAGAGAGCAACCGCGCGCCCTTCGACAACGCGGAGGCGGAGCAGGAACTCGTCGGCGGCTACCACACCGAGTACTCGTCGATGCGGTTCGCGCTTTTCTTCCTCGCAGAGTACGCGCACATGATCACGGGCTGCGCGTTCTTCGCGCTGCTCTTTCTCGGCGGCTACCACCTCCCGCTCGGGTTCATCAGCGCGACGCACTGGCTGCACCCGGACAACGTCACGCTCGCGGGCGTGCTGGCCAAGTTCGCCGTCTATTTCGGCAAAGTGCTCGCGCTCGTCTGCTTCATGATCGTCATCCGCTGGACGCTGCCGCGGCTTCGCTACGACCAGGTGATGGTGCTCGGCTGGCAGGCGCTGATCCCGCTCTCGCTGGCGGTGGTGGTGGTCACGAGCGTGATGGTCCACCTCGGCTGGACGGGGATGCTGCCGATGCTGCTGGCGAACGCCGCGATCGTCGTGCTGTCCGTGGCGCTGCTGCCGCTGCTCCCTCGTCACGAACCCAACCGCAAGATTCCGCTGTACGGGTCGAGGTTCAACCCGATGCCCGGCGAGGCAGTGAGCGCCGCGCCGACGCACCCCATGGCCGTCGAGGACCGTCCCGTCGAGGGCACCGCGCCCGTCGCGTAGCAAACCGCGTCACTGCATCGGCGTGGTCTCGGTCGGGGGCAGCGTGACGTACATCGTCGGCAAGAGGTGCGTCCGCCCCCGGTAGCGCAGCAGCCGACCGCTGACCTCGAAGGTCCAGGCGTCGCCCAGCCGGACCGCCCGCTGCTCCATCGCCTGCGCCGTGCGGCATGGCGAGAGAGGCAGGTGCGTCCGCGCCTCACCCGTGGGCCCGTTGTCCAGCGCGACGGCCCACTCACCGCCCGCCGTCCGCACCAGTCGCCCGCGACGCCGCAACAGCAGGTCGCCCTCGCGGATGGTGCCATCGTCCTCCACGGCCTCGGCGGTCCCACGACCGAGCGCTCGCGGCGTGCCTCGCTGCTGCTCCAGGTCGCGGATGAGTTCCTGCACGCGCGGGTCGAGTTCCGGCTGGGGAGTGCCGTTCGCGCCGTTTCCGTTCGCCGCGCCGGTGGCTTTCGCATCCGATCCTCCCGCGGCGAAGGCCGTCACGAGCAGGTGGTTGCGGCCGAGATGGACGAAGACCTCGCCCGTGAGCCGTACCGGCGAGCCCTGCGGCGCCGTGCCCAGCGTCGTCTCAAGTCGCTCTCGCATCCGCGAAGGCATGAGCAACAGGGCGTTCGGCCCGCCGGCCGTCGCCTCGTCGGGGATGAACACGATGTCGTCCGTCTCGCGCAGGGGGTAGAGACGACCAGGCGCGGCCCAGAGGAACGTGCCTTCTGCGATCAGGATTCCAGTCGGCCGGGGCGCCTCCGTCACGTTCAGCCCCGGCAGCAGCGAGGAGTCCATCGGCCGGCCCGGCACGACGGGCTGTACCGTCGCGGCGGGGCGCGGCAGGATCAGACGACCCGGGTCCGCCCGCCGTTCGAGTTCACGCTTCATCTCATCGACGCTCGGGTCGTTGAGCCGCGGGTCCTCCGTCAGATTCGCCGGGGGCTGGGGCGGCCTTGGAGGGGGCTGCTCATCCTGTCCCAGTGCCCGTGCGCTCCCGAGCGCGATGATGCCTGTCGCGAGTCCCGTCGTCATCCGTGCGCTTCGCGTCATGTGCAGTCTCATCGACCGGCCCGAGGTTGGGCATCCTACTTCGCCGAGGGCGCGCCCTCAATTGACCCAGGCCCGGCCAACTCGTACCGTCCCCGCACGGGCCTCCACGCCCCGTCGGCCGCGTACCCAAGTGGACCAAGGGGACGGATTGCAAATCCGTTATTCGTGGGTTCGAATCCCACCGCGGCCTTTGCACCCCTGCCGCCGCGATCCGTCGGCGATGCCGCCCCGCTACCATCCCCCCCCATGACGACCCTCCAGGCCGCGACCGGCTCCCGGCGCGCCGGCCACAGGCTCGCCGGGATGGCGTGGCCACTCCTCCGAACGACCTTGGCCGCTCTGGCCGCCGTCGGCGTCGCGCTCGAACACGGCTTCTACGAGCCGCCGCTGACCACCGCCATCGTCCGCGTCGGGCAGTCCGCCTGCCTGCTCGCGTACTTCATCTTGGCGTACCGCCTCGCACGCTCGTCCTCGCGGCTGACCGAGCAGTTCCGCTTCGGCCCGGCCGAGTGGGGGGTCGCCCTCGCGGCTGCGCTCGGTGCGCTCTTCGGCGCGATCGACGCCCACGGCCCCGCATGGCGCGTCGTCGAGGCCGTGGCCATTCTTCGCTTCGCAGCAGAACTCTGGGGGTTGAACGTCGCCCTCGCCCGCGTGCTGGAAAGGCCGGGGGTGCTCTTCCCGATGTCGTTCATCGTGCTGATCGTCCTCGGCACGTTCATTCTCAAGACGCCTGTCGCGACGCCCGCCGACAACCCGATCTCGTGGCTCGACGCCGGCTTCACCATGACGAGTGCGGTGTGTGTGACCGGGCTTGTCGTGCGCAGCACCGCCGAGGGCTTTACGCCCTTCGGCCAGGCCGTCATCGCCATCTTCATCCAGCTCGGCGGGCTGGGCATCATCCTCTTCGGCTCCACGCTCGCCATGCTGATCGGGCGAAGCCTCTCGCTCCGCGAGAACCTCAGCCTGAGCCAGATGCTCAACGACATGCCCATGAACCGACTCCTGAACTTCGGGCGGTTCGTCCTTCTCACGACGCTCGGCATCGAACTGGTCGGCGCGGTTTTCATGTACCCGCTCTGGGAGGCGGCGCCGGGCGAAACGCTGACACCCCTGCGCCGCGCGGGACTCAGCGCGTTCCACAGCATCAGCGCGTTCTGCAACGCAGGCTTCGATCTCACGGGTCGAAGCCTCGAAGGCGTCCGCTACGGCCTGATCGCACACGCCGTCATCCTTCCCCTCGTCGTACTCGGAGGTCTTGGCTTCCCTGTTCTCGCCGACGTCACCGGCGTGCTGCGCTATCGAATCATGCGGCTCGTCAGCCGTGCCCGCGGCAGGCCCGTCCCGCCCCGACGGCCGGGGGAAGGCTGGCTCGCCCTGCACAGCAAGCTCGTGCTCGTAACGACGCTCGTGCTTTTTCTCGCCGGCGGCACGGTCTTCATGGCGGGCCAACTCCTGCCCAACCCGCGCGACCCTGCCGCGACGCCGCGGGTCGACGTGCTCGAAGCCGTCTCGGACGCGACCTTCATGTCCGTCGCCGCTCGCACCGCGGGCTTCAACACCATCCCGATGAACGAGGTCTCACCCGTGGGCCGCACGACACTGATGACGCTCATGATCATCGGCGGCGCGCCCGGCTCGACCGCCGGCGGAATGAAGGTCACCACGCTGGCCGTGCTCGTCCTCTCCGTCGTTGCCACACTCCGGCGGCGAGAGGAAACCGAGGCGTTCGGGCGGGCGATCTCGGACACGCTCGTACGCCGCGCCGGCACGCTCGGACTCTGTTACGCTGCGCTCATCACAACGATCACGCTCCTGCTCACGTTCACCGAGAGCGCGCCCTTCGAGGTCATCGTCTTCGAGGCCGTGAGCGGATGCACCACCACCGGTCTCTCACTCGGACTGACGCAGGAGTTGACGCCAGCGGGCCGGACCGTGATGATCGCGGCCATGTTCCTCGGTCGCGTCGGCCCTCTCACGCTGCTCGCGGCGCTCATGCTCGGGGCGAGCGTCCGCAGGCCCTACGCTTACGCCCACGACAGCGTCCTCCTCGGCTGATTCCCACGGAGCCACGCATGGACCGTTTCGCCGTCATCGGGCTTGGGCGCTTCGGCGGCCGCCTCGCCACCAACCTCGCCGCCGCGGGGCACGAAGTCCTCGCCATCGACAAGGACCGCGAGATCGTCGAGGAGTTCAGCGGCCGCGTCACCCTCGCCGTCTGTCTCGACTCGACCGATGAAGAGGCCCTCCGCTCGCAGGGCATCCAGAAGTTCAACGCCGCCGTGCTCGGCATCGGCGCGGACTTCGAGGCGCTGACGCTCAGCACCGTCATCCTCAAGCAGATCGGGGTGCCTCGCGTCATCGCCCGGGCATGGTCGCCGACGATCGCCCGCATCCTCGCCCGCATCGGCGCTGACGAGGTCGTCAGCCCCGAAGAGGAATCCGCCGACCGCTGGGCGAACCGCCTCATCAGCCCGCGCTTCCTCAACCAGATCGAGTTCCACGAGGGGTACAGCGTCGTCGAGATCGAGGCCCCGAAGAAATGGGTCGGCCAGACGCTCGTCGAGTTGAACCTGCGGGCCAAGGCCGGCGTCCACGTCGTCGCCATCCGGCGCGAGGGCGCGAACGACGCGCGTGCTGGCGGCCCCCGCATCGAGATGCCCCGCCCCGACGAGCCGCTCCGGCAGACCGATATCCTCGTGCTGATGGGGCGGGACGACGACCTCCGGCGCCTCCCGCGCGACGAGTAGACCCGGCGCGTACCCTTCCTTCGCATGGATACGCTACTGCGCCATCTCGACGCCTGGCGGCCCTTCCGCGCCCTCGTCGTCGGCGACTTCATGCTCGACGAGCTTGTCTACGGCGACGCCGAACGGCTCTCCGCCGACGCGCCGGTCCCCGTTCTCCGCGTCCGCAGCACGGAGCGCACGCCGGGGGGGGCTGCGAGCCTCACGCTGGACCTGGCCGCGATGCACGGCGGCGTGGCCGTTTTCGGCGTGACAGGCGACGACACCGAAGGGCGAATCCTTCGCGACGCCCTCGACAAGGCCGGGGTCGAGACCGCTGGCCTGATCGCCGACTCCGCACGCCCCACGACGTTGAAGCGCAACCTTGTCGGCCTCGCCCAGCAGCGCCACCCACAGAAGATGTTCCGCGTCGATCATGAGTCACGCGACCCGCTCGGGCAGGAAGCGCGTCGCCGGCTCTTGTCCGCCTTTGACGCCGCGCTCGCCTCAGCGGACGTGGTCTGTGTAGAGGACTACGACAAGGGCGTCTGCGATGAAGCGGTCTGCCGCGAGGTCATCCGGCGCGCGACACTTGCGGGCGTGCCGGTATTCGTCGATCCGGCCCGCATCGCAGACTACTCGAAGTACGCAGGGGCGTCGGTCATCACCCCGAACCGCAATGAGGCCGAGTTCGCCACCGGCTTCCCCACGGCCGCGGCGGCCACCCCCGAGCAGTGCGTCCACCTCGCCCACGACCTGCTCGGTCGGCTCTCGTGCGAGGCCGTGGTGCTCACGCTGGACCGCCAGGGCGCGCTGCTGCTCGAACGCGACGCCCCCCCCGTTGCGGTGCCTACGCTCGCCCGTCAGGTCTACGACGTCACCGGCGCGGGCGACATGTTCCTGGCCGCGCTCGCGGCGGCACGGGCCAACGGGTGCTCGTGGCCCGACGCCGTCCGCTTCGCCAACGCCGCCGCAGGCCTCGAAGTCGAGGTCTTCGGCACGCAGCCCATCCCGCTGCGCCGCATCCACCACGAACTGCTCCTGCGCGCCGGCGCGATCGTCGGCAAGACCCGGTCCCTCGAACAGGTGGCCGTCGAGGTCGCCGCACGCCGCGATCAGGGGCAGACGATCGTCTTCACCAACGGCTGTTTCGACGTTCTGCACGCCGGCCACGTCACGCTGCTGGAACGGGCGGCCGAGATGGGCGATTTCCTGATCGTGGGACTCAACGACGACGAATCGGTCCGCCGGCTCAAGGGCGATGCCCGACCCGTCAACAGCCAGGACGACCGTGCCCGCGTTCTGGGTGCGCTCGCGGCCGTCGGCGCCGTCGTGCTCTTCACCGAGGACACGCCGATGAGGCTCATCGAGGCCATCCGCCCGGATGTGCTCGTTAAGGGCGCGGACTGGGGGCGCGACGGCGTCGTCGGACGCGAGTTCGTCGAGTCCACCGGCGGTCGCGTCGAACTGGTCGATCTCGTCGAGGGCAGGTCCACGACCGCAACCCTCGAACGCATCCGGAGCCGCGACGGGTGACGCCCCGCGCCGTCTCCACGTCGCGTCGTCCATCCTCGATACGTTCCGCTCATCCTCTCCGGCGTCAAGACGGTCGAGTGTCGTCTGACGCGTGCTCGCGTGCCGCCGTTCGAGTGCGCCCGAGCGACCGACGCACACGGCACGTCTTTCCCGCCGAGATCGAACCGCGGCGTCCGCCCGGCCTGTTCGACCGTCAAGCGTGTCTCAGCGCGACACCTTCTTTCACGCGGGTTCAATGATCAGCAGGCTCGCGTCGTAGGTCAGCACGCCCAGCAGGATCGACGCCACCAACCGGGGCATCCGCACCCAGTACATGTGCGGCTCGAAGGTCGGGTTGTCGCCCAGTGGGTCGGCGATGAGCACCTGCCGACGTACCTTGTCGTACCCCGAGAGCACGACGAAGTGCCCTGCCGGCTCGCCTCGCAGGTCGTCGTAATCGTTCGTCTCTCCGACCTCGCGGGCGCAGTTGTAGAGGAAGGTCGAGTTCAGCCCCGCGAGGATCGGGATGCCGCGTTTCAGGTAGCCCCGCAACAGTCCGGTCGTGAGGTCCGTCTGTCGGACTCGTCCTCCGAGCCTGAGAAACTCCAGGTACCCGTCGGTCGCCCACCGCAACTGCTGGTCGCCCCGCTTGAGTTCCACCTGCCGTCGCAGTTTGGCCGCCAGGTCCACGCCGCGCCGAAACCACGTCGGGTCGAAAACCTTGAGGTTGTAGGCGTAGATCGTTGCGCCGTACCCGCGCTGGAGCGCATGGCACGCGAGCATGACCGCGAGCGTGCCGCCTCCCTCGAGCATCTTCGTCTGCGCGATCACGTCTTCCAGGGGGATGTCGTCGTCGTAGTAGCGGTAGACCGCGTGCAGCGCGGTCGGGCCGCAGGTCACGTCGTCCGGCTGCGGCAGGATGTCGAGGCGGAGTTTGGCCATGCTGCGATCGTGAGTGGAGTTCGGCTGCGAATCCTATCATCGTCTTGCGGTTCTCGCGGAGGCTGGATATGAGCGTGGGCGGTATGGATTCGGGATCGGGCGACGGTGGGGTGGTTCGTGTCCGTGGAACCTGCCATGTCTTCTTCGCCTACGACGTCGGTCTCTCGGTCGATCTCGAGGCAGCGTCGAGGCTCATCACCGAGGTCGCCCAGCGCCAGTTGATGCGCCAACGACGCCGCGCCGCAACCTGGTTCCAGTACGAGCCGGCCCCGCTGCTCGTCTCGCACAAGGCGCCACCCATCCAGGTCGGCCGGTTCGAAACCGACGGTGCGGCGGACTGCACGCTCTACGACTTCGGCGGTGCGTCGGTGTGCTTCCGGCTGCCGATCGACTGCCCGCTCGGCGACCTCCCCGTCCTCAGCGACGATCTGTACGACAACGATGCCCTGCTGACCGAATCACGCCGACGCGTGGACGAACTCCTCGCCACTGTTCGCCCCGCCGTCGCCAAGCCCGGCGTGTCGCCCATCGTCGAGGACTACGCCGTCTTCGCGTTCACCGCGTGGGAACCGACCCTTGCCGCCGAGGACATCATCGACCGCCATGCCGACCTGATCGCACGCATCCTGCTGGGAGAGCGGGGGGAGTTGTCTCCCCGCCAGGTCGCGGAGTGCCTCGCCAGCAGGGTCGCCTTCGGACGCACCGACGCCGCGGTCGTGGACTGGCACGCGGCGGCCGTCTTCGATCCGGAGCCTGCCGACGCGCTCGCGGTCCTCGAACACGCGAACGTCGAACTGGCGGAGATGCGCCTGCTCGACGGTAAACTGGACGGCGTGCTCGAACGCGCCCACGCCATGCTCGCCGGGCGTGGCGAGCGGCGGGTCTGGCCGATCCCGCCGGCCTCCAGCGAACTTCGCCGGCTTGCCGCTCTCCAGATGGACGCCGCCGCGCTCTTCGAGGGCGTCAACAACGCCATCAAGCTCGTCGGCGACCAGTACCTCGCCCGCCTCTACCGCCTCGCCGCCGACCGCCTGCACCTGCCGGAATGGGACGCGAACGTGCTGCGCAAACTCCAGACCGCGGACAGCATCTACCACAAGATCGCCGAATACCGCACCCACCGCCGCATGGAAGCGCTCGAGATCGCGATCGTCATCCTGATCGCGGTGTCGATCCTCATCGGGTTCCTGCCTTGGGGCGGAAAGTAGGGCGGAATCCCGGGATTCGCTCGCGGACTCGGTCATCCCAGCCGTCCCGGTGTCGCGGTTTCTGGAACGGGGTCCGATCGGCTATCCTGATCCCCGACCATGCACGACCCGCGCGAAACACCCGCGATGCGCCAGTATGCGCGCTTCAAGCGGCAGCACCCAGACTGCCTGCTCTTCTTTCGCATGGGCGACTTCTACGAACTCTTCTTCGACGACGCCGTCACTGTCAGCCGCGCCCTCGGCCTCACCCTCACCCAGCGCACCGAGGGCGTGCCCATGGCGGGCGTCCCCCACCACCAGCTCGAGAACTACCTCCGCCGCGCGGTCGGCATGGGCTTCCGCGTCGCCGTGGCCGAGCAGGTGCAGGATCCGAAGGAAGCCAAGGGCGTCGTGGACCGCGCGCTCACACGCGTCGTGACCGCGGGCACGCTCGTGGACGAATCACTGCTCGACGATGCCTCCCCAAACCGCCTGGCGGCCCTCGCGTTCGCGGGTCACGCCGTCGGCATCGCCGTCGTCGAAGTCTCGACCGGGGCGTTCACGGTCTCCGCCTGCTCGCCCGAGAGCGTCGCCGACGAACTCGCCCGCCTCGGCGTTCGTGAAGTCCTGTACGCAGACACCGCCAACGGACAGCCTCCCGATCGCGTTGGTTCCGTCGTTCGGGCGGTCGGCGCGTCCCTCACCGGCCGCCCCGCCTGGCACTTCCGCCACGACGAAGCCGCCGAGGCGCTGCGCGAGCAGTTCCGCGTCGCTACGCTCGCGGGCTTCGGCCTCGAAGAAGGCTCTCCGGAAGTGCAAGCAGCCGGCGTGATCGTCCGCTACCTCCGAGAGACGCAGACCCCGGAAGGGGGGGGACACCGCGAAGCAGCCGCGTCGCTCTCCCACCTGCGCCCGCCGCGACGCGAGCCGACCACCGGTGTCTGCGTCGTCGACGCGGTCAGTCTCCGCGCCCTTGAAGTCGAGCGCACGCTCCGCGGCGGCGACGACACCGACGGCTCACTGCTCGGCCTTTTCATGCGCGGCGGCCGCGCGGGGCTGTGCCGCACCGCGATGGGAAGACGACTCCTCCGCGACTGGCTCTGCCGACCGCTCGGCGAGCGCGCGGCCATCGAGGCCCGCCAGCGGTGCGTCGCCACGCTTGTCGAGGACCGCCGCGCCGCCAAGGAACTCGGCGACGCCCTAGAGCGGGTGCAGGACGTGGCTCGGATCGGCGGTCGAGTCGCCCTTGCCCGCGCGACGCCGCGCGACGTCGTCGCCATCGCGCGCTCCGTCGAGATGCTCGCCGCGATCGCTGCCGTGGTCGAAGCCGCGCCGGCCTTCGCCCCCCAGGCTGCCGCCCTCGTCCACGTCCGCGGCGGCCTCGAACCGCTCGCTGCCCGCATCGCCGAGGCGTGCGTCGAGTCCCCCCCCCCGCACCTCCGCGAGGGCGGCCTGATCCGCGACGGCTTCGACGCCCAGCTCGACGAGGCCCGCACGCTCCAGCGCGACGCGGGCGCATGGCTCGCCCGGTACCAGGAACGCATCGCCTGCGACACCGGCATGCCCGCCCTCAAGGTCGGCTTCAACAAGGTCTTCGGCTACTACGTCGAGCTTACCGCCGCCCAGGCCCGCGACTTCGGCAACGCACTGGCCGCGCACGGCTTCGTCCGCAAGCAGACGCTCAAGAACGCCGAGCGCTACGTCACGCCCGAACTCCGTGAGTTCGAGCACAAGGTGACGACCGCCGAGTCCCGCGCCGTCGAGCGCGAGCAGGAACTCTTCCGCGAGCTCTGCGCCGCAGCCGCCGGTCAACTCGACACCCTGCGCGAGTACGCCGAGACCGTCGCCGAACTCGACGCTCTTCTCGCTCTCGCCGACAAGGCAGCCCAGCGGCGCTGGGTCCGGCCAGCCATCGCCGACGAACCGCTCGTCCGCATCCACGGCGGGCGCCACCCCGTCCTCGACGAGACCCTTGGCCACGATTTCGTCCCCAACGACGCTGAGATCGGCGGAGAGAACCCCTCTCTCGCCCTCATCACCGGCCCGAACATGGCCGGCAAGAGCACCTACATCCGGCAGGTTGCCCTGATCGTGCTCCTCGCGCAGGTCGGCTCATTCGTGCCCGCCGACCGTGCCTCCATCGGCGTTTTCGACCGCATCTTCACCCGCGTGGGCGCGGACGACGCCCTTCACCGCGGCCAGTCCACCTTCATGGTCGAAATGGTCGAGACCGCCCACATTCTCAATCATGCCACCGCTCGCTCGCTCGTCATCCTCGACGAGATCGGCCGCGGCACCAGCACGCTCGACGGCCTCTCGCTCGCCTGGGCTGTCGCCGAATGGCTCGGCGGCGGTCAGCACGCCCATGCCGCACCCATCACGCTCTTCGCCACCCACTACCACGAGCTGACCGACCTCGAATCTCGCCTCCCGGGCCGCGTGATGAACCTCCGTGTCGCCGTCCGTGAACTCACCGGCCACGACGGCCACCCCGAGATCGTCTTCCTCCACCGCATCGAGCCGGGCCGCGCCGACCAGTCCTACGGCATTCACGTCGCCCGCCTCGCAGGGCTGCCTCGCCCCGTCGTGGACCGCGCCCGGGAAATCCTCGCCAGCCTCGCCGTGCATTCCGCGGACCTGACCTCGACGAACGGCCGACCCGCCGCCGCCCTCGCGCCCCCCGACGGCCAACTCGGCCTCTTCACCGAGTATCTTCCGCATCCCGCTGTCGAGGAACTCCGTGAACTCAAGCTCGACGCTCTCACGCCGCTCGAAGCCTTCGATGCACTCCGACGGCTTCAACAGCGTGCCGCGCTCGGGGCGGACTGACCCGAAGCACGCGGGTATCCCGCAGGCGTCCGACCGGGTGTAGACTCGCCCAGATGACCACACACGACACCACCACGGAATCCGCCGACGCCGGCGCCAGGCGCGTCGCCCTCGACGAAGGACTGCACTGGGTGGACGTCATGGGCGGCGCGAGCCGTATCGAGATTCCCGTCCTCGACCACGGCTTCATCGCGCTCGTTGACGTCATGCCTCGCCTGGTTCCCGAGGGCCAGACCGCCGACGCCGCGATCGTTCAGGCGGCGCGCGTCTCCTACGGCCAAGGGACCAAGCGTGTCAGCGAGGATCGAGGCCTCATCCGCTACCTCCTGCGTCACCGCCACACCACGCCCTTCGAGATGGTCGAGCTCAAGTTCCACGTCGCCATGCCCATCTTCGTGGCCCGCCAGTGGATCCGCCACCGCACCGCGAACGTCAACGAATATTCCGCGCGCTACTCGATCGTCCGCGACCGCTTCTATACGCCGAGCCTTGACGCCGTGCGCAAGCAGTCTCGCTCGAACCGGCAGGGCGGCGAGGAGACGTTCCGCATCGACGAGGCCGCCGAGGTGCGCACCGCCGAGGAGTTCGTCGAGTTCCTCCGCACCGTCGAGTCCGCCTACGAGAAGTACCTCGGCCTGACCGAGCGTGGCGTGAGCCGCGAACTCGCACGCATCGGCCTCCCCGTCAACGTCTATACCGAGTGGTACTGGAAGTGCGACCTGCACAACACGCTCCGGTTCCTCTCGCTGCGCATGGACCCGCATGCGCAGCAGGAAATCCGGGCCTACGCCCAGGCCATGCACGACCTGATCGTGCCGATCCTGCCGCTCACAATGGAGGCCTGGCGCGATTACGAGATGGAGAGCGTCCGCCTCAGCCGGCTCGAAGTCGAAGCGCTCCGCTCCATCGCTTCCGGCGGCGAACGTGCGATCGCCACCGAGAACGCCCGCGAGCGCGCCGAGTGGGAGGCCAAGCGCGCCTGGCTCGGCTTCGGCGATCGCGCCTGAGTGTCCCGCGCCTCACCGCTCCGTCCGTCGCATCCATCGCGCCATCGCGCGGTCCGCAAGACCCGGCATCGCACATCCCAGCGCGAACAGCAGCCGCGCAGGCAGGCTTGTCCACACTTCCCCTCGCGGCCGGCGCAGGCAACGCACCGTCGCGGACGCCACCACGGACGCGTCCTGCATCAGCGGCGGCCTCGTCGGCGGGCGCTCCGGGTTCATCTCGCTCTTGCGGGACGTGAACTCCGTCCGCGTCCCGATCGGGTGCACCGACGACACGTACACGCCTCGACCCGCCAACTCGATCCTCATCGCCCTCGCCACGTGGTCCTGGGCCGCCTTCGTCGCCGAGTAGAACCCGTGCAGCGGCGTCCCCATCTTCGCCAGGCAACTCGAACACACCAGCAGGTGGCCCCGTCCCGCCCGAAGCATCGGCGGCAACGCGGCACGAAGCGTGTTCAGCGTTCCCCAGAAGTTCGTCTCAAAGATGGCCCGCGCCTCCGCATCCGTCGTCTCGTGGATCGGCTTTTCCAGCCCGTACCCCGCGTTCGCGTACGCCGCGTAGATCGACCCGAAAGCGTCGATCGTCCGCTCCACCAGCCGCCGGCAGTCGTCCGGGTCGTCCACGTCCGCCCGCACGGCGATTGCCCGCCCTCCCTCCCGCTCGATCTCCGCAACAACCCCGGCAAGCCGGTCCTCGCGGCGCGCCGCGATCGCCACCGGCATTCCCACCCGCGCGCACGCCAGCGCGGTCGCACGCCCGATCCCGCTGCTCGCACCCGTGATGGCGATCGGCAGCCCGCGAAGGTCAACGCTGGGCACGCGGGTCAGTCCTTCTTCTCGCTCTTGTTGCCCGTGATCAGGTCCTCGCCCGCCTGACCCACGGCCTTGATGTCCTCGCCCGCTCCCTTCACGGTGTTGCACGCCGACAGCACACATGCCGCGATCCCGAAGACACCCGCGGCCAGCAGCACAGGCACAGCCCGATTGACGATCCGAGTAGTCATGGGTTCAATCTCCTGATGTCTCCTCATGGTACTGAAGCTTCCTCACCCGTGCGAGCCGTTCAAGTTCTATCTGATCAGCCAGCGTAACTCCGGGCACCGCAGCGCCACGGCCGCAATCGGGTAGGCCACCCCGCCGACCGTCACCGCAACCGCGACCGCCGCCAGCCGACCCGACCATGACTCGGGCGAGCCGACGGGCAGCATCGCGCCCCAGACCAGCGCCATCATCACCAGCGACGCCGCGAGCACGCGCCCGCACCCGGCGAGCGTCTCCCGATCGAACGCCGGCGCGTGGGTCAGCCGCTTCGAGAGCTGGATCAGGACCAGCAACTGCACCGTTGCCGAAATGCTCGTGGACCACGCCAAACCCGCCTCGCCCAGCGGCCAGATGAGCGTCACGTTCAGCAGCATGTTCAGGCTCACCACCCCGATCGCCACTCGCATCGGCGTCGTCGTGTTTCCCGCCGCGTAGAAAGCCCGCGTGACGACGTGGTTCAGCGAATACGCCCACACTCCCGGCGCATAACCCAGCAGCACCGCCGCGGCCCGGCGCACCCCCTCGTTGCTGAACGCGCTGCCCGGCCCGCCGTACATCACTCCCGTCAGCGGTTCGCGGATGAGCAGCAGCCCGAGCGACGCCGGCAGCCCGATGAAGAACGACAACCGCAGTCCGCGCCGCAGCGTGGAGAGAAACGCGTGCGGGTCATCCGAGGTACGGGCGAGCATGGGGAACACGGCCGTCGCAACCGCGATCCCGAAGACACCCAGCGGGAACTGGTACAGCCGCTGCGTGTATGCCAGCACGCTGTTCGAAGCCGGGTCGAGCGGGTACGACATGCCCAGCACCGTCGGCCCGAACCAGACCGGCCACATCGCGATGAGCGTGTCGACGAGTGAGTTGAGTTGGATCGTTCCCATGCCCACGACGACGGGGAGGAACCTGAGCATCATCCGCCGCGCCGGTTCGGCCGCTCGAGCGAACCCCCGCCTCCACGTTACCCGCCCCCTCAACGCGAAGAGCGACCACGCGACCTGTGCCACCCCCGCCAGCACCGCCGAGATCCCGATGAAATACGCCGTCCGCACCGGGTCGGCGTCCGGCACGAAGAAGTGCGGCAGGCCCGCCGCGATCACGAACACGTTCAGCAGCACCGGGGCGGCAGCAGTCGGCCCGAACCGTCCGTGGGCCTGCAGCATCCCTCCCAGAATCGCCGCGACGCATACCAGCGGCATGAACGGCAGCATGAGCATCATCAGCCGCAGCGAGAGAACCCGGTCCGGGTCGGGTGGAGCGAGGAAGAGGAATGCGAGCAGCACGCCCTCGCCCACGAGCAGCAGCACGCCCGTGACCAGCGCCAGGACGAACACGGTCAGCGTGGCGAAGCGGTCCGAGATCTCGGGGTCGTCGCGCGACGCGCGGGCGTACTCGGGCAGGAATGCCGCGGCGAGCGCGCCCTCGCCGAACAATCGGCGAAAGAGGTTCGGGATCGCCCACGCCGCCATGAATGCGGAGCCGAGCGCGCTGTCGCCCACGATGCGTGCCGTCACGAGGTCGCGGGCCAGGCCGGCTATCCGGGACACGAGGGTGAGCGACGAGATCACCCGAACCGCCGATGACAGACCCTTGTGCCCGGCGTGATCGTCGGTCTGCGAGCTGGGCCGGGGTTTGGTCGCGTCCTGCGGCTCGGTCACGGCCGACAGCCTAGCAGGGCCGCGGCCCTCCGCGTCAGCGAATGAACACGAACCACATCACGGCCAGCACGGGGAGCAGGATCAACGCCGCCCGGGCCGAATACCCGAAGAACGACGGCATCCGAAGACCGGACGCCTCAGCGATCGCCCGGACCATGAAGTTCGGCCCGTTCCCGATGTACGTCATCGCCCCGAAGAAGACCGCGCCGAGCGAGATCGCGGTCAGCAGGTGGACGCCCTCGGACCCGCCGAGGAATGCGGCAACCGTCCCCTCGTTGATCGGCGTGTTCCCGAACGCAACCTGCAGGAAGTTCAGGTACGTCGGCGCGTTGTCGAGGACCGCGCTCAGGCTGCCCGTCCCGAAGTAGAACGCCGTGGGAGAGGTCAGCCCCAGCGCGTGCCCGTGGGCCGCGAGGTAGCCGAGCGCGGGCGCCATCGTGGCGAAGATGCCCACGAACAGCAGCCCCACTTCCTTCACAGGGAAGAACGTGAACTCGTTGGCAAGATGGATCTCACGGTTCGCCAGGAAGTAGGCCGCTGTCGCCACCAGGATCTGGAACGTCGGCCCGACCGGCACGCCCTCTACGCCGAACAGCCCTTTGAGCATCGGGTCGATGAACACGCCCGCGATGATCAGGCCGAGACACACCATGCCGCTCGTGCCCGTCAGGCGAACGCGCAGCGGCTCGTCCGCCGCCGGCACGGCGTCCGGGTTTGTTGCCGTCTGCTTCCGGTCGTGCCACGTGTCGATCGCGAAGAAGATGGCCAGCAGCGCCCCGCAGCACGCCAGCCACATCGGCCACAGGTGCAGCAGCGTCCACGAGAACGGCACGCCCTTCAGGAAACCCAGGTAGAGCGGCGGGTCGCCGATCGGCGTCAGGCAACCGCCGCAGTTCGAGACGATGAAGATGAACATGACGACGTGGATGGGGCGCAGCCGGCCCTTGTTGATCCGCATGAACGGCCGGATCAGCAGCACCGACGCCCCCGTCGTGCCCATCACGTTCGCCAGCACCGCCCCGACCGCGAGCAGCGCGGTGTTCACCGCCGGCCGTCCGCGCCCGCGAACGTCGATCAGCACCCCGCCCGACGCCACGTACAGCCCGCCAATCAGCGCGATGAAGGCGTAGTACTCCACGCCGGTGTGCAGCATCACGTACTGCCCGTACGAAAGCCCGTGGTGATACTCGCCCGAGCCGTACCCGAGCAGGTAGTACGCGATCGTGATCCCTGCGAGACCGAACGCGAAGTCCGGGAAGTGCTTGTGCCAGAACCGCTCGTTGATGAACGGCATCAACGCGATGCTCAGCAGCAGGAACGCGAACGGCGCGCACAGCCACAGCGGAATCGTCGGCGCGGGGCCGTGATCATCGTGCGCATGCTCGCCGTCATCCGCGTGGTTCGCCTGCTCTTCGGCGTCCCCCACCGCGGTGTCGAGCTCCGGCTCCCCGGATCGGGGGCTTGCAGGCCCGGCACCTTGCGGCAATCCCGGATGTACCCCGAGCGCGTCATCCCCCCCCCACACGATCGTCACGGGGTCGGGCAGGTCGTCCGCCTCGCCGTGCGGTTCCCCGGTGGCGTTCCGGGCGGGTTCCTCGTGCGCCGGCGTCGCGGCATGGTTCCCGGTCTCGTGGCTCGCCTCGTACTTCGCAGGAATCAGAAACGTCAGCACGGCCCCGAGAGCGGCCCCGGCGGCGAGGCTCGCAAGCCAGGCCTTGGGGCCGTGGAAACCGTGCGCGTCATGCTCCGTATGTGCGCTCATGGCGTGTCTTCGTCCGGGAGAACGGCCCCACCGCCCCGCGGTGACTCGGATTCATCTATCGGCACGGAGGCTCGCACACTCCGGGGCGGGTTGGCGTTTCCAGCCGACATCCGCAAGGCCCTCTCACGGTTATTCACCCGCCTGCGCGGGTTCGTTCGGCTTCCGGTCTCCCATGCTTCCTGCCATGATGAGCCATGCGCCAGCGAAAGCCACCCCGCTCCAGTTCGCGATCAGGTCGGACCACAGCACCGTCCTGTTCACCCCCGGCAGGGCTTGCGTCGCTTCGTCGAGCGCAGCGTAGGCCGCTGCCGCCGCCACGCACCACGCCGTGTTGCGCCGTGAGTCGATCACCCCGAACCATTCGCACCCCGCCAGCAGGAACGTCCACGCGGCGAACGCTGCGAGATGCACGACGATGTCCAGGCGGAATCCGGGATCAGGCCCGAGCGTCAGCGCGGGCCAATGCGTGCCCGTCGCCAGCGCGACCGCATACGCCACGAAAACGACGCGCCGTGCACGCAACGGGATGGCTCGAAGCAGACGGACGATCAAGCAGGCCGCTCCGTCGCCAGGGGCGATGCCGGGACCACGACGCGCACCTCGGGCGTTCCGCCGTCGCCTTGCTCGCTCGAATCATGCCATGTTCGAACGATCGCGTCGGCCAGTGCGAGGTAATCGGCCGCTCCTGCCGCTCCGGGCGCGTAGTCGAACACGGTCTGGCCGAAACTGGGGCACTCGGCGAGTTTGATGTTGCGCCGAACCGGCGGCCGGAAGACCCGTGCGTCCGCCCATGGCAACGCCGTGCCTCGATGCTGCTCGAAGAACGCCTCCAAGTCGGCCACCACCTCCTGCGTGTGCGTGGTGTTCGCATCGTGCATGCAGAGCACGACCCCCAGCACGCGCAGCCGCGGGTTCACGGAAGCGCTGATCGCCGACACGGTCTCCAGCAGCTTGCTCACCCCCTGCAGGGCGAGGAAGTGCGCCTGCATCGGGATCAGGACTTCGTGAGCCGCGGCCAACGCATTCACCGTGAGCAGCCCGAGGGAAGGGGGACAGTCGATCAGGATCGCGTCATACGCGGGGGCGAGGCGCCGGATGGTCGATGCGAGCCTGTGTTGTCGGTCATTGACCGTTGCCAGTTCCGTCTCGGCCGCCGCGAGGTCCGTCACCGCGGGCAGCACGAACAGGTTCTCGGCTATCCGATGGACGAGCGAGGAGGGGTCAATGGAAGGGTCGAGCAGCGCGTCGTAGACCGATCCATCGAGCGTCCTCGGATCGACGCCGAGGTGCAACGTCGCGTGGGCCTGGGGGTCGAGGTCGATGAGGAGCGTTCGCAGTCCTGTCCGTGCAAGGGCCGCGCTCAGGTTGACCGCCGTGGTGGTTTTCCCCACGCCGCCTTTCTGGTTCATCAGCGCGACGACTCGACACCCCTCGGGCGGTTGCATGGCCGAAGTATACGGATCGCCGCCCGGCAGGCTCAAAGCCTGCGGTGGTCCGAGCCGCGGGCTTCAGCCCGCACGAGCTCCCGAAGTCATCACTCCGCCTTCGTCGCCGGCGCGACACTCTCGACCGAAGCCCGGGTCGCCCCGGCGGACGACCTGGCGGCGATGCGGACGGCCTCTTCCTCGATCTGCTTGCGCCGTGCGAGCTTGATCGCCGTGACCGCGATGTACGCCGCGCACAGGATGGCGATGAAGTAGACGAGGCGGGCGCGGAACAGGCTCATCGCCACGCCCAGCGACGCGAACGCCAGCCCGATCCCGTAGAGCGTCAGCACGGCCCCCTTCACGCCAAGCGAACGCTTGAGCATGTGGTGGAGGTGGTCGCTGTCCGGGTCGCTCAGCCGCCGACCGGCGAGCTTCCGACGCACGATGGCGAGCACGGTGTCGATGATCGGGATGGCGTAGATGAACAAGCCCGCGATCACCAGGTACGTCTTGCCCGTGTCGCCGAGGGACAGCACGATCACGATCGTCGTGAACCCCAGCAGCAGCGAACCGCAGTCGCCCAGGAAGATCGTCGCGGGGTTGAAGTTGTGCGGCAGGAACCCCAGGCACGCTCCCAGCAGCGCGAGGCAGAGCACGATCCGCTGCGCGTCCCGCTGCCCGTCGTCGTGCAGCGCGAGCGTGAGAGCGACGATCAGCAGCCCCGCGGCGCAGATCGCCGTCGTCCCGGTCAGCAGCCCATCCAGCCCGTCGATCAGGTTCGAGGCGTTGCACGCGCCCAGCACGAAAACGGCGATGATCACCGTTCCGGTCCAGTAGATCACGTCGATGGTCAGCGCGCTGCCGAAGAGCGGCACGTCGATCCCCAGCGGAATCTGGTAGACGAGGTCGCGATTGCCGAGCAGTTCGCCCAGCGTCGGCGCCAGCACGCCGTGGGCGACGCGCACGCCCACGTCCTCGTACGCAAGCGCAGCCGCCGCCAGCAACTGGCCGCCGACCTTCAGTCGCGGCGCGATGCCCACCACGTCGTCGATCAGCCCGATCAGCATGATCACCGTCATGCCCAGCAGCACCGAGATCGGCACCGGCGCGGGCACGAACCCCATGAGCAGTTTCGTGCTCTTGTGGTACTCGATCAGCCCCAGCGACGGGAACTGGCACGCCACGTAGCTGAACGCGATCGCCGCCATCATCCCCAGGAACACGGCGACCCCGCCGAGGTACGCAACAGGGATGCGGTGCACCTTCCGCGGGTCGTTCGGTCGGTCGATGATGCCGTTGGCGACCGCGAGTTTCCGCATCAGCGGCGTCGTCACCAGCGTCACGATGAACGCTACCGCCAGAACACCCACGTACCCGTGAAAGATGTCCAACCGCGAGCCGGATTCCTCCACGACCTCCCCGCCGGTCGTGGCGATCGTCTGCAAGAGGGCGGCCTGCTCCTGCTGCAGCGCATCGAGCCGCCGACCCAGCGCCTCCAACTGCGCCACGGCTTCGGGCGGGATCGTGATGCCCTCGGGAGGCGTCGTCATGCCCGCACTCCTTCGGCGCCAGCCCGCGTCATCGCGGCCGCGATGTCGCGGATGGTCTGCTCAAGACCGATGCGAGGCTCAAAGCCGATCGCTTCGCGGATCCGTCGGAGGTCAGGCCTCCGACGCTCGAGATCCTCGAAGCCCTCCGGGTACGCCTCGGCATAGGGCACGAAGACAATCGGCGATGTCGAGCCGAGCACACGCACCACCGTCTCCGCCAGTTGCCGGATGCTGATCTCACGATCCGAGCCGAGGTTGAACACCCGCCCGTGGCACCCTCCGTTCGCAAGCATCCCGGGCAGCGCCCGCACCACGTCACGAACGTCGCAGAAGCAGCGTGTCTGCGAGCCGTCTCCGAACACCCGGATCGGCCTGCCGTCGATGGCGGCCTCGACGAACCGCGGCAGCACCATCCCGTACGACCCCACCTGCCGGGGGCCAACCGTGTTGAAGAACCTCGCCACCACCACGGGCAGCCCGTGCTGGCGGTGATGGGCCAGCGCCAGAAACTCGTCGATCGCCTTGCTGCATCCGTACGACCACCGGGCGATCCCCGTCGGCCCGTACACCACGTCGTCGTCCTCACTGAACGGGCTGCGCGACCCCTTGCCGTAGACCTCGGAACTCGACGCGAGCAGCGTGGGCACCGGCGAACCCCCGCCCGCCTCGCCCGACGCCACGAACCGCAGCAGGTCCAGCGTCTGCACCACGTTCGTCTGCACGGCCCGGATCGGGTCGTCCATCACGAGTTGCACGCCGACGGCCGCGGCAAGGTGATAAACCTCGTCGAACGGCCCCGCCCGGCCAAGCGTCGGGATCGTGTCGGAAAGTTCGGCGTCAATCAGTCGGAGCGATCCGTGAGAGGAGGGCAGGTTCTCGGTCCTGCCGGTGGACAGGTTGTCCACGATGGTGACGATATCGCCACGTGAGAGCAGCAGGTCGGTCAGGTGCGACCCGATGAACCCCGCGCCGCCGGTCACCAGCGCGTGGCGGGGGCGCGGTGGCGCGTCGCCCGCGATGCGGTTGGTGGGAGCGTTCATCGGCGTACACCCGGTCCGGGAGCGGAGGATAGCGCCGCCCGATCCGGGGCGGATCCGCGCCCCGTCAGGCCGCGGTGTTCTGGTACTCGTGCGTGGCCCTGATGTTCTTCCGCATGTAGCCGCCCGCCGCCGAGCGGACACCATTGATGACGACGCCGAGGAACTCGCTCTTGGACTCCGAGAGCTGGTTCCGCAGCCGCGCGACCATGCCCCGCTTCTCGTTCAGAGCCCGCACCACCAGCATGGTCGCGTCGCAACGGTTGGCGATCGCCATGCCGTCGCTCGAGACGATCGCCGGGGGCACGTCGATGAGCACGAGGTCGTACCCCTGCTGACGGGCCGCGTCGAACACGCCGGACATCGCATCGGTGGAGAGCGTCTCGAACGCACGCTTCGCCGCCGTCCCGGCCGTCAGCACGTGCAGCGTCTCGGAGACGGCCTGCACCGTGCCGGGCAAGGTTCCGTCACCCGCCAGCACGTCCGCCAGGCCGGGAGATTCCTGCAGCCCGAGCGCCCGATGCACGCCCGGACGCCGGAAGTTGGCGTCGATCACCAGGACACGCTGCCCCGAAGCGGAGAACGCGAGGCCGAGGTTGGTGGCCACGGCCGTCGCGCCCGAGCCGGGCATGCCCGCCATGACCATGACAGTCCGGTGCCCGGTCTGCTTGAGTTTCTTGGCGAGCGGAGCTCGCAGCTGCCGCACGCTCTCGGCCGTCACGCTCCGTGGATGGTCGCGGAAGACCGTCGCGATCGACTTAGGCTGGTCCGGATCCTCCGAAGCGTCGGGCAGGATGCCCAGCAGCGTGGTCTTTGGAATGATGGTAACGTCGGTCGGCCCCTTGACCCGCTGATCGAGCATCTCGCGGAGGAAGACCGTGCCGCCGGTGATGCCCAGGAGCAGGAACATGCCGCCTGGGATCATGATGAAGATGTTGGGGAACGCGGGCTTGTCGGGGATGCGCTCGACCTGCGCCACCTTGATCCGCGCCGCGCTGGCCAGCGGGTCCAACTGCCGCAGCTCCTCCAGCGACGCCTGCTGCGCGCCCCTGGCCGTGATGAACTCCGCGATCTGCTGCTCGATGTTCGTCAGCTCCGCCTTCAGCCGGGTCAGATCGTTCAGCCGCTTGCTGTAGACCTCACGCTGCGCGAGGAGGTCCGCCTCCTGCGCTCGCAGTTGTGAGATGCCCTTCACGAGCGATTCCACGACCGCGTCGAAACGCTGGCGGAGAAGCTTCTCGCGCTCCGTCTGCAGCGTCTGCTCCCACGAGTCGATCATCGACTGCGTCGCCTGGTACGAGCGGTGCTCGGGCGTGATCCCGCGCTGCAGCATGCCGGCCTGTGCGGTCTTCAGCGACGTGATCTGCTGGATGATCCCCCGGATCAGCGGGTCGTTCTCGACCGCCTCACGCATGTCGTCGGCGTAGACGATCCCCCCGGGATTGTTCAGGATGTCCTGGTACGCCTTGATCTGGACTTCGACCGCCTGGATGTTCATCCGCACGCCCGTCAACTGCCCAAGCACGTTGAACAGGCCCTGCATCGCCTCGTTCGTCCGCTCGTCGAGCGAATCGATCTGCTCCGAGCGGAGGCGCAGATCCCGGGTGTTCTGCAGGTCCTTGATCCGCTTGTCCAGCTCGCTGATGCTGCGCTCGATCGCGTCGCGCTGCGGCGAGTTCAGAAGATTCCGCTGCTCGTTCAGCACGCGCAGATACGTCTCACGCACAAGCCCCACCAGCGCGTGCGCGTCCTTCGGATCCTTCCACCCGATCGAAAGTTCGATGATGTAGGTGCCGGGCAGCGCGCGGGCACGCGTCTTGTCGATGAGCCAGTCCGCCGCCTCCGACGGCTGGAACCGCCCGGACTTCTCGAACTTCTTCGACCACTTCGGCGCCTGCGCACGCAGCCGCGGGTCGTTCACGACGGCGTGCATCACCGACTCCGACTTCATGTACGCCGTCTGCGTCAGCATGAAGCGCTCCATCTCCTCCTCGCGCGTTGTCGTGGTCCCGATGACCTCCGTCAGCTTCCCCTGCACCGGCAACGCCTCGAACAGGGCGGCGGGTCGGAAGATCGGGAACGTGATCCGCAGCACGAAGAACGCCACGACCCCGATCGCCGCGCCCGCGACGAGCGACGCGACCAGCAGCCACGCGTACTTCTTCAGCAGCTTGATCGGGTCGATCGCCGTCATGCCCCCGAGCGGGCCTGCACCCGGTGCCGAACCGGGAGCGGGAGGTGCAAACGGAGCGGAGGGTCGGGTCGGCGTGGCGCTGGTCATGGTTCCTCACCCTGGCCCGGGGGTGTCCCGGGGCGATTCGAGTCCTACGGCGGTCCTGCCCGCTAGGTTCATCGGTCCGAGAACACTACTCCTTGACCCACTCGATCAAATCCCCGAGCTCCCGGGCGTATTGATCGTTCAACTGCAGCCCCTTCTCCAGCGCGGCCTGGAGCTCATGAACCAACTCCCTCGCCCCGTCCTTGTCGCCAAGGTCCAGCCTCGCCGTCGCAAGGTGGATCGACACCGCGACCATCGCCGGCGTCCCCCGCGCGTACTGACGCGCCTGCTCCAGCACGCGCGCAGCCTCCTCGGAGCGACCCAGCGCCAGCAGCGTCAGGCCCAGCGTGTCCATCACGTCCGGGTTCCCTTCCGCCGAACGGACCGCCTCCTGGGCGAACGGCAACGCCTCCGCCGGGCGGTTCAGGTGCTTCGCCAGCGTGAACGCCACGTTGTTCTTCAACTGCCAGTTCCCTGGGTCCATCTCCAACGCCGACTGCCATGTCGCCAGCGCCTCCTCGTACCGACCCGCGTCGTAGAGGACGCCTGCCCGCGCACGAAGCGCGGCGAACCGCAGCGCAGGCTCGGGGTTCCGCGCGAGCAGCGCATCAAGAAGCCGCAGACCCTCCGCGGACTGCCTCGGGTCCGAGAGCACCGCACGCGACCGGAACAGCGTCGCCCAGTCCAGCAGGCCGGGCTGACGGGCCACTTCGTCGAGGAATCCCAGCAGGTCCGAGTCGTTCTTGAAGATGTTCCGAACGTTGCTGTACCAGGTCACCATCAGGTCGGGCTTGCGCTCCAGGAGCGTCAGCGACCGGAGCGCGTCACGCCGAGCCCCGGGGAGTTGGCCTCGCTCCGACAGCACCCGTGCCCGCGCCAGCAGCAAGCCGGGATCGGCCTCGACCAGGGGGCGATGCTCCGCCAGCACCTGCTCCGCCTCCGCCAGCGAAGGCGGCTGCTGCGACAGCAGAATCTCGAGCAGACGCTGCGCCACGACCACCTCGCCGGAGCGAGCCAGCGCAGCGCGGTAAATCTGCGCCGCCTGCGTAAACGCCTGGGCACGCACGAACAACTCCGCCGCGCTCACGCGGAGCGGAAGATCGTTCGGTCTCGCCCTGAACGCCTCCTCCGCGACCGCCATGGCCTCGTCGGTGCGGTTCAGCCTCAGCAGTTCCGTGATCAGCGCGGCGCGAAGCTCGTCCAGCGCCGGGTTCACGCGGATCGCGCTCCGGAGATCGCGCAACGCGTCGTCCGTCCGGTCCATCTGCATCAGCACCTGGGCACGGACCCGCAACGCCTGCCAGAAGTCCGGACGCAGCTGCAGCGCGCGGTCGAGGTCCGCGAGCGCGTCGCGGAGCAGCGTCGGCTCCAACGCCAGCGCCTGCGCCCGCTTCAGGTAGATCATCGCCTCGTCGGGCCAGCGCGACACCGCACGCTCGAGCAACTCACGCGCCTGCGACGCCTGCCCGCGTCCGAGCAACACTTCGGACCGAAGAAGAACGACCTGGTAATCCGAATCCGCGTCAGGGATGGACGCGATCGCGGATTCCGCTTCGGGAAGCCGCCCCGCACGCGTCAGCGCCTCCGCCAGCCGCTTCCGGTACGTGCCGTCCTCGTCCGCGCCGGCGTCCACCACGCGCTTGAAGACGTCGGCCGCGGCGTCCGCGCGCCCCGTCAGCAGCAGCGAGTTCGCCAGCGCCTTGTCCGCCTCCATCCCCTCGCGCGACTGGTGCTCACGCGCTTGCTCGAACGCGCGCAACGCGGTCTCGACGTGCCCGCGCTGCATCATGAACTGGCCCAGCGCGAGATACCCCTCGAGCCGCCCCTCCGGCGGGAGTTCCACGATGTAGTCCACGAACGTGCGTCGCGCCGCTTCCGCGTCGCCCTGGTCCGCGTGCCAGCGAGCCTCCAACGCGACCAGTGAACGGTCGTTCTGCTCCTTCCGAAGCCCGTCGAGCAGGGCCTTCGCGTCCGCCCAGCGTCCTGCATCGATGTACAGGCCCGCGAGCGCCTGCCGGTTCCGCCGATCGTCGGGACGCTGGCGCAGAATCCGCTCCCGCCGCTCCAGCGCGGTCGGACGGTTCCCGACCGCGGCCTCAAGGTCCAGCAGCAGGTCAACAAACTCGTCGTTGCCGCGTGCGTAGTCCTCGGCACGCCGGGCCGCGTCCAGCGCCTCGCCTAGACGCTCCATCTGCACCAGCACGCGCAGCTGCTCCAGGATAACCGCGACGTCGTTAGGACGAATCTCCAGCGCTCGCGCGTACGACGCCAGCGCTGCCTGGCCGCGTCCCATCGCCAGCTGCTGGCGCGCCAGCAGACGCCATACGCTCACGTTCATCGGATCGCGGCGCGACGCCTCGGTCAGTGTCCCCAGCGCGGCGTCCGCTCGCCCCTCGAGCGCCTCGGCTCGCGCGCGGAACGTCAGCCCGTCAACCCGGTCCGCGTTGATCCGCGCCGCCACCTCGGCCAGACGCCGTGCCTCGCCGGCGTTCCCGCCCGCGATCGCACGCATGAACATGACTTCCACCACGGCCGGATCCTCCGGCGCGATCGCGGCGGCACGCCGGATCTCCTCGTCCGCCTTCTCCGTCTCCCCGTGCGACGTGTACAACTGGTACTTCGCGATCCGCTTGCGGATCTCGGGGCGGTCGGACTGCTCGATCAACGCGGCAAACACCTCCACGGGGCTGTCCGCGGTCAGCGCGCCCGCCATCCGGCGCAGCGTCTCGTCATCCGGAGCCACTTGCAGCGCGGCATCGACCGCGGCCCTCGCCCCCGCGACGTCGCCGAACTCGACCCGCAGTCGCGCGAGCTCGGCGTTCAGCGTCCGGTGCGGGCCGTGCTGCTGCACCGCGGCGTTCAGCACCTCCATCGCCGCCGCGGGGTCCGCCGGCTGCGACGAGGTTCCCTCGTACAACTGGGCCGCGCGGATCAACGCGGCTTCCACGGGATCGTCCGTGGGAGTCAGCCCGAGTTGCTTCTCGATCGCCTTCACACGTTCGGCGACCGCGGTGTTGTCCGGCGCCACCGCAAGATAGCGAAGATACAGGTCGCGCGCGCCCTGGTAGTTCCGCAGGTCGGCCTCCACGTCCGCCAGCAGCAGCAGCGCGTTCGGCGCTTCGGGGGCGAGCTCAAGAAGCCGCGTCAGTCGCTGCTTCACGACGCCGGGTTGGTTCAACTCGCGCGCCGCGACCGCAGCGAGCCACAGGCCCTCGGGGTCGGACGAACCCATCGCGTCGTTGTACCGCTGCAGGATCGCCTGGGCGCCCGCGAAGTCGCGCTCGATGATCCGCATCTTCCCGTCGATCATCATCAGCAGCGGCAGGTCGTCGGGAACCTGCATCGCGAACGCGGCGCGACGCTCCCGCGCCCGGGACATCCACGCCTCGCGCCCCGCGGCGTCCGTCGCCAGGTCCGCCCCGCGCAGGCACAGGTTCGTCTGCGCGTGCAGCGCGTCGACCTTGCGCGCCAGCAGCACGTAGCCCTCGAACGAGACGGGCTTGCTCGGCTGGTCAAGAATCTGCGTGTAGGTCGCGATCGCCCCGTCCAGGTCGTCCCGTGCCGCGAGCAACTCCGCCTTGATCGACAGCAGGCTCGCGTCGCCGGGACGCGACGCCAACACGGCGTTCACCAGCCCGAGCGTGCGCTCGCCACGCGACTCCGGGAGCGCGGCCTGTTCGAGGCGACGGAGCCTGTCCAGCGTCCAGGCGTCGAAGGACGACGGGTCCACGCTCCGGGCTTCCTCGAACACCTCTTCCGCAGCCAGGGCATAGGCCTGCGCCGAGTCCTCCGCACGCGCACCGGGAGCACGCGCGTAACGGTCCACCGCGATCCGCACCTGCGTGCGCAGCGCAAGCCCGCTCAGGCGCGCCATGGTCCCCGCCCCAGCGTGCTCGAGGAACCGCTCGACCACGGCGAGCGCTTCCCGTTCGTGCCGGGCGGCGTCGTCGGGACGGCCGCTGTCCCGGCTCCGTCTCGCGTCCTCCATCGAGAAGATCACCAGCCCTTCCGCCGAGTCGAAGTCGTCCGGATCGGACGCGATCGCCGCGTCAAGGTCGATCCTCGCCATCTGCACCTGCTGGTCCGTGGGCAGCCCTCCCGTCGCCATGCGGCGGACGATCGGGATCGCGCGGTACCGGCGGAGCCACTGCCACGAGAGATCGTCCGGCCGACGCGACTGGTGGTAGCTGATGAAGGTCTCAGCTTCGGCCGCGAGCGACTCGTACCCTTGCCGGCTGTAGCGCCCGAAACTCAACTGCTTGTACAACAACTCCAGGTAGTCGCGCTGCGCCTCGGTGTCCTCGAGGTCCGCCAACGCCAGCTGGCGGTGCAGCATCCGGTAGTTGACGTGGTACTCGTTCTCGAACTCGCGCTGGGTGGCGGGCACCCAGTTCTCCAGCGCTGTACGCCACTTCCTGAGCCACTCGGCGTTGTAGGGGTCGTGGTTCACCGCCTTGCTATAGAAGTTCTCGGCGGCGGCGTAGTCGCCCTCCGCCATCTTCGCGTCGCCGAGCCGGACCAGGTCATCACCGGACTTGAAGATGACAAGGGCGGCGAGCGTGCCCACGCCCGCTGCCACCGCCACGAGGATCACCGACAGAATCACGACGAACTTGACGTTGACACGCCCTGCCATGGTCCACCTCGTCGGCTCGCGGGCTGCTCCGCGGCCCAGTCGATCGTTCCTACGCTCCCGGCCGAACGCCCCGCGGATTATCGGGCGGATACTCGCCGGACTGAACCGCGACCCAGTCCGGCACGCACAACATCAGGTCCCCCAGCAGCTCGCCGAGCAGGCTCCCGGCGGCCTGCGCGAGCTCCTCGGCCGACTCGACCGACGCCGAGTTCACCTGCACCTTCAGGTAGTACGCGTAGTCGTCTCTCAGATTGAACGCCAGCAGGCGAACACCCTCCGCGCTCGACACCCACCCCCCGTTCGCGATGAAGAAATACCCCGCGAACAGCCGGCGGTCGCCGGGGAGCGTGTACTCGCTGATGCGCATCGCCAGCCCGTCGGCGTTGCGAGGCAGCCGTACCCGGCGGCCGTCCGACGCGCGAACCCGGTAGATCGGGGCGAGTTCCTCGGGCACGTCCGGGTCGAGCGTCCACCGGGAGGTGTCGAGCGGCAGCGTGATCGTCCGGGCGCCGCGGGCCATCTGCAGCCCGCCTCCCACGAAGCACCGCTCCGGCACGTGCGGGACCGTGTCGATCATCCCCGTGTAGTACGCCGCGTGCAGCTCGATCTCGACGCGTTTTCGCGGGTCCGCGGGGGAGCGTTCCGCGTACAACCGGGTCAGGTAGTTGTCGGTCCCCAGCGTGCTCTCCACTTCCACCGACTCCACCCGATCCGCCGCGATGCGGACCCAGGACGCCGTTTCAAGCGGGAGCGAACCGAGCGTTCGTCCGTCCGCGGGATGGATAGGCAACTTCCGCAGGTGGAGACCAAGCCCCGAGATCATCGCGTGGAGCGACGCCGCGCCGGCGCCCAGCACCGCCGCCGACAGAAGCGCGGCCAGCAGGACGCCCTTGCGCGAATCCGAACACGCCAGCAAGTTCCTCGCGATCATGACGCCGCCCCCGGTGGCTCACGGACCGTGCGGTTCAACGCCCAGACCATCCCGAGGAACAGGAACAGCGACGGAACCAGCAGGATCGTGCCGATCAGGGTGTGGGCGTCACCAGACGCAAGGTTGGGGTCGATCAGCGTCAGGATGCCCAGCACCGCCACTCGAACCACGTTCATCAGGACCGCGACCGGCCCAGCGAGCAGCACGACCGCCACACGCTGCCACCATTCCCGGCAGCTCAGCAACGCCACCGCGGCCGCGAGCGCGAAGAAGGCGATCAGCATCCGCATCCCCGAGCACGCCTCGGCAACGTTCAGGGGGTTGAGTGCGCGGCCCGCCGAGTCGATCAGCGTCAGCGTGTTCCCGTCGATGTCCGCCTTGAACCCGAACACCGCGCCCACGAGGTTCAGGAGCACCCAGCTGCCCTTGGCCGCGATGATCTGGAGCGGGAACGTCAGCCGGATCATGATCTGCTCGGAGACCGTCACTCCGAAGGCAAGGAAGGCGATGGGCAGGAACGCCAGACGCATCAGCGCAGGACCGAGCACGAAGAGCGTCAGCCCGAACAACGCCAGCAGGACCGACAGGCCCTGGAGCATGTGGTTGGGCACCTGCACGAGGAAGAAGACGTAGCACGCCATCCCCGTCAGCAGGGCCGTCAGACCGGGCAGATAGGCCCTCGCGCCGGCCCGCGCGATGACTTCCCGCTGTTTCCACAGCATGTACGCGCTGATCAGCGGCACCACGAACGCATGGCCCCAATCTTCGAGATGGTTCCAACTGAGCAGCGCCTGCCGGGCAAACCAGGCATGAAACAACGCCCCGAACGCGACCGCGAGCAGCAGCGCACCGACGAGGCCTTCCCGGCCCGAGACCACGGACTTGACCGTGATCGCGTCTCGCATGGCGGTCGGGATGTGCTCGGAGGCGGTGCTCATCGGGTCTGCTTGCCGGTCGCTCGGGTTCTACGCCCGGGCGCGGGCGTGGTTCTCGACGAGGCCCACCTCGGGCCGACTCAGTTGGTGCGACGCACCGGCGGAGCACCGAACACGTCGTTGCCGAAGTTCCGGTCGAGGAAGAACCCGAAGCCGTACGAGGCGCGGAAACCGTTGCGAATCACCGCCAGCGGGAGCGCCCAGAAGTTCGTGCCGACGTTGATCCGGTCGTCCGGCTTCAGGAAGATGTCCGGCTGTGTCCCCTCGTTGATCGCCCGGTAGTTCAGCTGGATCGTCGCCTGCCGATCGGGGCCGACCATCCGCGTCACTTCCACGCGCTCGGGGATCGCGATCGGGGCAAGACCGCCCGCAGCGTCAATCGCACGGATCAGCGTGATCCGGCCCGAGAGCGGGAGGGTGTACACCCCGGGCCGCTGCACCTGCCCGGCGATGTAAATCTCGCCGCGATCCGGGAAAGGAACACGGATCACGTCGCCCGGCTTGATGATGATGTTGTACCGGGCATCGCCGTTCAGCAGCGGCTTGACGGGAATACGGATCGTCCGCTGCGTCACCATCGGCTCTGGGCCGCTGCCAGAAGGCGCGGTTCCGGCCCCGGAAGCCGGCGCGTTCACCTGGACCCACTGACCATTCAGGAACATCCACGCAGTCCCGTCACCGCGCGCGGGCTGGCCCGCCGGGCGGCTCGGGGGAGGAGCCGAATCCACGAGGTCGATCGGCGGCGTCTCAGGCTGCCCCGCCCGTCTCGTCCCGACCACCGCCGGCACGCGACCCGCGCTCGTCACGCCCGGAGACCCGCCGCCGCGATCGCCCGTCAGCTCGTCGATGAGGTCGATGAGGCCGGCCCCGTTGCCGCCCGCGGGCTGTTGACCCGCCGGCGCCACCGGCGCGGCCGTTGCGGGCGGCGTCAACGGAGCCTGGCGGATCACATAGATGTACGACGCCGTCTCCGAGAATCCGCTCGCCGCTGTCATCGCGTCCAGCAGCCGGTGTTCCGTGTCCGGAACGAGGTACGGCCCCGGGCCGTTGACAGCTCCGAGCACGCTGTACGAGCGTTGCCGCGGCGTCGCGGCCGTCACCTGGATGAGCGGATTGCGGATCAACTTCGACGCCGCCTCTTCGATCTTCGCGCGAACCTCCGGCACGGTCAGCCCGCTCACGTGGATCGCGCCGAGCTGCGGCATGTCGATGAACCCGCGGTTGTCGACCAGCAGCAGGTACTGCTCACGCTGCCCCTCGATCACGAGGTCAAAGGCGATCACGTCCAGGCTGTCGCCCGGCCCGACTCGGTACTCCTCGACCTGCGGCACCAGGTCCGCCGCCGTCACGTCGCTGTACTCGACGAATCCCTCCTCAACGTCCTCGATGCTCGCCAGGCGCTCCAGGATCGGAACCACCGTCGGCGTCGCCTCCCACCGTCCCACCACGCTCGGATCGATGTAGTTGTCCAGCGAGCACCCCGGTACCGCGGCGAATGCCATGCCTGCGAACGCCGCAAGAGCAAGCGAGCGGCCGATGCGGCGGCGAGGGAATGACCTGAGGGACGTTCTCACGCTCACGCTCCTTGTCCTATCGCCTTGCACCCAAGGCGAATCGGAGACCGACTGCCCAACCCACCCCGTCGTCGACTCAGGGACGGTCGCGGGGAAACCTAGGGCCTGCCGACGCCGTGTCAAACGCTCCGAACCATCGGCAGGTTCGCGGACCCGAACGAATCGTCCGTGCCGCATCGGAGGATCGACCGAAAAGGTGGGGTCGGTTGAACCGTCCTTGCCCTTTCAGCGCGGCATTCACCCCGCTGCGAGCGTGATTATTGGCCCGTGATCTCGGCCCGGAAGCCCCCTGTTCGGGTTCCGTCGATACCTACAGTCAAAGCCCATGACCCTGCCGGACGCGACAAGCCCTGCCCAAGTCACCCGCCCGAGACACCCGCGTCCTCCAGGCGGCGATCCGCTCCGAACCCTCGATCGGCCCCTCGTCAGCCTCACCGGCATGGTTCTCAACAACTCGGGCGACCACACCCTTGCCCCCAAGCGCAAGCCCCTGTGGCTCCGCGCCAGGGTTCCGGGCGGCGAAGGCTACCAACGCCTCCGCAGGATCATGACCGATCACAGGCTCCACACCGTCTGCGAGGAGGCCGGATGCCCGAACATGGGTGAGTGCTGGTCTCGCGGCGTCGCCACGATCATGATTCTGGGAGACACGTGCACACGCGCGTGCGGTTTCTGCAACGTCAAGACCGGCCGCCCACCGACCCTCGACCGCGACGAGCCTCGCCGTGTTGCCGAGAGCCTGGCGCTCATGGGCCTCAGGCACGTCGTCATCACGAGCGTCAACCGAGACGAACTCCCCGACGGCGGGGCGGGCATCTGGGCCGAAACGATCGTCCGCGTCCGCGAGGCCTGCCCGGACATGTCCGTCGAGGTGCTGATCCCCGACTTCGAGGGCAACTGGGCCGCGCTGCAGATGGTCATCGACGCCGGTCCCCACATCATCAACCACAATCTCGAGTGCGTCCGGCGCATGTACCCGGCCGTCAGGCCCAGCGCGAAGTTCGATCGATCCCTCGAACTCCTCCGACGCGTGAAGGAGCAAGGGTGCGTCGCCAAGACGGGCATCATGGTCGGCATCGGCGAACGAGACCACGAGGTACTCACTCTCATCGACGAAATCCAGACAGCCACCAGGGTTTCGCGACCGTCATCCAGCCCCTCCATCACCCCCCCGCTCGCTGATTCCTGCGACATTCTCACGATCGGCCAATACCTGCAGCCGTCGAGAAACCATCTTCCCATCGATCGATGGGTGACTCCCGAACAGTTCTCGACCTTCAAAACCGAAGGGCTCCGTCGAGGGTTCAAGGTCGTCGAGAGTGGCCCCCTCGTTCGCTCGAGCTACCACGCCGACCATCAGGCCGACGTCCTGAGTTCTATCTCATTCGACCGTGTTCGGCCGTTCTGATCGGTTTGTGTTCGGAAGCGAGGTCCGAACATTACGGCTCGCGTCGCAGAGTTGCCGTTTCAGCGAAATTCTGCTTGAGCCGCCGCCTCGGTTCGGCTATACCAAACCCCTGAGAGACAGGCCGCCCGACTCCGGGCGGGGTCAGCGCGTTTCTGCTGACCGTAGGAGGAGCGATCCGCCTATCCACCACGGAACCGAAGTGCCCCGTTCGGGGGAACATCGCGCACTTGCGATGCGCCCTCGCGGGAGGAAGAGTTTGGGCTGGAACGTCCGGCTTTTGTTGCCGGCGAGAGAGTGACACAGTTCCCCCCACAGTGGGGAACGCCTTCAGAGGGAGACACAGGAATGCGTGGAATCATCGGACTGATTGCCGTGGCCGGCGTTGCCGCGGGCGCTTCGGCGCAGGTTTTCCAGCAGTTGCCCGACTACGGCGGCTGCCTCGGCTGCGGGTACTTCTCCGACGGCCAGTCGGGCCAGTACTGGTCGCAGCGCATCGCGGACAACTTCAACCTCGGCGGGACGAAGGTCATCGACCGCGTCAAGTGGTGGGGCATGAGCGAGTACTACATCTTCCCCGACCTCACCAACTTCTCCGCGTGGACGATCGCGTTCTACAACGCGGGCTTCGGCCAGACCTCCTCCGAGACCATCGCCAAGGCGAACATCACGATCACCCAGGACGCCAACATCTTCGGCAACTACTGGGTCTACGAGTTCGACGCCGCGATCACGCCCGTCGCCGTCGACAACGGCTGGATCTCCATCGGCTCCCACAACATCAGCCCCTTCGATGACGGCTTCGCCTGGCACTTCGGCACCGGGGGCGACGGCACCATCGCCGCCGACTTCTTCGATGGCAACGGCTACCAGACCTTCCCTGGCGCCGGCGACGTCGCCTTCGCCCTCTACGAGATTCCCGCTCCGGGCACCCTGGCCCTCGTCGGCCTCGGCGGCCTGGTCGCGGCCCGTCGTCGCCGCTGACGACACCATGGCCCGGGCATCTGCCCGTGCCTGACCATGCTCGTGACGCGTGCCTGCCCACCGGCGGGCACGCGTTTTTTTTCCTCTCCGCCACGCGCCCTCCCCGACATTCGTCGCACTGGGCTACGAAGACGCAACCCTTCACTCGGTTCACCAATCCGGGTGTACACTTCAACTCGCGCGGACCGCTTCCGGGAGGCTTCGTGGACCCGGCGACCGTTCATCAACTCGTGAAGGCCATCGAGGCCAAGGACCTCTCGACCGCCGCCCACACCTGGCGCGTCGTGCTCTACTCCCGGGCCATGCTCGAGGCCGTCGGCGCGGACAACGTCACCATCCACGCCGTCACGCAGGGCGCGGCCCTCCATGACGTCGGCAAGATCGACATTCCCTCCGCCATCCTCACCAAGCCCGATCGCCTCACCCCGGAGGAGTTCGCCGTCATCCAGCAGCATCCCGTGACCGGCTACGCACGCATGGTCGCCATGGACGTCGAGGACAAGCACATCCTCGACCTCATCCGCTTTCACCACGAACGCTGGGACGGTCTCGGGTACCCCTACGGCCTCAAGGACGGCGACATCCCGCTCGTCGCACGCTACTTCGCCGTCATCGACGCGTTCGATGCCATGACCAGCGTTCGCCCCTACCGCCACGAAGTCGGCGAAAAGGCCGCCGCCAACGCACTCATCGAACTCCGCAACGGCGCGGGCACCCGCTACGACCCCGACGCCGTCCGCCTCTTTGCCGACCTCTTCGAACGCGGCAGCCTCACCTGGATTCTCAACTACTTCAACGACGGCACACCGATCCCGGATTTCACGCCCGACGAGTCCGCCGTCGCCCTCATCGGCCCATAAACACTCCTCCGCCTCGGGCTTTCGGGCGAGCGTGGTCACACGCATTCGACGTGCATCGCCCACTCCACCTCGAACGATCCACCCGGTTCCAGCACGCGCACTCCCGTCCCTTCCAGGCCCTCTGCCAGCATGTTGAACCCGTCGTTCACCATGCTGACCGGCTCTGCACAGAAGAAAGGCAGCGGCTTCCCCGCCGTATCGTGACCCGCGTAGATGACCGTGTGGTCAAGCCCCGGCGAGCATGCGAATACCACCCTCACGCCGCTCGCCCGCCACTCGATCACCGCACCGTCCAGCGATCCCGCGAAGACGTCGTCGAGGAACTCACCTCCGAGCGCCGTGCCTTCGCACAACCGTTTCACGACACCGTCCCGCGTCGCCTGCCCGACCGGCAGCATCCCTTCGCACGGGTACCGTCCGCGCAGCCCGCGCGGCGCATCCGGCCCAGACGCACGACACGCGACCACGACCTCATCTCGCTCATCCCACAACCTCCGCGGGAAGAAGGGGTGAAAGCCCAGCCCGACCGGCGCCCGCCCAACGGCCCCGTCATCGATCGTCACGGCGAGTGAAGCCCGGAACGTCGCCCCATCCAGCTCGTACCGCGCGACGCACGAGAACGCCGCCGGGTATCCGGTCGGAGCATGGTCTCGGCTGTTGAACGCCAGCCGCACCGACACCGGCGACCGGTCGAGGATGCGCCACGCCTTGTCCTTCACCAACCCGTGAATCGCGGTTCCATCCGGCCAGTCCGGCCTCATCGCGTGCTCACGCCCCGCGAACCGAAACTTGCCTCCGCGAACTCGATTGCTCCAAGGCGCGAGCAGGTAGCACGCTAACGAGTTGAAGTGATCCGGCAAATCGGGCGAAGCCCGTAGGAGCGGGCGCCATTCGCCGTCCCCTCGACGCAGCGACAGTCCGTGCATGCCCGCGCCGAGCCGGGGCAGCACTCGCAATCGAAGCGCGTCACTCTCGATCACAACCGCTCGCACGCCCTCATCATGCCACAAACGAAAAAGCCCGGCGCGTGTGAGCGCACCGGGCCTGAAGTGGGACTCCGGATGCCCGGTCGGCTCAGCCGCCCGTGGACTCGCCGTCCGTCGCGGGCTTGGCCGCCTTCATCGTCTCGCACGCCTCGCGGCACGCCTCTTCGCACCCTTCCGGCGAGCAGCCGCAGCAGTCGGCCGCGACCTTCTCACCCTCGCACGCCGTCGCCTCGTGGCAGGCTTCCTTCATCGACTCGCTGCACGCGGTCTCACAGACCGCCTCCATCGAGCACTCGGTCGCCTCGGCCTTGTCGGCGGTACACCCGCCCAGCGGACACGCGCCGTCTGTTCCAGGCCCGGCCGTCTGGACGATCTTCGTGTCCGACTTGCCATCGAGGCAGCCGCCCAACGGGCAGCCCGTGGTGGCGAGGTTGTACCCACCCACACCGACGGCGACGAGGCCGACGATCGCGATGACGGGCTTGAAGAACGACAGCGGGGTGCCGCAGCAGGACGACATGGTGGCTCCTTCCTCAGGGGTCGCGCCGGGGGACAACACCCGGGCGTGGGTTCACATCGTCCATTGTACCTCGACCCGGGTCGCCGTGTTCCCCCTTTCCTGCTGTATACCGCGGTTTGATCGGCCGGGCAGACACCGGCATCGCTCCGTTCTCGGACCGGGCGGTTCAGTGGCCGACCCGAACGGTCGATACAGCCGGACGGGTCCGGCCGGGCCGTGCGGTCTCGGTGCCAAGGGAGGACGACAGGGATGGGCGTGAAGGACGGCCACTCAGGGCCACCCGACGGGGGCACGCCGACCGTCCGCCATCCGGACCCCCGACCGAAAGACGACGTGCTGCGCGTCATCGAGGACGTTGAGTCTCAGCTCGCCCGCCTCCGGCGTGTGGGGGAGCAACGCAAGTCGGCGGCTGCTCCGCCACAGCCTCCGTCGGCGTGCGCCTCGGAGCCTGATCGAGACGCCGAGCTTCAGTCGCTCCGAGCCGAGATCGTCTCGCTCCGGGATCGCGCGAATGAGGCCGACCAGCTCCGTTTGCAGGCGGACCACCTGCGCGAACGCGCCGCCCTCGCCGATCGCCTGCAGTCCGAAGCCGACGACCTCCGCACTCGCGCCGAGAACCTCACGGCCGAACTGAACTCGCTTCGCGAGCGGCTCGCCGACACCGAGCGGCTCCACGCGGAACTCGATGCGCTGCGCCACCGCGCCGAGGAGGCGGGCCGACTCGAAGGCGAGATCGCCTCCCTGCGCAAAGTCGCGTCGGAATCGCAACGGCTGCGAGAAGAGATCGATGCCATTCGCCCACGGGCCGACGAGGCAGAACGCCTGCGTTCCGAGGTCCATCAACTCGGCGAGCGAGCGGCACGCGCCGATGCCCTTGAATCTGAACTCAACCGACTGCGAGCGGAGAACGGCGACCTTGACCGTCTGCGCGCGGAGATCGAGGCACTGCGATCCTCGGCGGCGGATCAGGAGCAGCGCGTCGAGGCGCTCCAGCGCGAAGTCGAGGCCTCTCGCGAGCGCGAGGCCCAACTGATCGCCGACCTTGAACGAACCGCGTCGGAGCAGACCCTCGGGCGTGAGGAACGCGATGCCTCCGAGCGGTCGATCGCCGAGACCGCGCGGCGTGCGCAGGCCGCCGAGGAGCGCGCGGCCGCTGCCGAGGCGGAAGCCGAGCGACACCGTGCCGCCGCGACCGAACACGAAGCGCGGCTCCGCGATGCGGTCGATCGGCTCGCCGAGATGTCGCGCCTTGTCCGTGAGCAGGCGGCGAAGCTCGAACGCGCCGAGGCGATCGCCGCTGACATCGACCGCCTGCGCCGACAGGCCGACGAACTCGAAGCGAAGCTTCGTGCCGCCGAGGCCGAGCGGACACGCCTGCGCGAAGCCCTTCTCAACGCTCCCGCCGTGGAAGGGACGACTTCAGGCCCGCGCCCGAGTGAACGCCTCGCGCGTCTGCGCAACTATCGCGCCGCGCTCCGTCGCCAGCGTGAGCGGCTCGAACGCGCCAACCAGACCCTGGCCGATCGCATCGACCGCTGCGAGCAGGTGCTCGCGCAGCGGCGCGACTTGGTCGAAGCCCGAGTCTCGATCGAGGCCGTGGGCAAGCGAGTCAACGCCGCCAAGGCCCGAACCAACACTGCCGCAGCCGGGTTTTTCCTCGTCGGTCTCGTCGCCGTGCTCGGACTCCTCAGTTGGGTGATCGCGGGACAGTTCGTCCATCCCGTGTATGCGGCACGGGCCGTGATCTCGGCGCAGCAGCGGGCCACGAACCCCAACCCCGCGGAACTCGAAGGCTGGCACACCTTCCACGTCGAGTTGCTGACCGATCCTCGGCTGCTCGACCGCGTCGCAGAGCGCATGGAGCGTCGCGGGATCGCCGATCTCGCACACCCCGCCCGTCTGGCGGCGGCCCTTGAAACGAACCTCATCTGGAACTCCACCGCTCCGGGTCGTCTCGAACTCGAACTCCGCGGACCGGGCGCGGAACGCACGCTGCGCGCCCTGGACACCTATGTCTCCACACTCGTCGCCGAGGCCAACACCTCCCGCTCGCGGCGTGCCGACGCCGCGGTGACGGTGGTCGAGTCGCAACCGAGGCTCGGTGGCCAGCCGATCGAGGACCGCCGTCCGCTCTACGCCGCCGCCGGGCTCGGCGTCTCGTCGCTGCTCGCCGTCGGGTTCTGGAGCGTGATCTGGCGCCGGCTCGCTCGGGCACAGAGCGTCTTCGAGCAGGCCGATCGCCTCGACCAGCTGCTGGAAGAACGCCGGTGGGTGGACCCCATCGAACATCTCATCAATCGCCAGGATTCGTCGAGAGCGGCGTGATCACGCAGGCGGAACGCGGTACTCCGACGTCAGCATGATCCGTGCCGACTGGTTCGCGGCGCTGGTTGCCATCACGCCGAGCCGTGACCCCGATACCGCCACCTGAATCGGGATGTCCCGGTGGAGCAATCCACCGCGGAAGTCGAACTGCGCTACGTCCTGCACCACGTTCCCCTGGTCGTCGAGCACGACCAGGCGGTAGGTCGTATCCGGCGTCGAGAGCGGCAGGTCCACAACGAAGAACCGCGCCGAGTCCCAGTCCGGGTGGTACCACACCGCGGCGCGGCCCTGCGCGCCGGGAGCATCCGGCCGGAACGCCACGCGCCTGGTGTCCGCGTCGAAGATCGCGTCGGTCACGTACCGGGAACCGAACGTCTCGACCAGTTGCGAGAGGAGCGCGTCGCGCTTGAGGTCGTTCTCCAGGCGCTGGTAGTCGCTGTGCAGGCGGACAAGCAATGCGCCGAGCACGACCACGGCCGCTGTCGCGCCGAACGCGGCGGCGCGCCACCAGTGCGTGACGCGACGCCTGTGGCCATGCGCGCGTTGATCAACCGGTCGAGCGCTCTGCGCTAGGTGCAGCGCGGCCGCCTCACCGGGGCTGGACGACGCGCTGATCGCCGCACGGACGGCGGCCAGCACCCGTGCGCGCAGCGAGACAGGCGCCTCCACATCGGGCAGCAGCGCGTCGATCCTTGCCAGCCTCGTCTGCTCGCGCCGGATCTGGGCCTGTACCTCCGGCGTCGCCGCCCTGAACGCCCGATCGAAGGCGGATTGCTCTTCCTCGTCCAGCAGCGCGAGGACGTCGAGCAGCGCGAGTTCCATCAGTTCTGCGGTGGTCATGTTGCTGTATCCTCGCCCGATCGTTCGCGCAGCCGCACCAACGCCCGGCTCAGCGCGGACTTCACTGTTCCCAGCGGTGTGTTCAACTCCTCCCCGATCTGCCGCAGCGTCTGGCCCCCGAGATACGCCCGCGTCACCACGAGCCGTTGCAACTCGGGCAACGCGTTGATGCGGTCGATGAGCGTGCCGAAGCGTTCGTCATGCTCCAGACCCGCGGACGCGCTCGGGACTCCTGAAGGCGCGGGGATGGGCGTGCTCTCGTCCAGGCTCGACGCCTTGACCCTCGCCCGCGTGCGACGCAGCTTGTCCACGAGGTGCCGACGGGAGATCAGCATCACCCACGTCACCAGTGCGGCTCGCTTCGGATCGAATCGGTGCGCCGTCCGCCACAGCCGCACGAACACTTCCTGCACCGCGTCCTCCGCCTCGGCCCTGGTTGGCATCGCCTGATACGCCATCCGATACACCAACGATCCGAAGCGGTCGTACAACTCCGCGACCGCAGCTTCTTCGCTCGCCGCAACCCGGCGCATCAGCGCAAGGTCGGCGTTCTCCTGTTCACGACTCGCTGCCATGACCGGGCTCAGAAAAACTCGGGCCGAGCACCCCCCGCGAGCGACCGTCGCGGTTCATTCCCGGCATCATTCTCTACGCAAACGTGGCCCGGCGGATGCCGGGCCCTCGCATGATCGGGAGGAACACCCTACCCTTATCCGACATATGATAGGTCGACGTTAGGGCAAATGCTACTCGTGATACCGAATTTGAGGGGTTGCATGGCCGGGGGCTTTCCGATACGCTTGTTCGCGGGGGATTGGCTTGGGGTAGGGCCGCTCCCGAGGAGAAGGCCGCATGCCGGACGCCGCTGAGCAGGCCGTGCGGAAGTCGTATTGCAGGGGGAAGCCACCTCGTGCTGCTGCACGCGCCGCGTTCACCCTCATCGACGTGCTCGTCACCATGGCGGTTGTCGCTCTGCTCCTAGGCATTCTCATGCCGGGGTTTGCCTCCGTACGTGAGACCTCCCGCCGAGTCGTCTGTGCCTCCAACCTGCGACAGATCGGATTCGGCCTCACGCTCTACGCGGACACGAATCGCGACTACCTCCCGTCCAGCGCGTTCCTCCGCGGTGAAAAGCCCGGCGGTGAAGGCGGTGCCTCAGGCAGCGAGACGTGGTATCCCAGCGAGATGATGACGCTCCGTCTCCCAGGTCTCCCCATCTTCGGCATCGACAAGACATGGGACGGCCTCGGCATGCTCTACAGCAACGAGTTCCTCCCAACTCCCGAGATTTTTTACTGCCCCTCTCACTGGGGGAAGCACCCCCTCTCGAGGTATGTCCCCTACTGGAAGGGACAGAACGGCGCGATCGTCGGCAACTACCACTTCCGCGGCGTAGGCCCGAACGGCTCCAGGCGGCTCAGTCGCATTGAACCGAGCCGTGCCGCAATCGTCACTGACGGTCTCAAGACCCGGCTGGACTTCAACCACAAAGTCGGCCTCAACGTCCTGCGCGCGGATATCTCCCTCTCCTGGCTCTCCGATGGCGGCCGTCTCTACGAGTACCTGCCCGCCGACGGGGATTCGTCGCTCCGCGCCGAGGACTTCGAGATGCTCTGGGAACAGATCGACCACCCCGATTCCGACGTTCTCCCCGACAACGGGAACTGATCCGCCTGCCACGCCGCCTCGATCGCACGCGTGGGATACAGTCGTGGCATGATCCAAAACCACACCAGGCTCGTGCATGTTTCTGCCATCGCACTCGCCCTCTGCATCGCCCTGACGGCCCATCTCCCGCGAGCATCCGCCCAACTCCTGCCTGAGCGCGTCTACTACGGCCACGGCCGCACCATCCCGATGCAGGTCGTGGTTCCCGGTGCGCTCGCGGGCGAAGTGACGATCGAACTGCTCGCACCGAACACTGCGGAGCGCGTCGACTCCGCGCCCGCCGCGGAAGGCGCGGTGGACCTGGCTGGCCTGTTCCCCTCGATCTGGACAACGGATCGTCCACGGCTGCTGTACGCCCAGTTGCGCGTCGGCGAGGAGCCCATCGGCTCGGCGGTCGTTCTGCAGCCCATGCTCGCGGTTCCCTACGCGGAACGCACCGACCAGACCGGACGCCCGCAGTTCACATCCTCTCCCGGGCTGGTCTACTCGGGAATCCGCGCTTACCCCGAAAAGCACGTCGTCCTTGAGACGACCCACGGCGACATGCACTTCCGGCTTCGTCCCGACCATGCGCCCAACACGGTCTGGAACTTCCTGCACCTTGTTGAGGGCGGCTTCTACACCGACATCGTCTTCCACCGCGTCATCGGCTCGCGCGGCGGCCAGCCCCCGTTCGTCATCCAGGTCGGCGACCCGACGGGCACGGGCATGGGCGGACCGGGCTACCTCATCGACCTCGAACCGAGCAGACTCCGCCACGACTTCGGCGTGCTCTCCATGGCACGATCCTCAAACCCCAACTCCAACGGTTCACAGGTCTTCGTCTGCCTCAGCCGAGCGGCCACGCAAGCCCTCGACGACCGCTACACCGCCTTTGGAGAACTCGTCTCGGGTGCGGACGCCGTCGTGCAGGTCTCGAAGGTTCCAACCGGCCCCCAGGACCGCCCCCTCGACCCCATGCCGCGGATCGTGCGCGCTTACACTGTCGATGCCCCCCCCTACGGCACCGGACCAAAGCCAGAACAAAGCCCCGACGACGGCACCGGCGAGCGCTAGCTCCTCATTCGCCCCGGTTCGCTTCAGAACTTGAGCGTCAACTGCACGCCGGCCGTCAGGTGCGTGTCCGTTTCCGTCTCCGCGATCGTCGTCCCCGCGCTGTTGATGAACTCGTACTCGTTCCACACGACCGCGCCGACGAACCCGTCCAGCGTGATCGTGTCGTTCGGCCTCCACGTCGCGCCGAGCACGATCGGCACCCGCTCGTCCCTCGCCACGCCGCCGGGAAGCGGGCCGTCCTCGTCCATCCTGAACTCTCGCGCCTCCCACCGCCCGGCGATATAGATCGTGTACGCGGGATCGGGGGTGTAGGACAGCTTCAGCCCAGGCCCGTCCGTCGACAGACGCCACTCATCCGTGATCCGGAAGTCGACCACCGGGATCGGGATGATCCGCGCGTTGTCCTCGAGCCGCGTGCGCACCGACAGTCCGATCCCGAGCGTCAGGCGATCCGAGACGTCGTAGGTCACGCCGCCGAACCCGCCGCCGGTGACCGAATCGCCGGCGTCCGCGCCGTGCTCGCCGGCGAACCGCACGTCTCCTCCCACGAACATGCCCCATCCCGCCTCCAGGGACCGCGAGTAGCGGCCGCCGATTCGGTAGTCGTAGGTGTCGTCGAGCGGCGAATCCGTGCCGGGCACCAGGTCGGTCGCGCCGTCGAAGTCGTAGAACGAGAACTCGCTGGAGAACTGCAGCGCGAACCGTGAGCGTTCGTCCACCCGGAAGTCCGCCTCGAACGCCGAGCGGATCCGTGCCACCGATACGTCGCCGGGCGAGTCGTCGAGGTCCGCCGTGCCGTCAAAGGTCGCGCCGCCGTCGAGCCGGAACCGCACGGACGGCTCGCCGTTGTCCTCCTGCGCCCAAGCCGTTGATCCGGTGCCGGTCGCTCCCGCGAGGGCGGCCAGGAACACGATCGATCGGCGTGCAGAGGACGGACGGTTCATGGCGGAATCCTCCTTCGGGGCGGTTCCAGGGGCCGCACAGCATACGGCCTCGCCGGCGCCCCCGCCTACACTCCCGAGCGGCGTCCCGCAACGCCGGCTGGGGCGGTAACTCAACTGGTAGAGTGCCAGCTTTGCAAGCTGGAAGTTGCCGGTTCGAATCCGGTCCGCTCCACTTCCTCGCCCACGCGGCGCATCCGCCTACAGTCGCTTCCGCCGCGTATGGCCTCTCCCTCCTTGAGCGTGGCTTCGTCCTCCGGCCCGCCAACCCGCTGGGTCGGCGTGGTTGCCATCGTCCTCACCCTTGTCGGATGGTCGAGCATTCCGCTCTTCCTCCGCCACTTCGCCGACTCCATCGACTTCTGGACCAGCAACGGCTGGCGCTACGGCTTCAGTGCGCTCTTCTGGCTTCCCGTTCTCGTGTGGGGCCTGGCACGCCGGGACCTTCCCGTGGGCCTCTGGCGCGCCGCCTTCTGGCCGAGCGTCATCAACTGCGCCGCCCAGGTCTGCTTCTGCTGGGCGCACTACAAGATCGATCCCGGCCTGCTCACCTTCGGCCTGCGCTCGAACATCGTCTTCGTCACGATCGGCGCGGCGCTCTTCTTTGCGGCCGAACGCGCCGTCATCCGGTCCCCCGGCTACCTCGTCGGCGTCTCGATGGTGGTCGTCGGTACCGTCGGCACCATGCTCCTCGGCGAAGGGCTGCCGCGCGGCGCCACGCTCTTCGGCGTCATCCTCGCCATCGCCTCGGGCGCAGGGTTCGCCGCCTATGCCCTCGCCGTCCGGCACTGGATGCACGGCATCAACGCCATCCAGTCGTTCGCCGCCATCAGCCTCTACACCGCCGTCGGCATGGTCGCCCTCATGCTCGCCCTCGGCGACCGCGCGGGCCTCACCGCGCTCGACCTCGTCGGCCAGCCCGTCGGCTCGGGCGGCTCTCGCCTCTGGATCGACCAGTTCTCCCTGCTGCTCATCTCCGCCCTCATCGGCATCGCCTTCGGCCACGTCGCCTACTACTTCAGCATCGCTCGCCTCGGCCTGGCGGTCTCGGCCGGCGTCGTGCAGTTGCAGCCGTTCTTCGTCAGCATCGGCTCGCTCATGCTCTTCGGCGAACGCCTCACCATCCCGCAGTGGCTCAGCGGCGGCGTGGCCGTCGCGGGCGCGGGGCTTGTCCTCGCCATGCAGCACGTGCGCAGGTACGCCGAGGTGAAGCGCGCCGGCGAGCCGGAAGCCGTCGAGTTCGACCAGCTTCCCCCGGACCACGTCGCCGCGGCGGTGGCCGCCGAGACGCACGCGACCGGGGATGCTCGCGCGAGCGTCTGACGCCGCGATCACGCCCCCAACCGAAACTCGTGCCGGGTCTTCGGGGCGGTCAGGCCGTCGCAGAACCAGAGGAACGCCAGCGGCCCGCGCAGCCGCGGCGGCAGCAGCGCCCGCACCGCGAGCCGCGCGATCCGCCGCCCGAGCGCAATCCCCGCCAGCAACGGCAGCAGGCTGAACACGAGCGTTGCGGCGAGGACAGGCCCTCCGAACGCCTTGCGGGCCACGTCGCTCGCCAGCGCGGCGCCCCAGGTCTGCGACCCCGAGAACGCCATCCAGTCGAACAGCGCCGCGAGCGCGACGATCGCAACCGCGACCGCCGCGCGACCGTGCCAGGCCGCGTGCAGCAGCGCGACCGACCAGAAGCACCCGATCACGAACGCGGCGATCCCGACGCCGATCCAGCCCTTGGCCGCGCGGGGGTCGTAGCGATCCGCCAGCCCGCCCGAGCCTGCCGTCAGCGCGCGAACGTCCTGCTCCTTCAGCCAGTCCTCGTCGAGCCAGGTGTAGTGGCTGACGGTCTGGTTCGTCGCCCACGAGTTCCGTGCCGTCAACTGCGCCTTCACGTCCTCGGACGACGCCCATTCGACGAACGCGGACGCGATCTTCAGCGCGGCGGGCCGGGTGAACGCTTCGGACACCGCGAACGACGTGCCGCTGATGATCCCCGCGCTGCCCGTCCACAGCCCGAGCATGAGCAGCAGCCACACCCCGGCCAGCACGCCCGCCCAGCGACCGGCCCAGCGGCCGAGCGAGGGGTACTCCTGCAGCGCGGCCACGCCGGAGCACTCCGGGCAGCGCACGATCAGCATCCCGTAGTGCGGCTCGCGGACGATCGTCTGCCCGTGCAGGTTGAACCCGCACGCGGCGCACAGCCGATCGCCCGTGAGCATGGCGACCCGCCGCGCCTCGGCGGCGGGAGGAGTGTCGGCGGTCATGCGCTCGCCCTCTGGATGCGTCTCGTCTTCGCCCGCCGGCGCCTGAAACGCCGCGCCGTGCGGCCCGCCGCGCCCCGCCGGATCGACACGCCGATCGGCGTCGCGCAGACCGCCACCACGAGAGCGCCCGCGACGCCGATCCCCGCGTGGACCGTGGTGAGCACGCTCGGCGAGTATCGTTCCACGGCGCGCCACAGCGTCATGCGGTCGTCGAACGCCCACTCCCCCAAACCCGCAACCACGGGACCGCCGACGAGCGCCAGCCCGACCGCTCCGGCCCACGCGACCGTCAGCGCGCGCGGCCGCCAGTGCTCCATCATCGCCACCAGCGCGCTGCCGGCGATCGTCGCCGCGATCACGATCCCCGCCAGCGCGTACGCCCCGCCCGAATCGAACCACACGCCCAGCCCGTGCCGCGCGCGCCGGTCCAGCCCCGACAGACCCGTGGCCAGGTCGAGCGGCGTGATCCGATACTCGTCAAGCCTGTCGGCGACGTACGCGATGCAGGCGGCGGCGAGCAGCACCGTCGATCCCACCGCCGCCGCGCGACACGCAAGCCCCAGCACGCTCCGCGCCAGGTGCCGCGCCGCCCGCGCGTTTCCCATACCCGCGTGCGGCCGCCGCACGCCCGCCCGCCCGCACGACGGGCAGACCACGACCGGCAGGGCGTAGTGAGGGTCCGGCGCGGCGCGCACGCGCGCCAACTCCGTCCCGCACCCGAGGCAGACGTGCGACCGTGCCACCGCACCAGCATACGGGAACCCCTCGGCCCGGTTCCTGTGCCGCCCGTAGACTGGCCAAGCCCACACGATCGGAGGCGGCCGTGCGACTGCGATTCCTGGGAGCGGCGGGCGAGGTGACCGGCTCGTGCCAGCTCGTCGAGACCGACCGTGCCCGGGTGCTGGTGGACTTCGGGCTGCACCAGGGCGGCCCGACCGCCGAACGCCGCAACCGCCGCTTCCCGCCCATCCGCCCGGCCGACCTGGACTCCGTGGTGCTCACGCACGCGCACATCGACCATTCCGGGCGGCTGCCGCTGCTCCCGCGGCACGGCTTCTCCGGCCCGATCTTCGCGACGCCCGCGACGATCGACCTGTGCGACGTCATGCTCCGCGACTCGGCGGGCGTGCAGGCGATGGACGCGGAGCGCTGGACCCGCCGCCGCGAGCGCGAGGGCAAGCCGGGCGAGGCGCCGCTCTACGGCGTCGCCGACGTCGAGGCGGTGATGAAGCGCTTCCGCGCGCTCCCCTACGACACGCCGCGCGAGGTCGCTGCGGGCGTGACCGTCCGCTTCACCGACGCGGGGCACATCCTCGGCTCGGCGAGCGTCGAGATGCGTGTCCGCGACGGCGGACGCGAGAAGGTGGTCGTCTTCTCCGGCGACGTCGGCCCGGCGGGCGCGCCCCTGCTGCGCGACCCCGTCCCCCCCGGACGCGCCGACGCGCTCGTGCTCGAATCCACCTACGGCGACCGCGACCACCGCCCGCTCGACGCCACGCTGGACGAGCTGGTCGGCATCGTGCGCGAGGCCCGCACGCCGAGGGGCAAGGTGCTCATCCCCGCCTTCGCGGTCGGGCGCACGCAGCAGCTCATCTACTTCTTCGGCACGCTGCGGCGCGACGGCCGGCTCGACGACCCGCGCGTGTGGGTGGACAGCCCGATGGCCCTGGCCGCCACCGACCTCTACCGCCGGCACCGCGACCTCTTCGACGACGAGTCGTGGAAGGTCATCGACGCCGGCGACAGCGTGCTCATGTTCCCCGGCCTGCGCTTCGCCCGCTCCATCGACGAGTCGATCGCGCTCAACCGCACGGGCGACGGCGTCGTCGTCATCTCCGCCAGCGGCATGTGCAACGGCGGCCGCATCCTGCACCACCTCCGGCACGCGCTCTGGAAGCCCGAGACCCGCCTGGTCTTCGTCGGCTTCCAGGCCGAGGGGACGATCGGCCGGCGCATCATCGACGGCGCGGAATACGTCAGCATCATGGGCGAGCGCATCAAGGTCGGGGCGAGGGTCCACACGCTCGGCGGCTTCAGCGCGCACGCCGGCCAGACGGGGCTGGTCCGCTGGGCCGGGGCGGTCGTCGGGCGCGGGGACGGCGGGGGGGACGTGGACGACGGGGGGGGCGTGGGGGGTGCGGGGGTCGGCGCGAACGATCGGCCCCGCGTCTTCCTCAACCACGGCGAGGACAAGCCCCGCCGCCTGCTCGCCGAACGCCTGCGCGCCGACCTGGGCGTCGAGGCCGAACTCCCCGCGTTCGGCGAGATCGTCGAGGTCTGAGCGCGGGGGATCGAACGCGGAGGCCGCGGAGTGGGCGGAGTGGGGAAGGAGGTTCAGGGTCCTTGATCCCTTGATCCCCTCCCGTCTGCTCTCTGCCCCTTTGCCGTTTGCCGC
>JAANMW010000016.1_pt1 | contig 146334 bp, 115 predicted proteins | sample 7279671 | NCBI WGS metagenome assembly JAANMW01 (sample SAMN14094541, study PRJNA606508) | bioreactor metagenome | isolation source: A lab-scale SPAN reactor treating ammonium-rich wastewater day 247 | place: Ireland: Galway | collected 2017-09-19 | reverse complement strand
TCTCGACCGCAGCTGCAGGCCGCTCCACCGGACGACTCTCGACCGCAGCTGCAGGCCGCTCCACCGGACGACTCTCGACCGCAGCTGCAGGCCGCTCCAACGGACGACTCTCGACCGAATGGCCCGTCTCGGTCGAACGTGCGCCCTGCTCCAAGCGGTCGACACGGGCGAGCAGGGCCTCCATCCCTGTATCGAGCTCAGGACAGGCCATCCTGACCAGGTAAATCTCCCACAGCATCAGAAGGTCGGAAAACTCCCGCGCTTGCTCGGCCATCTCGAGGCTGAGCCTCAACCAGGCCATCACCTGGCCACGCCCGATGCTCCTCGCAAGTCGCTCGAGTGAGTCGCGCTCGTGCTCGAGCCGTTGCTCGAGCATGCTATCGCGGGCCCCGGCCTGCAGCAACAGCAAAGTCCGCAGAACATCTTGAAAGGAACAGAGCAATCGCTTAAGATCCAGACCCCGCTCGGCCAACACCCTCAGCAGATCGAGCGCCTGACCGGCTCCTCCCGTTGACAGGGCCAGCGTCAAATGCTCCATCTGCTCGATCCCGACCAGGCCCAGGATCGACTCAGCCTGCTCTCTCGATACGCTGCTCCCAGCGTAAGCCACACACTGCTCAAGAAAGACCAGAGCGTCGCGAAGTGAGCCGTCGGCCGCCCGAGCCACCAGGTTGGCAGCATCCGCGTCCAGGCTCAGTCCCTCAGCCGAGGCTACGCCCAGAACATGCTGGCGAATTTGAGCCAGCGGGAGTGCTCGGAAATCGTAACGTTGACAGCGGGACAGGATGGTTGGAAGCACCTCATGCGGGTGCGTGGTAGCCAGAATGAAAACGACGTGCGAGGGTGGCTCTTCCAGGGTCTTGAGCAGGGCATTGAAGGACGCCCCGCTGAGCTTGTGGACCTCGTCGATGATGTACACCTTAAAGCGAGCCGAGACCGGAGAAAAATGCACCTTGTCGACGATGAAATCTCGAATCTTTTCCACCTGGGTGTGGGACGCGGCGTCGATCTCAAGCACGTCAAGACATGAACCCTCTGTGATCTGCCGGCAGAGGGAGCATTCGTTACAGGGGTCAAAACTCGGCCCACGCTCGCAGTTCAAAGCCTTGGCAAAAATGCGTGCCGAACTGGTCTTCCCCGTGCCTCGAGGGCCGCAGAAAAGATACGCGCGAGCCGGGGAGCCGCTGCTCAGAACATTGCGCAGTGTCTGAACGACAGCTTCCTGGCCAACCAGATCCTGAAAACGCTGGGAACGCCATCTGCGAAACAAGGAAACCGTAGACATGACCAGCAAGTCTTCGCAGCCGAGCGCCCGGGCCCTCTCGATGACCCACAGTCCCTCGCCCGAGCTTCCGAAAAGAACGCCATCGCATCACGCCCGTGCCACTCCTCTGTTGGACCTCGAACCGCGCGTTACCTGGCAACGTCTATGCGGCGAAAACCTACATCAGCGATGCACGGACCGGAGGCTCGAGCCTCTCCCCGAGGTAGATCAACAACTCCACCAGACGCTCGAGCTCGTCAGCATTAGAATACGCCAGCTCGATGTGCCCCCTGCCTTTGGCCCGCGGACGAATGCGCACAACACTGCCTAACTTGTGCTCGAGATGCGCCTGGATGTCGATCCAGTCAGGGGTGAGGCTGGCCCGCTTGGAGCCGTTCCTTATCGGTCGAACCCAGTTGGCCACCATGGCTTCAGCCTGGCGAACTGAGCAAGACAGCTTGCGCATGGCCGACCAGGCCTCCATCTGCTTGTGCTCAGTATCGAGCGACAGAAGGGTTCGAGCGTGACCGGAGCTGAGCACTCCCTGCTCAAGATCGAGCTTGACTGGCTCGGGTAATGCCAGCAGCCGCAGCGCATTGGTGACGGCCGGGCGTGAGCGGCCTAACCGATTGGCGAGTTCCTCCTGAGTCCATTCGTGTTCGCGCAGCAAGAAGGCGTAAGCCTGAGCCTCCTCGATCGGATTGAGATCGTCGCGCTGGATATTCTCGATCAGGGCGACTTCAAGCAATCTGGGACCTGCCATTTCGCGAATGAGCGCGGGGATGGTGCTCAACCCGGCCATGCGCGCGGCCCGACAACGACGTTCCCCGACCACGAGACGGAAGCCGTCGCCCTCTCGGGTAACCACCACTGGCTGAACGACCCCATACTCCCGTATCGAAGCTGCGAGCTCTTGCAGCTTTTCTTCATCAAAACGCCGTCTGGGTTGGAGCGGATTCTCCCGCAATAGCTCCAGGGAAATTTCCGAGACCGCCCCCTGGGCTGCCGACTGGGTCTCCGTACTATCCTGCAAGAGCGCCGACAAGCCGCGCCCCAGAGCCTGTTTTTTCACGAGCCAACACCTCCCTGGCAAGTTCGAGATAGGCCTGAGCCCCTCGTGATGAAAAATCGTAATCCAGCACAGACTGACCAAAGCTCGGCGCCTCGGCCAGTTTGACATTCCGCGGAATGACCGTGGCAAAAACGCGCTCGCCGAAGTGACGACGCACTTCCTCGGCAACCTGCTCGGACAGGTTCAGGCGACTGTCGTGCAGAGTCAAAAGAACGCCACCGATCTTGAGCGCCGGGTTTACGTGGGCCTTCACCAACTCGACCACGTTCATCAATTGAGTGATCCCTTCCAGGGCATAGAACTCGCATTGAATGGGGACCAGCACCTCGGTGGCGGCAGACAGCGCGTTCATCGTCAAAATCCCGAGCGAGGGGGGACAGTCTAACAAGATCTTGTCGTAGGCCGATTCCACACGCATCAACGCCCGAGCCAATCGTTGCTCGCGCGCCACCACCGAGACCATCTCGATCTCAGCCCCAGCCAGACGCAAGGTGGCCGGCAAAATGTCGAGATTGTCCCGAATCCTGCGGATCGCTTGCCCTGGAGGGCACTGGTCGAGCAACACGTCATAGATGCAACATTCCAGGGTGCTCTTGCTCACACCAAGTCCACTGGTGGTGTTTCCCTGAGGATCGACGTCCACAACCAGAACACGGCTTCCAGAGCGGGCCAGTGCAGCCCCCAGGTTAACCGCCGTGGTCGACTTTCCCACTCCACCCTTCTGGTTCGTGATTGCAATGATTTTGGCCATATCTACTACCTCCAGGGACCTGGTTTCACGTGAAACTTTCTCCAGTGAACTTGAATTACCTTCAGGATAGACATCCCCGTCAGGGCAGGAAACTGATTAGAAAGTAGGAACACCTTGGCCCGGAGGGATGGCACCCGCATGGCTGAAGCACTTGATTCCAGGTTTGAGCTGGTTGTGATCGAAGGAGGCGGTCAAGGCGGCCGGCACTATCTCAATCGCAACCGCGTGACGCTGGGGCGGCACGACCCGGGAGACGAAGTCCAACCCGGCGTGCTGGCCTTTCCTGAGCCAACCGTCAGCCGCGTTCATGCCGTACTGGAGTGGGATCCGCGAAAGCATCGCTTCCTTTTGATCCATCGCTCGCGCACAAACCACACGATCTTAAACGGGACGGACATGGACCAGCCCCAGCTTCTCCAGGCCGGCGACAAGATCAAGCTCGGTCGTCTCGTCCTCGAAGTCCGGCAGGTGGACCCCCGAGAAGCCCCGGTTGAAGAGGCGGCCCCCGAGTTCATCCCCGACAGCGGCTATTATCTCGTGGCCCTTCTAGGGCCCTCCCGGGGCGAGTTGTACCCGCTCAATTACACCCAGTTGATGCTGTGCGAGCCTCCCGCCGAAACCACGACCCGACCTGGAATCTATGTTCCCAGCATCGGCGATGTACGTGCGACCGTGCTCCACCAGGGCTCCCAACTATTCATTGAATCCAAACGAGGTGAGCGACCGCTGGTGATCCGCAGCCAGGAGGCTCTGACCAGCGAGTGGGTGGTTGGAACCGACGCGCACTTTGCCCTGTTCAAGGACGATCTTCTGGTCTGCGGCAAAGTTGTCTTCCTTTGCTGCGACACAGTGGGAGCAGGACGGTGCACCGAGGCCCAGGAGAACGGTCAACTCGACTCGGTCCACCCCCTCCTGGCCCAACTCCACCCCGACCATGATCCCGTTCTTGAAGCAGAAGAGCCGCACAAGATACGAATCCTCTCCGGGTCTTTGCGAGGATCCCATGTGTGGGTCCGTCCAGAGAAATTGACCGCACCTCTTTCAATTGGCAAGGCCGGCGGCGAGCCAGCACCGCTGATCTCGCTCCCCGACAAAACGGCGGGTCGCCTGGAGATCGACTTCGAGCCTGACCGGCTGGTCGTTCGCAATACGGACGAAACAGTGCGGATCACCCACAACTGGGATCTCTTGACCCCCGGCGAGGAGTCCTATGCCGTCAGCGGCGACCGATTCGTTCTGGGCCGGACAGTTGTTCGCTACGAGAATTCTCCGATTCAAAGCCGCGCCGACCGTCTCTCCATCGCTTTCCAAGACCAGGAGTTGCCCTTGCTGCGCCAAGAGAATGTTCTGGGCTATCGCACCGAGAGCGACCTGCGCATTGACGATCGTCGTCTCAGCCCCAGCCATGCCGTCGTGCGCGTCGACGCCAACGGGGCCTACTATCGGCACCAGCACAAGGAAGCCCCGGCCCGCCTCAACTCGCAGGAGATTAAGGCCGGTCAGGAACTGCCCCTGAACGTGGAGGACGAAGTGGAGATTCTGAGCGGGCTGACCATCCGCCTGATCGAACGAACTCTGAAGGTCGACCTGACTGAGCCCATGCTGATCGGCCCCACTCAGGCGGAGATCGACGCCAGTCGGGGGAGCACCAGCTGAACGAAGTCGCAATCGGGGTGGGAGCCGTCCTGGCTGCTCTGGGGGGAGCCGTCTGGATCAGTTCCCGACGCAAGACTGCCTCTCAAGATTCCAATGGCCCACCTGTGCGGGCACCGCTCCCTCAACGCAACAAACTGGGGAAGTATGTGCTCGGAGAGATTATCGCCGACGGAGGAACTGCAACCGTCTATCGAGCCACCGACGACGAAGGTCATACACTGGCTATCAAGATTCCCCACGCCGATCTGCTGAATTCCAAAGAATTCGTCGCCACCTTCCACCATGAAGCTTCCATCGGAGAGACCTTGCGTCACCCGAGCATCGTGGCCGTCCTGGAGGTGGGACAGTACCAAGCTGGTGGCTACAAGAAGATCCCGTACTTCGTCATGGAGTATCTCGACGGCCAGGACCTGCGAAGTATCATTCGCAGCCGGGGTCGACTCCCGGCCCAAGAGGCGGCCCGCATCACCCGATCTATCGCCGACGCGCTCGATTGGGCCCATCACCGCGGGGTTACCCACCGCGACATCTCTCCACGAAACATCTTCGTCACTCGCCAGAAACGAGTCAAAGTAATGGACTTTGGTATCTCAACCGTGCAATCGCGCATCACTCATAAGAGAACCAAGGCTCTCTCCCTGGGTACACCCGAATATCTGGCTCCGGAGCGGATCAACGACCCGGCCTCGGCCGATTCCCGCTCTGACCTGTACAGTCTTGGCTGTGTCCTCTTCGAAATGTTGCACGGCCATCCGCCCTTCGTAGGGCCCACTGCGATCGAGACCCTCAAGATGCATCGGAAGACATCGGTGCCCGATCCCCACCCGAGTCTGAGCCTGCCTCCCGGTCTCTGGCCGATTCTCCTGAAACTGCTCGAGAAGAATCCAGAAAAACGCTTCCAGAGCGCCGGTGCAGTCACCAGCGCCCTGGCCGACATAGCCCCCGACAGCTGAGGTCCAGCCGCAAACCGTAGCCCCTTCGATACACAAAGGCCCTCGAGGATCTACAGGGGCTGATGAGCCGGCATTCCTGGACGTCGCGGGTAGCAAGTCGGTGTGCGATCCACCTTGCGCACACGGCACAGCCAGCGAACGCGGCCCTCGAGGTCATAGCCGATCGGCTCCTCCAACTCGCCCCCAAGCTCCCTCAAAGCCTTCGCGGAGGCTCTCTGCTCCTCGAGTCCAGCCGGCCCCTTAAATGCCAGCAAAAGCCCACCGCGACCCAACAAGGGCAACCCCAGCTCGATGAGAACAGGCAGTGGAGCCAGGGCCTTGGCGACGCAGGCCTGGGCCCGACCTCGTCGAGCGGAATCGTGCCCCAGCGTTTCCGCCCTCTCACAAAGTACCTGGGCTCTTCCCTCGAGTCCCAACGGCCCGAGCACCTGTCGCACGAAACCACCCTTCCGGCGGTTGGACTCAACCAACCACCAGGTCGTCGTCGGGCAGGCCAGAGCCAGAGGAATGCCCGGAACCCCGGCCCCGCATCCGAGGTCGACAACCAGCCCTTGCGGCAGGTGAGGTGCAGCCGCCAGCGAGTCCACGATGAGCTCGCGCAACTGGTCGTGGGGGTCGCGCAGACCCGTCAACCCGACTGGAGAGGCGTCCACTCGAGCTCGATAGTCGAGCAGACGGTCCAGCACCGAAGGCGCGAGCTCAAGGCCAAGCTCACCAATGCCCTTCGCCAACTCGCTGGCTAAACTGTCTGGCACTGCTTCAAGGTGACCATCAGCAAAGACAAGTCAGAGGGCGTAATACCAGGTATCCGAGAGGCCTGGCCAAGAGTCGAGGGCCTCACCGTCTCAAGCTTTTCGCGGGCTTCGGCCGACAGGCTGGCAATTCTCGCATAATCAAGATCGACTGGCAAAGCCCGAGCCTCCAGGCTCTGCAAACGCTCGACCTCGGCCTGCTGTCGGCGCAGATATCCCTGATAGCGCAGGCTGATCTCAACTTGCTCCACGACCCGCGGATCAAGCTCTGGAAGACCCTGAAAACTTCGCAGGCGTGCCAGAGAGAAACCGGGGCGGGCAACCAACTCCTCCAATTTCTGCCCGGCTTGCACCGACTGACCCATCCACTCGGACAGATCAGACTCCACCCTCCCACTGACACGCTCTCGCTGCAGGCGAGCAAGCTCGGACTCTATGGCGCTCTGCTTGGCCTGAAAGACCGCCCAGCGATGCTGATCGACCAGTCCAACCCGACGCCCCAGCAAAGTCAGGCGCTGATCCGCATTATCCTGACGAAGCAAAAGCCGATATTCAGCCCGGGAAGTATGCATGCGGTAGGGCTCCAAAGTGCCCCGGCACACCAGATCATCCACCAGCACCCCAAGATAGCCCTGATCCCGACCGATGCTGACAGGATCCCCCCCTTCCGCTCGAAGGGCTGCGTTGATCCCGGCCAGAATCCCCTGCGCGGCGGCCTCCTCATAACCCGACGTCCCGTTAATCTGGCCTGCCAGGAACAGGCCCTTCCAGGCCCGGCATTCGAGGGTGCGCAGAAGCTGAGTCGGAAGAACATAGTCGTACTCTACGGCATAACCCGGGCGGATGATGACCGCCTGCTCCAATCCAGGCAAAGAGCGGACGATCTCGTGCTGAACGTCTAGAGGAAGACTGGTAGACACACCCTGCAGGTAGACCTCAGGCACGTCGAAACCCTCGGGCTCAACCCAGACCTGATGAGTCGTGCGATCAGGAAAGCGAACCATCTTATCTTCGATGGAGGGGCAGTAACGCGGTCCCGTGCCCTGAATCTGCCCCCCAAACAGGGGAGAACGATCAAGATTGCTCAAAATGATCTCGCGCGTCCGCGGACTGGTGCGTGTCAAGAAGCAAGCGAGTTGGCGAGCTGGCAGCTGGCGAGGAGAAAGCTCGGAAAAGGTCAATGGGACGGAACTTGGCTCGATACGCTCCAGACTCCCAAAGTCGACGCTATCGCGATGGACACGCGGGGTGGTGCCGGTCTTCAATCGACCCATCTGGAGACCCATGGACCTCAGACAAGAAGCCAGACCGTTTGCCGGCGGCTCGCCCGAACGCCCCCCGGCAAACTGGATCAACCCCATATGGATCTGTCCGCCCAGAAATGTTCCCGTTGTCACAACGACGGCATCGCAGCGGTAAAGACAACCTGAGCTGCCGACCAGACCAACCACTCGATCCCCACGGGTCCGCAATTCCAGGACCAGGTCCTGGAAGATGGTCACGCGTTCTTGGCTGATCAAAACCTCTTGCATGGCCTCGGAGTACGCAGGCCGATGGGCCTGGGCGCGCAAAGCCTGGACGGCCGGGCCCTTGCCCGTGTTCAGCATGCGAATGTGCAGATGAGTGCGATCGATCACCCGGGCCATCTCCCCGCCCAGGGCATCCACCTCTCGCACGAGTTGAGCCTTGGCCGGTCCACCGATGGAAGGATTGCAGGGCATGCGGGCGATGTGGGTCCGACTACTCGTCAGCACGATGGTACTGAGTCCCATACGGGCACAGGCCAGGGCCGCCTCACAACCGGCGTGTCCTGCGCCTACAACCACGACCCGACTAAATTTAGTCACCGAAGGATCTCTCGTTTCACGTGAAACAAATTCACTTTCCCAAACAGAACGTCGAAAAGATGCGTTCCAGGATCTCCTCGCTGATCTCCAGACCGAGAATCTCGCCCAGAGCCTGCGAAGCGGCCCGAAGATCGAGGCAAAGAAACTCGGCCGAAAGCCCGGACCTCAAGGTAGCATCCAGTTCCTCCAGATGGGAGGATACCACATGAAGTGCGGCTCGTTGCCTCTCTGTCAAAAAGTACTCCAACTCACTGCCCTGACCGACTCGTCCCGCACGCTCGGAGAGAAGCTCTAAAAGTTTCTCAAGATTCTCGCCTTCACGTGCGCTGACCGACAGGGCCGGGGCGCAGGCCCAGGAAACAACTTCCTCGACCGGCAGAGCAGCCTCCAGGTCGCACTTATTAAGAACGACCAGGTCAGGGTTCCAAACCTTCGGATCAAGGGGCGGGAGAGAGCACGACCCATCCAGTACCAGGAGGCGCAAATGAGATTCCTCGGCCGTCGCCCGAGTCAAGGCCACCCCCATCGACTCGATCGGATCTTCGGTTTCCCGAATTCCGGCCGTATCCACCAATCTAAAGGTTCGCCCGGCAGCCCGCAGGGTTTCCTCGAGTCGATCGCGGGTCGTTCCTGGATGAGGGGAAACCAGCGCTCGCCTGGTGCCGAGCAAGGCATTGAGCAGCGTCGACTTGCCAGCATTGGGAGGGCCCACCAGGGCGACCTGGACCCCGCGCCGGGCGATGCGCCCCTCCTCGCCCCCCTCCAGCAGGCGGGACACTCGTTGACGCAGACCGAGCAAACGCGCTTCATTCGCTTCCTGGGGCTCGGCCGCAACTTCATCACCAAAGTCGAGTTCGGCCTCCAGTCGTGAGAGCCAGTCCAGCAGATCCAGGCGCAATTGCTCCACCAGGCGTGAGAACCGGCCGCCAAGATCACTCACATGACCTTGAAGTGCAGCACGGGACTCAGAGGCAATCACCTGAGCCACGCTTTCGGCCTGAGCCAGACTCAGCCGCCCGTTCAAAAAGGCTCTCAGGGTGAATTCACCCGGACGAGCAGGCCGAGCCCCGCCCGCGCAACACAGATGGATGGCCTCTCGAACAACCAGCGGGCTCCCGTGCACCTGAAGCTCGACCACGTGCTCACGGGTGTAGCTGCGCGGGGCACGCATCCACACAGCCATAGCCTCGTCCAGGGGCTGCCCGAGCTCGTCAACGAGCCAACCGGCGTAGAGCCGATGACCAGCCCACTGCTCGACCGGCTGATTGCCACGAAAGATCTGGCTGAGGATGGCTGGCGCCAAAGGCCCACTCAGGCGTATGATGGCGATTCCTCCCTCGCCAGGGGGGGTCGCCTCAGCGACGATGGTCTCCCGGGTCAGAGGTCCTTGGAGCCGGGGGACACCACCACACACCTGTCCGGCTCTTCTCCCTCGGAATAGGTGCGAATCCGCGGATGATCAGCCAGGGCCAGGTGGATGACCCGACGGTCTCCAGCCGGCATAGGGGCCAACACCACCTTTCGTCCCTCACGTTGAGCTCGCGCCGCAGAGCGCCGGGCAAGATCGCGCAGTTGACGCTCCCGGCGATCGCGGTAGCCCTCGACATCCAAAACGACCTTGTAATCGACAAGTTTCTTGCGGGCGTTGATCACGCCCACCAGAAACTGCATCGCTTCAAGGGTGCTGCCGTGACGACCGATCAAAGCGCCTAACTCAGGGCCCTCGATATGATAGCGTACATGATCCTCGCGCTCTTCATACTCGATGTCGGCGTCAAAGCCCATGAGATCAAGGATGTCGTAGAGAAGGTCAGCAACAGGGTCTTCTTCCTCATCTTCAAAATCCGCCTCGCGTGGAGCGCTCACGCGCGTCGAGTTTCGAGCAGGAGCCTCCGCTTCATACTCCTCTTCCACATCAAATTCTTCAGGCATTGATCAACCCTCCCTCTCGGATTAGGAACGTTTCTATGGTTCAGGCGTTCTGGTCGGGGGCTGGCTTGTCCGACGACCGCATGATAAAAGCTTGCTGAGCCAGGGTCAGGAAAGTAAAAACGCTCCAGTACAAGAGCATGGCGCAGGGAAACTTACCCACCCAGGCGACGTAAGTAATCATTCCTGTCATGAAAATCGCTAGCATTCCCTGATTGATAGGCCCGGAGCTCTGGGATGGGGTCAGCTTTTGCGACAAATACATGGTCAGGGCATAGAAGATCAGCATGGGCAAGTCACGCCCGGCCAGGCTGCTGGCTACCAATTCTGGAAACAAATTCTGCAAGGGACCAGGGTGAATCCAGAGGAAATAGGCCTTCTCAAAAATTTCTGGCTGGTGGGTAATCGCACCCCAGATACAGATAACCACGGGCATCTGCAATAAGACCGGGAGGCAACCACTCAGTGGATTCACCTTGTGCCGCTTGTAGAGGGCCATCGTCTCGGTGTGAAGCTTCTCAGGGTCACCTTTGTACAGTTTCTGAAGCTTTTCCATCTCAGGCTGGACTCGCTGCATATCCTTCATCGACTTGTAAGTCTTCTGAGTCAGTGGATAGAGCAGGACCTTGATCAGAATAGCAAAACCAATGATGGCCAAGCCCCAGTCGTCGGTTACCTGATACAGCTGCTGTAAGACCCAGATCAGCCCCGATTCGAGCTCGCGCATGTCAGCTCACCGGATCCGAGCCGCCCGGATGCCAAGGATGGCAGCGCAAGATACGCCGAAAACCCATCCAACTGCCTCGCACGACCCCGTACTTGACAACGGCCTGGCGGGTATACTCCGAGCACGTCGGATGAAAACGACACATTGCAGGCGTATGGCGAGAAACCCTCTGGTACATGCGAATCAAGACTTCGGCAGTTCGGATGGGCCAGGTTCTTTCAGAATCTGAGCCTTGCGAACCAGTTGAACAAACAGCTCCTCCAGTTGTCGGTAGGTCGCCGTCATCGCGGGGCTGCGGGCCAGAATCACCAGATCCCATCGCGCCGCAAGCTTCTCCTTGCTCAAACGGTAAACCTCCCGCAACCGGCGGCGCAAACGGTTGCGCTGAACGGCTCCACCAAGCTTCTTGCTGACGCAGAACCCGACCCTTCCCGTGCCCCGCTGACGCCGATAGACAATGACTGAAAACTCGGGCCCGCTCCAAGCTCGTCCCTGGCGAAAGACCCGGTCGAAATCCCGGGCCTTCTTCAAGGTCTCCAACCTAAAGTGACAGACGCTTTCGTCCCTTGCGGCGACGGGCTGACAGCACACGGCGTCCACTCGAGCTGGCCATCCTCTTGAAAAAGCCGTGCTCTGTTTTGCGCGTCCGCTTCTTCGGCTGATAGGTGCGTTTCATAGCTCCTCCAAAATGGATAAAAAGAAAAAAGGCCCGTAGGCCCCGAGAGTATACGTCCGACCGTCGTGACTGTCAACTTGAGACCACTTTTCCCCAGCTGTGGGAAAGTCTGTGGAAAACCCAGAGAAAACTGTCAGAAAGGGATTTCTTCCCATCGGCTCGAGACCGATTCTGCTTCATCCCACGAAAGTTAAGGATGGATGGAATCCGAAAGCGCGTTTGAGCCAGATCACCCAAGACTCATCCTGCCGCCACCTTCGAAAGTTTTCCACAGACAGTGAATAACTCTGTGGAAAATGTGGATTTGGTTTCGGTCATGTTTCGGTAGGAATCCCATTCTGGCCACCCGAAGCCCGCTAACTCTCGTGGAAATCCCGTCGTTACACCGGGTTGCTCCGATCCGACCCTGGCCTGGAGCAACCCTCCGGGACCGCTCAGGCAGCACGGGAACCAGTAGAAGCTTCAGGAGGCCGACCGCCCTATGTCCGGCAAGGACAGCCCGACAACAGACTTTTACCCAATCTGGTCCAACTGCTTGGACGTTCTGGAGAGCACGCTGGACTCACCGGTGCACAACTCCCTGCAGGGCAGTCGACCGCTTTCAGTGGATGGCAACCTCCTCAAGGTTGGCGTTACCGGGCCTTTTTCCCGCGACTTTCTAGCCAAGACTCAAAATCGCGAGATCGTCCGGACTGTTCTTCGGAAGGTCACCGGCGAGGATTTTCTGGTCGAATTTGTAGCGCTACGCAATGAAGGAGGCGAGCAGGCCTCTGAGCATCGTCCCGAAACTCGAGACAGCGAGCCCGAGCGCGCCGATGATCTCCTTTTGAATCCCCGCTACACCTTTGATGCTTACATCCAGGGCAGTGGAAATAACCTGGCCGCAGCTGCGGCCAGGGCAGTCGCTGACAGTCCCGCCAAAGCCTACAACCCATTGTTTATCTATGGGGGAGTGGGTTTAGGCAAAACGCACCTCATGCATGCCATTGGTCACGCTGTTCTGCAAAAGCGCCGGAAGGCCCGAGTCGTCTATATGTCAGCGGAACGCTTCACCAATGAGATGATCGACTCCATCTCCGAGGCTCAAATGAACAAGTTTCGGAGGATGTACCGCAACGTCGATGTCTTGCTGGTCGATGACATCCAATTTCTGGCAAACAAGGAACGCACACAAGAGGAGTTTTTTCACACCTTCAACGAGCTCCACGGGGCCTACAAACAGATTGTCATATCCAGCGATCGCCCTCCCAAGCAAATCCCAACTCTTGAGGACCGGCTCCGCTCTCGTTTCGAATGGGGCATGATCGCTGACATTCAGCCTCCTGACGTGGAAACTCGCACGGCCATCTTGCGCAAGAAGGCCGAAAAATGCGGCGTTCCGATACCCCATGACGTAACGGCCCTCATTGCCGAAAAGATTCCCTCCAACATTCGCGAGCTCGAGGGGGCTTTGACAAGGGTTGTGGCCTATAGCTCGCTGCAGCGAAAACCCGTCAACTTGACTCTGGCAATGGAGGCGCTTCAGGGCTTGCTCAGCGACTCTCCGGTCCAGATCCTGGATATCCGCTCGATCCAGGAAATCGTAGCTGAATATTTTGGCATCACACTGGCCGACATTCTCGGGAAAAGACGTGACCAGCGCGTTGTTCGTCCCCGACAGGTTGCCATGTACCTTTGTAAGGAGATGATCGGGGCTTCTTATCCCGAAATAGGACTTCAATTCGGCGGCAAGGACCACACCACCGTCATGCACGCTTATCGCAAGGTGGAAGAGAACCTCTCGGACACTTTCTACAAAACCAGCCTGGACAACATTACCCAGCGCCTCAAGGAGCTTTCCCGTTGAGCCGAGCTCGAGTCAACCACTGGTCAACTTTCACGACGCTGACCCCCATTCAGTGTCGTGGTTTTTTTAGTCTTGATTTTCATTCAAGTCCTGGGGGTAACTATGTGAATATCATTCAACACTCCTGGGGAACATCCGCCATGGGATCTGCATATCTTGGGCGCCTGGGCATGAACTTGAAAAAGATCCCATGCGCTTCCCCAGGACCTGGCAGCATCAAACGCTCTTAAAAACTAGCACTCAGAGTTTTTCCCCAGGTTCCCCAGGTACTATGATGACGGTTAATTAGATCGATCAAGGAGGTTCATCAGCTACCATGCATGTGCACATAGAAAAAGCTCAACTCGAGGAAGGTCTGCAGGTCGCTTCGCGAGCCATTCACGGCCGTAGCCCGCTGCCCATCCTCAGCCACGTCTTACTGAAAGCCGGTCAGGAGACACTGGAGCTTACAGCCACCGATCTCGATCTTGGCTTACAGACGCGACTCCCGGCTCAGGTTGAGGAGCCAGGCTCCTTGACCTGTCCGGCGCGTTTGATGAGCGAGATTGTGGCCAAACTTCCCGCCGGTCCGGTCGAGTTGAAGCTGGTTCAGGAAGGGTTGCTGGCGGTCCGCTCGCGACGGTCCGAGTTTCAAGTATCCACTCTGCCTGCCGAGGAGTTCCCTTCTCTGCCCTCCCCCGATGAGGGCCAGACGATCTGTCTTCGTCAGGGCCTGCTCAAAACGATGGTTCGACGAGTGGCCGTCGCTGCCGCTAGCCAGGAGGAGACGCGGGCCGTGATGACCGGACTGCTCACACTGCTCAAAGCAGACTCCATCACCCTGGTTGGGACGGATGGGCGGCGTCTTGCCTGCATGCGCCGCGACCTACCCCTTGACGAGGCTCGAGATACCTCGGCGGTGATCCCTGCGAGAGCACTTTTGGAGTTGGTGCGAGTCTTGAGTAACGACGACGAGGATGTCAGAGTGGCTTTCACCGCCGGTCAGGTCTTTTTTCACCTGCCCATGACCTCGATGCACTGTCGGCTGCTCGAGGGCACTTTCCCGGATTTCGAGAAAGTCATCCCCCGGAGCTTCCAGAGAACCTGTCGAGTTGGCAGGGATAACCTGCTAGAGGGTATGAAGCGGATGTTGATCGTGGCCCAGGAAAAGCAGTCTCCGCACCTCGTACGGCTCGACTTCAGCTCTGATCGCCTGAGGGTTTCAGCCAACACCCCTGACCTTGGCAGCGGGCGGGAGGAGATTCCGGTGGTGCTTGAGGGAGATGAATTGACCATCGCTTTCAATGGGCGCTACATTGCGGATGGTTTGTCCGTGCTCGAGGCTGAAGAGCTCGAGTTCAGTCTCCAGGATGAGACTCGCAGTGCTGTCCTGCGGCCCTATGGTGAGACTGGATTTGACTATGTATTGATGCCTGTGCGCCTGCGCGAGCCGGTTCTCGAAGAGCAAGCTCGTGTTGGTGTGGCGTCCTGAGGTTGCCTTGCCAAGCCAAGCAGCCTTGTGATATAGTTTCGTTTGCTCAAATTCCGCTTGAGGAAAAGAGTGGGAAATCCCACTCTTTTCTTTTGGAGCACAGATAGACACGTACGGGCTCCGTTGAGCGGACTGAGCCCGTTTTTGTTTGGGAGACGGTCAGTCTGAGGAAAGGAAGCAGGGATGTCCAAGCTCAGCCCCAGGATCCTGGAGCAAATGGAGCGCGAGGTTCGCAAGTTGGCGCTGGAACACCAACTTGAGCTGGTGCGCATCGATTACCAGCAACAGGATATCGGTTGGTGCCTGAGCATCATCGTGAATCGCCAGGGTGGCGTGCGGGTGCAGGACTGTGAACGACTGCATCGGCCGCTCTCGCGACGATTGGATGAACTGGACTTGATTCGCCATCGTTACTTCTTGGAGGTATCCTCCCCTGGAGTTCCCTCCGAGAAACCCGCCAGCGAATCGACTCCCTAGGAGCGCAGCCGGAACCCCGTGATCTTCCGCCTGCGCGACGCGCAACATATTGTGCTAGCAGTCCTGCCGCCTACAATATCGTGTGGTGGCGGAGGTTCCCTCCGACACCACATGGGGGTTTGCGGCCGGACTTCTAGCCACCCCGGAGGAGGAACCTGGGAATGAACTCCGACTTTTTGAGTGCACTCAAACAGATCGAGAAGGAGCGAAATATTCCGCTCGATATGCTGCTGCATGCCATTGAAGATGCCCTGGTTGCCGCTTATAAGCGCAATTTTGGACCGAATCAAAATGTGATCATAGAGATTGATCGACATTCGGGTGAGCTGCACATCTGGCAGCGCAAGCTGGTCGTTCCTGAAGTGGAGGAACCGGGTCTTGAAATGTCGCTGGAGGAAGCTCGGAATTATTCGCCTGATTCCGACATCGGCATGGAGATTGATCTTGAGGTTCCCAACGATACCTTCGGGCGGATTGCAGCTCAAACGGCCAAGCAGGTCATCGTGCAGCGCATTCGGGAGGCCGAGCGAGAGGTCATTTATGGGGAGTACATCCGTCGTGAAGGTGAGCTGGTAAGCGGCACGGTGCAGCGTTATGAGCATCGCAACGTGCTCATCGATCTCGGCCGGGCTGAAGGCGTCATTCCTCCCAGTGAGCAGGCACACAATGAGTGGTTCCGCCACGGAGACCGTATCAAGGCCTACGTCATGGAGGTCAAGAATTCGGCTCGCGGGCCCCAGGTGGTGCTTTCCAGGGCTCAGCCGGGCTTTCTCATGCGTTTGTTCGAGCTCGAGGTTCCCGAGATTCGTCAGGGCATCATCCAGGTGAAAGCGGTCGTCCGCGAAGCCGGTTTGCGCTCGAAGATCGCCGTGAAGTCCCTGGACTCGTCGGTGGACCCGGTCGGTGCCTGCGTGGGTCCCAAGGGAAGCCGGGTTCAGGCGGTCGTGGATGAGTTGCGAGGAGAAAAGATCGACGTGATCCCCTGGTCGGACGATTCGATTCTCTTTGTGGCAAACAGTCTGCAGCCCGCTCGCGTCAGCCGGGTGACCCTGTATGAGAGCGATCGCTCGGCGGTCGTCGTGGTTCCCGATCACCAGTTATCCCTGGCCATTGGCAAGGAAGGCCAGAATGCTCGTCTGGCTGCCCGCTTGACGGGCTGGAAGATCGACATCAAGAGCGAGACTCAGGCCCGCGAGATGGCTGAGGTAGAGGCCAAACAGCGCGAGGAGCTTAAGAAACTGGCGGCCGAAACACCTCCTCCGCCCCCTCGCATCGAGCGCCCGGCTCCTCGTCCGGCTGCAGCCGAAGAGACCGTGGAGATGGTGGCGGTCAGCACTCCTTCTCGATTCGCCGAGGTTGAGGCCGTGCCTGACATGGATGTGAACGAGTTCAAAGCGGAAATTGAGAAGATTCCCGAGCCGGTGATCGGGATTGACCCCAAAGAGGCCTTCTCGATGGACGAGCTTCTCGGCCGTCCTCACCTCAAGGATGAAGACCTGGCCAATCGCGCTCGTTCATCAACAGCGGGCAAGAAGGGTCGCAGGAGAGTGGGTCGGTATGATGAAGACTAGTTGCCGTTTGGTTTCATACTCGCGGAGAGGCTGCCGGGCCTTATCCATCGGTTGAGCGACAGGCCGGAGCACATCCCTTTGCGAATGTGCGTGGTGTGCAGGGCTCTACGTCCAAAGATTGCGTTATTTCGCTTTGTTCGTGAGGCCTCCGGCTCGAAACTTGGCCTGGATCGCGAGCTACCACCAAGGGCGGGTCGCGGTCTCTATCTGTGCAGGTCGCTCGAATGTCTCGAGCGTCTACAGAAGGAGCGGCGCCTGCGCAAGTTGTTTTTGGATCGGTTCAGTGGGGAGGATCTTGCGTGGATGCGGTGCTGTTTGGAGCAGCCCGCCGGCATTAAGGACGTGGTTGGATGAGCGGAAAAATTCGAGTTTACGAGCTGGCCCGAGAACTCGGGATGAACGACAGCAAGCCGTTGATCAAATTGCTCAAGGATATGGGCATTACGGTCAAGACAGCATCGAGCAGTCTTCCTGACGACGCGGTAGCCAAGATCCGCGAGGTTGTGGCTCCACTTGTGGAGCGTGAGCAAGTTCGACAGGCGGCCGAGGCTGCGGCTGCCAGGGCGCGCGAGGAAGCTGCCGAGAAAGCCAGGGCTCAGGCGCCTCAGGCGCCGACAAAGCCGGCCCAGCCAGTGCGGGTTATGCGCATCGTCCGCCACGCCACCGCTGAGGAGAAAGCCGCTCTGCTCGACCGCCAGGAGCGCAAAATGCGCGGTGAAGAACTCGTTTCCAGCGCGACCGAAACCAAGAAGTTGACAGCCGAGGCGATGATGATGGCGCGCGAGGAGACGCCTCCGCCCCCGCCTGTGCCTGCTGACATACCACCTCCACCGGTTGAGGAGCCCGTCAAGGTGGCAGTCAGCGTGGCCGAAGTTGCCGAACCTGACATGGCGCCTGCGGTTTCTCAGGAGGATGCCTTGCGTCGCCTTCCGCCTGATCAGATGATAGCAGCCGAATATCGGGATAAGCGGCCGGTCGCGCAGCCCGTTGCGAGTGCCGCTCCCACGGCGGTTATGGAGGCCCGTCGGCCTCCAACGGGCGGTCCCCCGAGCAGTGCACCCGGCCGTGGGCCTGCCGGGGCACCGGGCCCTGGTCGTCCTGGCGGTCAGGTTACCCGGGACATTTTGCCCAGTCGTCCCCGTCGGCCCGGGCAACCGCCCAACCGGCCCGGTCCCCAGGGTGGACAGCGCGGCGGTGGACGTCCCAAGAGCAAAGGGTTCTACAAGAATCGACCCGCTCCGGTTCAGACCAACCAGCGTAAGTCGGTTGAGATCCCCGAGATGATCGCTGTGGGTGAGCTGGCCAGCCGGCTTGAGGTACCCGCCAGCGAGCTGATCAAATACCTGATCAAGCAGGGCCAGATGGTGACCATCAATCAGGCACTGGAGTATGAGCAGGCCTCTCAGATTGCCCAGGTTTACGGCTTTGAGGTGGGCCAGGCCCAGGATGAGGAAGTGGATGTCTCGTTGCTTGGAGACGAGGATCAGGATCTGCTTGAGACTCGGCCGCCGGTGGTGACAGTGCTCGGGCACGTGGACCACGGCAAGACTTCTTTGCTCGATGCCATCCGCGAAACCGAGGTCACGGCCACCGAGGCGGGTGGGATCACCCAGAAGATCGGTGCCTATACGGTTCATCACCGCGACCGGCTGATCACCTTTATCGACACGCCTGGTCATGAGGCCTTTACCCAGATGCGGGCGCGCGGGGCAAAGGTTACTGACATCGCCATTCTGGTGGTGGCGGCTGACGATGGCATTATGCCCCAGACGGTGGAAGCCATCAATCACGCCCGGGCTGCCAAGGTACCCATTATCGTGGCTCTGAACAAGATTGACAAGCCGCAGGCCAATCCTGACAAAGTAATGCAGCAATTGACGGAGTACGGTCTGCTGACTGAAGCCTGGGGCGGCGACACGATCTGCATTCCTGTATCAGCCAAGAAAAGGACCGGCCTGAGCGAGTTGCTCGAAATGGTTTTATTGGTGGCCGATATGGGGGAGCTGAAGGCCAATCCGAGCCGCAAGGGTCAGGGAACCATCATCGAAGCCTGGCTGGACAAAGGTCTGGGTCCGGTGGCTACAGTCCTGGTGCAGAATGGCACCCTGCGGGTGGGAGATACGGTCGTTGTTGGCAACACGTGGGGACGAGTACGCAGTTTGCTCAACGAGAACGGTGAGAAAATCCGCCGTGCCGGCCCGGCCATTCCGGCTGAGATTATCGGTCTGACGGACGTGCCTGACGCGGGCGACTTTTTGCAGGTGCTCGACGACGAGAAGATGGCCAAGCAAGTCAGCGAGGCTCGCACTCAAAAGAGTCGCCACGCACGTATCCACTCGGGCTCTCGCACCACGCTCGACGATCTGTTCGCCGGTATTTCGGCAGGCGAAGTCAAGGACCTCAAGCTGCTCTTGAAGGCTGAAGGCCACGGGAGTGTCGAGGCTTTGCGGGCTTCCCTCGAGAAACTGTCCACCGACGAGGTTCGGCTGACCATCGTCCACTCGGCGGTGGGCGCCATCAGCGAATCGGATATTATGCTGGCCAGCGCTTCCGACGCTATTGTCATCGGTTTCAACGTCCGGCCAGATACTTCGGTCAAGCGCCTGGCCGATCAGGAAGGGGTGGATATCCGCCTCTATCGAGTTATTTACCACGTGATTGAAGATATTAAGAAGGCCATGACCGGCCTGCTTTCACCCGACGTCTCCGAAGTCGAGCTCGGCAAAGTGGAGGTGCGTCAGATCTTCAAGATCACCAAGGTGGGTCGGGTGGCTGGCTGCTACGTCACCGAAGGAAAGATCACTCGCGATGCCGAGGTGCGAGTCGTGCGCGAAGGCGTGATCGCTTACGTCGGCAAATTGGAGTCGCTCAAACGCTTTAAGGACGACGTGAAAGAGGTCACCGAAGGGTACGAGTGTGGTCTCTCCGTGCTGAATTACCCTGACCTGCAAGAGGGCGACATTGTCGAAGCCTTCAAGAAGGAGTATAAGGAGCGCGAGAGCCTCTAGGAGCGCAACCGGAAACCCCCTTGACATGGTTTTCCGGCGGCGTGACGCTCAGACTTTTCTGGCTACGGCACGCCGCACGCCCAAATCGACCATCAGGGTAGTGGGGGTAGTAGGAGCCCCCGAGAGCACGTCAGCGGGTCTGCGGCCCGACCTCAAGGGAGATTGAATCGAACATGAGTAAACGTCGCATGGAGCGGGTCAGTGATCTTTTGCGCGAGGTGGCAGCGGATGTCTTGCGCAGGGTGAAGGACCCCGGTTTGGGTGACGATCTGGTAAGCATTACGCAGGTTAAGGTTTCGCCCGATTTGAGCTCGGCCAAATTCCTGGTGAGCACCCTGGCGGCTCCGGAGCGTCGTCCGCAGATCCTGGAGGGGCTGAACCGCGCTTCAGGCTTTATTCGTCACGAGATCAACCGGCAGGTAAGCTTGAAACGGATTCCTCAGGTAAGCTTTGCCTACGACCCCTCATTGGAGCAGGGCGCCCGCCTGCTCAGTCTGATTAACGAGGCGGCTCGGGGATTGCCTGCCCTAGACGAACAGGGCGACTCCGGCCCCAATAATGCCTCCGACCAGGCCTCCGGCCAACAACCCGCTGACTCCTCCGACGGTCGCGCCGACGTGCAGGTAGCGCTCCTCGACCAGGCTGATCGCCAGGCCCAATCCTCCGCCGATCACACTGCCTGCGGGCCCGAAGGTCGATCCAAGGCGTGCCCCCAGCACAGTGGTCCCTGCCACCACCCCCAGGAACCCGGCCGCTGAGCCCAGCAGGGTGCCGAATCCGCCGCCGATGGCTGCCCCGGTCACGAAGCCTTCCTTGATGGTCAACTGGTCTTCTTTCTCTGTCCCGGAGCTTTTCGGGGAAGGGGCCGAAATAGACGCCTGGCTTCGAGCATAGCTGGGTACCTGGCTGCTGATCATCATGTCTTCTGCAGTATAGCTTTGCCAAGCCTCTTTACAGGATAGACCAGATGTGTACAATTCGGCACAGCCCATGATGGTTCAAGCCGCTTATGATTCTCGCCTCGTCCCCGGCGCACGCAACGCGATCGAGGTATGCCTTGCCGTCCAATCCCACCAGCGCGTCTACATCCTGGCTGATCGGGTCTCGGAGACTATCGCGCAGGCACTGGCTGATGCCTGCCGGCGCGTGGGGTCTCCCATTCGGCTGGAGATTCTGGAAGACCACGTGGAGCGGCCGGCGACCTCATTGTGCGAGGCGCTTATGGCGCCCCTGGAGCATTCTGAGGTGGTGCTCTACTGCGTCCGGCCGATGGCTGATGAACTGAGCCATCGCCAGCAGTTCGTCGGGACGGTCGAACGCATGGGTCTGCGATATGCTCATATGGTCGGGATCACCGAGTCCATCATGTGCCAGGGTATGCGGGCTGATTTCCGCAAGGTGGATGAAGTGAGCAAGCGCTTGCTCGAGCACGCCCGTCGGGCCAGCAAGATCATCGTCCGGAGCCGTTTTGGCACCGATCTGGTGGCAACTTTCGACCCTGACCGCACCTGGCGCAAGACCAGCGGTATCATCGAGGAGGTCTGGTCCAACCTGCCCGGAGGCGAGATTTTCACCGCTCCTCGCTCGGTGGATGGCGTGTTCGTCGTGGATGGCACCATCGGAGACCATTTCGGTCCCAAGTATGGTCTGATCAATCACACGCCCATGGTGCTCCATATCCAGGGTGGCTACCTGCAAGCGGCTACCTGCGCGAACAAGGATCTCGAACGTGAATTCTGGGGTTATTGTCACCGACATCGCTATTCGAATCGAGTAGGCGAGTTCGCAATTGGTACGAACCTGGCTGTGTTTGAGTTTACGGGCAATCTTCTTCAGGACGAGAAGATGCCCGGTGTGCACATCGCCTTCGGAGATCCCTACGGGAGCCAGACCGGAGCGGACTGGAGCTGCGGCACTCACGTGGATGTCATTACCGGCTCTTGCGACATCTGGATCGACTCTCTCCAGGTCATGGAGAAGGGAATCTTTCTGGCCGATCAACTCGGCTTTGACTACAGCTATCTGTTTGAAGATCCCTCGGTCGTTCTGGACCTCGAAGAGTAGACCTCAGCGACCCTTTTACAGAGCTATTTTCTTGCACTCCAACACACCCGTCTGTTCTGATATCCACAAGATTTGTGTGAATAAGTGGAAAACTTGATAAACTTTGAACGGAAAATGTGGGTAAAAGTGGGGGAGAGTGGGAGTTGCCAGTGCGATGAATCCTCAACAGCTTGAAATTCGTCGCATCGCCCGTGTCACAACACTTTGGGAGCGGTTCGAAAAGTTGCCTGGCAAGGTCAATGCGACGAAGTTTAGAAGCGGATGGCCATGACAGAAAAGTCGTCGGACAGTCGGCTGTTGGAGAAGCGGCGGACCTCATCATAGATCCGGTTGACCAGCCGTTGGGGAGAGTTTCCGGTGTGGCTGTGAAGAAGCTCCAGGACTCTTTGCAACCCGAAGAAGTCCCCCACCTCATTGCGGGCCTCGGTCAGGCCATCGGTGTAGAGAATGAGCCAGGACCCCTCGGGAAGCTCGACGGAGCAGTCTTCGTAAGTGGCTTCCGGAATGGCTCCGATCAGGATCCCTTCGGCGTAGAGAAGACGCGGACGCTCCTGGTGAGGGCTCCAGAAAATCGGCGGCTCGTGCCCGGCTGAGGCAAAGCGCAGTCGTCGGGTCTTCAGATCGGCCTCGGCGTAGAAAACGGTCACCTGACGGCTGGTGACCGGATCCTGGCCAACCTGGTGATTGAGCAGGCTGAGGATCTTGCGCGGAGAGTAGCCAGCCAGGGCATAGCTCTTGAGGATGTGCTTGGCCCGGACGGTCTGGATGGCGGCATCGGGACCCTTGCCTGAGACGTCGGCCATGACCAGCCCGCATTTGTGCCTGCCCAGGGGGATCAGGTCGTAGTAGTCGCCGGACAGGTCCATGGAGGGGATGAACCGGTGTCCCACTGCCAGGCCAGGAAATTCCAGCCGCTCACGGGGAATCAGCACGTCCCGCAAGAGCTCGGCCACCCGCTCCTTCTCGGCATAGAGGCGGGCGTTCTCGATGGCCACGGCGGCCTGGCTCCCCAGAGTGCCCAGCAGGTTGACCTGGGCCGGGGCCAGGCTGGTCACCTCACGGTAGTAAACATTGATCAGCCCGACGACTCGCCCGCGTGTCTCCACCGGAACCGAAAGGACGGTGGCCATCCCCTCTGCTCGAACCGCCGCAGGGAATTCCTCTCGATGGGGCTCGCGGTCGAGCAGCAGCATGGGACGGCGGTTCTTGGCAGCCAGGCCCAGCGGGCCGCTGCCCAGTCGCACGGGCTCGCGCTGAACGTCAGGATCCATTCCCTCGGCCGTTTTGTGCACCAATCTTTCGCCTTCTAAAAGCATGAGCGAGCAGGCGTCGGCGCGCAAGATCTCGCGCACGTGGCGGACAATCTCCTGGAGCACACGGTCAAGCTGGAGGGTACTGGTGACGGCCTTGCTGACCTCGAAGAGGGTTCCTAGCTCGCCCATTTTGAAGCGCACCAATCCGTGCAGCCTTGCGTTCTCGACCGCCACCGCGGCCTGATTGGCAAAACCCCTCAAGAGTCGAACTTCTTGCTGGCGGAAACGAATGCCTGGAGGAGTGAAGCAGTTCAGCACCCCCACCATCTTCTTGCGAGCGATCAGAGGCACCGAGAGCACTCCACCGAACCCGGCCGCGTTCAAGGCCCGGTCGAACTCCTGACCGTGCTCGCCGTCCTGGTCCTTACCCGGATAGTAGGAGTGAGCGCGTTTGCGTTCCACCGCGTGACGGGCCATGCGGGCCTGCAAAGCCGGGTCGAGCAGTCCTGAGGGCAGTCCCACGCTGGTCTCGAGTCGAAAACTCTCACCCATCTCGTCGAGCACCAGAAGCCCACAGGCTGACTGCTCGAGCAACTCGACTGCCTGGTCGACGATCAGGCGAATCACCTTGGTCAGGCTCAATGTGCCGGTAATTGCCGTTGATACCTGGTAGAGGGCCTTGAGAGGGCCAAGGTTGGCCTGCAACTGGTCGATCAGGCTGGCCCTCTGGATGGCGTTGGCAACTTGCAGCGCCAGCGTCATGACCTGGCGGATGCTGGCTGGCGAGAAATGATGATTGCCCCGCGAATCATCCAGGAAGACCAGCCCCAACAGGTCGTCTTTACTGGGAAGTGGCACGACCAGGGCGTTGGCACTGGGCAGGAGAGCGAATAGTCGAGCCAGACCCTGGCATTCACCTGGGTTGGCTTCGGACAGGATGGGCTTTCCCTCGGCCAGTCGCAGACGGTTCCCTTCCGATAGCTGGTTGACGGGAAGCCGGAAAGCGGAGAAGAACTCCTGTTGGTCGTCGGAGAGGCCCATGGAGGCTTCCAATGTGAAGAAGGGGCGGCCCGGATGCCTGATAAGAATCAGGCACCGATTGACCTCGGCAAGCCGGGCCAGGGCCTCGCAGGAGCGTTGCAGCACATCCCACAGCTCCTGGGCTTGCTCGATCGCTCGAGCCGCCTGGTACAGTGCCGTGGCTTCGCGCGAGCGTTGTTGCTCTTGCACCAGGGCCTGGGCATTCTCGATGGCAAGCCCGGCCTGGTGTGCCAGGGCGTCCAGGCCGTCTATGGGTGGTTCACCTTTAAATTCCAGGGTGAGCAGGCCGCGGACCCGATTGGGTCGTCCGATTGGCACAAAGACGCGACTTCCCCGGGTACTGAAACGTCCTCGGGTCTGGTCGATCGGTAAGAGTTGGGGACCGTCCAGAAGCTGGATGCTGGCGCCGACAGCCCCCAGACGAGCTGCTTGATCCAGAGTGGCTGTCAGCAAGTCGTTGAGCGGAGCGCTGGCGCACAGCCGGTCCTCTTCCAACAACTGTCCAGCTCGCCTGGCGACAGCCTCCAACCTGGCCAGGCTGACCACGGGAAGCTCCGCATGGGCGGTTATCGAGGTGTGACCTCCGGAGATGTCCAGGCTCTCCGAGCTCCAGCCGAAGCAAGCCACGCCCAGGGGGCAGATCTCCAGGCAAGGCTGGCCAGGCTGTCCCTGGGCTCGCTCGCGCAGCTTATCGTGGAAACTCAGGCAGCTCTCGCGCTCGGAGGAGCGGAGAGCCCGATGGCAATACTCGGGCAGGCTGCAGACCTCGTCGATGGGAGAGCCGTTGAGAAGGTAAATGGGAACGCCTGCCAGCTCGGAACAAGCTAACAGGCGCTCGGCCAGCCTTAGATTCGGTTGGGCCGGGGAGCCGGACAACCCGCACCTCTCCCGTACTGGTGTGCCCCCTCGCGCATTCTACGGCCAGCCTTTCCTGTGCGTTGGGACCGGGTCTGCAAGCTCTCAGAGTACTCCGCTTGCACGAAAAAAGAGGTCGGTCAGAAACCAGGACCCCTTGAGTTAGTTGATGACTCCCTTGTATCGCAGCAAAATCTCGATAAACTCACAGTTATCCATAACCACGATCTCTTTCTTCATGAAAACCTCAAAACGGGGAAAAGATAGCTACGCAGAATCGGTAGAATTATACCATGACTGGCCGGGTCGAGTCAACGGGGGTTCTGGAAGCAAAGGCTCCAGTATCGCTCTTTGTCTACCACGGAGGGGTAATGGATCAGAGCCATGTTGACCAGTACTTCATACTCCAGAAGGATCTTGGTCAGCCTGGCATGTTGCTCGTCATTCAGGCTATCTTCAATCTGTTTGAGCATATGCGTGATGCGGGCCTCTTGCTCGAGAATCTCTCCAGCTGTGATCTGGCCATCTTCCATATAACGCTTCCATCCCGCGTGGGTTTCCAGGAAGTCGTCTCGATGGAGATCGATGCCCTTACCGTCGAACCATCCATCTCTCGCCATGGCCCGACTGTTCTCGCTCACACTCACCGATCCTTTCCCGAGGATCTCAGCTCTTGTGCTCGTCGCAGGGCAGCCTCCCCTTCCGTCCGCCGCCCTAGCTCGTTGAGAACCTCGCCGTAGATGGCCAGAGTTGCACTGTGGTCGGGGTAGAGCTGAAGGCTCTGGCGGTAGCTCTCGGCTGCCTGCTCGAAAAGCTTGCGCTGGCGCTGGTCGTCACCTAGATGAGCCCAGAAGGCGGGATTGTAAGGATCGAGGCGGATTGCCCGACGATGCTGCGCCTCTCCGGAGCCATTCAGGCGGCGGGCAACGAGCCCCTGATTGTCAGGGTAGTAAGGGTTGCCCGGATCGAGGGCTTCCGCTCTTTGGAGAGCATGCATCGCCTCCTGGTCGAGCTCGCGATTTCCACCCACTCGCTGGGACAGTTCCAGGTACAATAAGCCCTGCAGGGCCTCGATTTCCGGTCGGCGTTGAGCTTGAACCAGGGGCAGCGCCTCGCGATAGCGTCTCACCGCGGTCGTCAGCAGCAGACGTGCATCCTGATTCTGTTGGAGAGCGGCAAACCCTTGAAGGCGCGCCTCATCAGCCCACCAGACGCGCGATTCGCCAACGATCCAGCCACCAGCCAGCCAGCAGCCGCCGAGCCATACCAATCCGGTTAGCCAGACCACCACTCGAGCAGGGCGCATCCTGGCGGCAGGGCAGAATTGGCCCGGCCAGCTCAGGGCGGCCAGCCACATGGCCTCGGTGGGTAAGGCCAGATTCAGGGTTAGCAGATGAGCTGAAAGGCCCAGGCCAGCCAGGAGCAGAGCCAGTTCGGTCGAGCTCTGGCGGCAACCCGCCAACCGGCCCCTCAGGAAGGTCACCAGACCGCCCAACAGCAGGATGATCCCTGGCCAGCCGCAGTCAGCTCCCACGCTGAGCAACTGGCTGTGGGGGTTCTCGGGCAGACGCTGGAGAGGTCGCAACTCCACGGGCTCCCACATCCGGTATTCCAGGGCCAGCGGAGTGAAGGCGCCCGGACCGGCACCCAGGGGATGGGCCAGCAGAATGGCAAAGGCAGCTTTCCAGAGGTAAACCCGAGCGGTGACGTCCTTGTTTGCCAGGCTCTCTACCTGAGCTCGCTCGCGCAACAGATCGGCCCCGCTGGAAACCACCAGCAAGAAACCCAGGGCCATCGCCAGGGCCACCCCCAGAACCTCCCGATTGCGCAAGATTACGACTGCGGCGATCAGGCTGACCAGGCAGCCTATCCAGGCCCCGCGCGTGCCAGTTTGAACCAGAGCCATCCAGGTCATCAACCAGGGAATCCAGAGCCAGCTTCGGCCCGAGGCAAAGATGGAGGGGAGCGAGAGGGCCAGCCAGGCGACCATGTAGAGGGCCAGGTAGTTGGAGTTGCCCATGGTGGAGATGGTGCGGATGCGCGAGATCTCCGGGTGCGACCAGAGCATCGGGTCAAGCCCAAGGCGCTGCATCCAGGCGTAGATCGTCACTACCAGTCCGGCGGCCAGGATCATCCCCCACCAGAGGCGCCAACGATCAGGGGTTCCGGTGGCGGTCCAGGCGAGCAAAACCAGCAGGCTGACCAGATGCTCCGTCGTGGGCACGTGACCGGCCAGGCCACCCTGGCCCCACAGGCTGCTGCTTGCCCACCACCCATACAGGGCGACCCACCAGGCTGTCAGGGGATTGGGCCGGAACCAGGGCCAACTGCCTCGGGCTGCCCCCCACACCCAGGCGAAGGCCAGAGTGAGCCCGCCGGCCAGGTAAACTGCGGACTTGGGAACCTCGACCGCGTCCGCCAATCGGGTGGAGCAGGCCAGCGGTAGTCCCAGCAAGACCAGGAGCGAGCCGAGGTGCAGCAATCGTTCCTCTTGTCTCATAAGAGGCTGTTGGCTAAGCGCGCAGAGGAACCCTACTGCGACCGCGGAAGCTGCCCGGGTGTCGGTACGCAACCTGACCTGGGCCGCGATGTTCGTAGCCTTGACCCTGGTGTTCGATCAACTGCCCGCTCCCCCCGGGAAGTTTGGAAATCTCTTTCGTTTCATTGGCTTTCCGGTGATTTTGTCAGGACTTGTGCTTGGACCGACCGTCGGATTTCTGGTGGGAGCGGTTTCGGACGTGCTCGGTTACCTGATCGGGCCCCCACCGGGGCCTTACTTCCCTGGATTTACGCTCACGCAAGCCACCACGGGGGCGCTGCCCGCCTTCCTTTTCTCCTGGATGAGCCGCGGTCGGGCCAATGAAGAGTCCCGGTGGACCACCCTGCTGCAGTTAACTCTGGCCATCCTGATCACCAAGCTGCTGTGCTCGGTCGTGCTGGTGAGTTTCTTTTTGTCCAAGCTCTACGGGATCGATCCCCTGTTGCACGCCGGGCCGGCCCTTCTGGTGGCCCTGGTGCATTGCCCTCTCTACGCCTGGCTCAGTCTTCCGTTAATGCGGAGCTTGCGTCGCCTGCGCCCAGGGGTGGGCTGGCCGTGAGGCGGGATCTCCCCGTCGTGCGGGGAGTTGGATAAGAGGTTGGCTCAGGACGCGGCTCGCGAGCTCTGCGCGGTTTAGGGGCGGGTTTGTCGCGCTTTTCCTGAGTCAGGGCCAGCACCGCCTGACGCAGATCGTCAAGGCGGCGGGGGTCGGTCTCGGCCGGTAGCGGCCCCCCCGGGGCCAGGATCAGGCCCGGGGCTGTCCATTCCTCGGCCGAGCGGGCCAGAATGTCCGGATAATGCTCGGGGTGCAGCTCGTCCAGACCACCCAGGATGGCGCCCGAGAAGTTGGCTCGTCCTCGCACAAGCCCCGGGCCGGCGTGAACCTGAGACCAGCCTAGCAGGCGGCAGGGAAGGGCTTTGAGGGGCTCGAGGAAGAGCCGGCTCCCCACCGCGTAGATCGCGTTGCAGGGAGCCTCGGAGGCAGCCTGCAGAACACGCTCGTCATAGGGAGCGATGTGCTCTGAATATTCCTCGGGGCTCATGTGCTGGTGGGAAGCGGCCGATATCAGGAGAAACAAGCCCTGAGCCCCGGCCTCCAGGGCGCGACCGGCATAGCGCTCCAGGGTTCTGGTGACAGCCTCGAGCGCGCTCTTGAAGAAGCCAGGATGCTCACGCATGGCCTGCAGGCAGAGCTCATGCCCGGCCAGTCGGGCCAGCGTGGTAAAAGGGCTGGCGACCGTGTCCAGCAGATAGCGCGTCCCTTTCAGTCCAGCATGGACCTTTTTGATGCATGAGAGCGAGTGGTCGAAGCTGGCCTGCTTACCTTCCAGGGGCTCTAGCGCGGCAAAGTCCTTACTGCGCTCGAGGCGTTGCCCCTTGGCCAGGGGGTAGGGGTAATCGCAGCAGATGCGCACCAGATCCACTCCGTAGCGCTCGGCAAAAGCAAGGTGGACGGACGCCTGCGCCTCGCCCGACATGTGCTGAAGCCCAAAGGGGTAGTAGCAGGTCCAGGGAGGGCGGTCGAGCGGCTGGCAGGCCAGGGCCAGCTCGACTCGCTCGGCCGGGCTCAAACCTCCGAGCCGTGACATTTTTTGAACTTCTTGCCGCTTCCACAGGGGCACGGATCATTGCGACCAGCCCTGGCTGACAGGTAGGGGTTCACCATTTCGAGCACCCTGCGGTAATGCTCGTTGTTGGGCTCCATGCCCACAGCCTTGCGCAAGCAGCGGGTGGCTTCAGCGTTGTCCTTGCCCTGCAGGTGCAACCAGCCCATCACCAGGAGTGGATAGGGCTGCTCTCGGTCCATCTCCAGGGCTTTCTGGCCTTCGGCCAGGGCCTCGGAGAGCTGTCCTCGTTGAAAAAGCAGGGTTGCCAGGTTGAGGTGGGTTACGGCCCGCTTGTGACCATCCTCAGCCACCAGAAAGCGCTCAAAGCCTTGATCTTCGTAGCCGTGACAGGGGATCAGCAGTACCTCTACAGCTCGGCCCGGAGTAATGCTCTCGAAGCGCCTGGCGGCATCGCGCAGCAGACTATCGGCCTTGTCGAGGTTGTCGGTCAGGGCCTCGAGATTGCCCAGGTTGAGCACCGTGAGAGCTAGATTGTCGTCGTCTACCTTCAGCTTTTCGAGGTTCGCGAGAGCTCGCTCGAGGTAGCCTTTGGCCTCCTCGAACTGGCTGTCGAGAGTGAGCAAGAAGCCAAGATTGTTGTAGATCAGGTAGTGATCGACGCCGTCTTCCTCGATGGCTCGTCGGTACTCGGCTATGGCGGCTGGACGGCCAGGATTGCGGTAGAGCAGCAGTGCCGAATTGGTAACGCAACTGGCCATGCCTTCCTGATCTCCAGCTTCCTTGAACAGGACCCGGGCTTGTTGGTAGGCTGCCTGGGCGGCCTGATGATTGTTCAGATCGATCTGCACTCCGCCCAGGTTGCGCAGGTTGCGGGCCTGACCGGGTCCATCGACAGCCTTCTCGAACAGTCGGATGGCCCGCTGAAAGCTCTGACCGGCCTGGGTGAGCTCGTGACGCTGGTGGTAAGCGGTGCCCAGTTGCTCGAGGGCGTTGGCTTGCCCGAGCGGATCCCTGGCTTCCTCGTACAACTCGGAGCTGCGCTTGAAGTGAGCCAGCGCCTCAGCGCCCCGATCGCTGGCCACCAGGCAGTTCCCGGTCAAAAGGTGGAGCCGGCCACGCTCGCTCAGAGGGGCCTGGTCGCCCTGCTCGCGACGGGCCTGGCTCAAGAGCTCGAGTGCCTCGCGATGGCGCGATTCGTCCATCAGGCGCTGGGCTTGATTGAGGGTTTCCGGCAAGGGTTGCGTGGTCGTCGACATGAATGGCTCCTTGGAGAAGTGAAGCCCCATGGTTAGTGCCCTCCTGGCCTGTCTCCTGCACAGGAAGGTTCCCCAGCGCGGGGGAAGAAGTTCCCAGCCGCCCGCCGGGCAAGATTCCTTATGATTTAACGGACGTGCCGCTATGTCGACCCAAACCAGGCCTCTAAGGGCCGGCCTTTCTCCCCAGCAGCTTCTGGAAGCCTACCGCTGGATGGTGACTTCTCGCCGACTCGATGACCGCGAGATCCAGATGAAACGACAGAACAAGATCTTCTTTCAGATCAGCGGGGCGGGCCATGAGGCGCCGCTGGTGGCGGCTGGGATGGTGCTCAAGGCCGGTTATGATTGGTTCTACCCGTATTATCGCGATCGGGCTCTCTGCCTGGCGCTGGGAATGACCCCGCTGGAGATGTTGCTCTCCGCCGTAGGGGCAGGAGACGACCCCAATTCGGGGGGCCGCCAGATGCCCTCCCACTGGGGCCACGCAGCTCTCAACATCGTGACTTCCTCGAGTCCCACCGGAACGCAGTTTCTTCAGGCCGTCGGGGCGGCCGAAGCGGGACGTTACGCTCAAGCTCATGAGCTGGCGCTGTCGTTCAAGTCCGATGAGGTTATCTACGTCTCCACCGGAGATGGTACGACCTCCGAGGGCGAATTCTTTGAATCGCTCAACACGGCCTGTAATCTGAAGCTACCAGTGCTTTACCTGGTAGAGGACAATGGCTACGCCATCTCCGTGCCGGTCGAAGTGCAGACAGCCGGGGGCAGTATCTCACGACTGGTTGGGGACTGGCCTGACCTGTTCCATCGCCAGGCTGACGGCAGCAACTTCCTGGACTGCTACGAAGCCCTGCTCGAGGGAGTCAGTTACTGCCGCCAGCGCCGGGGCCCTGCCCTGGTTCACGTCAAGGTGACCCGCCCCTACTCCCATTCCCTTTCCGACGATGAGAGTTTCTATAAGACCGCCGCTGAGCGCGAGCAAGAGGCCAGCCGCGATCCACTCGCCTGCATGCGTGCCTATCTCTTGACGGAAGGGCTGGCCAGCGAGGAGGATCTCGCTCGCCTCGAGTCTGAATGCGAGCAGGCGGTCACCAGCGCGGCGGAAGAGGCGGAGCGCCATCCCGCCGCCGGTCCTGAGACCATCTCTCACCATATCTACTCGATGGAGGTGGATCCCACTGCCGGGGCCTTCTCCCACTCTCCGACCTTCGAGGGTGAGCCCACCACCATGGTGGACCTGATCAATGCCTGCCTGCGCGATGAGATGGAGCGGGATGCACGGATCGTCGTTTTCGGAGAGGACGTCGCCGACGCCAGCCGCTCCGAGGTGTTGTCCGAGTGCAAGGGCAAGGGGGGCGTGTTCAAGGTAACCTACGGCCTGCAGGCTCGGTTTGGGACTGATCGGGTGTTCAACTCGCCGTTGGCCGAGGCCAACATCGTGGGCCGAGCTATCGGGATGGCTCAACGCGGGCTCAAGCCAGTTCCAGAGATCCAGTTCTTCGACTACATCTGGCCGGCCATGCAGCAGCTGAGAAATGAGCTGGCCACGGTTCGCTGGCGCTCCAACGGGGCCTTCAAGTGTCCTCTGGTGCTGCGTGTGCCTATCGGGGGCTACCTCAAGGGTGGCGCTCCCTATCACTCGCAGTGCGGTGAGGTGTTGTTCACCCATACGCCGGGAGTGCGGGTGGTCTTCCCTTCCACCGCCGAAGACGCCAACGGCCTGCTGCGCACCGCCATACGCTGCGACGACCCGGTGATGTTTCTGGAGCACAAGCACCTCTACCGACAGACCTACAACAAGGGTCGCTATCCCGGCCCCGATTACATGATTCCCTTCGGGCAGGCCAACCGCGTGCGGGAGGGCCGCGATCTGACAGTGGTCACCTACGGTGCCCTGGTGCAGAAGAGCCTGGTGGCAGCCAGGGAGTTGGCCCAGGAAGGGATCGAGGTGGAGATCCTGGATCTGCGCACGCTGGCCCCTTATGACTGGGAAGCCATCAAGCGCTCGGTCCAGAAGACCAGCAAGGCACTGGTAGCTCATGAGGATTGCCTCAGTTTCGGCTTTGGCTCGGAAATTGCGGCTCGAATCAGCGATGAGCTGTTTGAATACCTGGACGGCCCTGTTCGTCGGGTGGGCGCCTTCGACAGTTTCGTGTCCTATGCCCCCAGCCTGGAAGACGTGATCCTTCCCCAGGTGGAGGGGCTGCAGCAGGCCATGAAGGACCTCGCTCGCTACTGAGCAAAAGGGCCGGCTATGAAAGTCAAAACTCAGGGCCAGCTGTTCGACCACCGCTGCCAGCTCAAGGACATGAAACTCTCAGGTTTCGGTCCCAAGGGTTTGCGCTACCATTGCATGGAGTGTGGCGGGGTTCTGGTCTTGAAGCTCGATCGCAGCCAGTGGGACGAAGCTTTTGGCGAGAAGCCCACCTTCAAGCTCAGTAAGAAGGTACTGCAGCAGCTCGAGGCGGCTGGCGCCGAAGCGATCCTGGACGAGACCGAGGTCGAGGATGTCTCGGCCGAGCTCGAGGCCATCCACGTCACCGATACCCACAAATTCGTCTGGACGCCTTCGGATGACGACGAGGACGAGGAAGACTGACCTCAGATCGAGCTGAGAAAGTCTTTCGCGACCCGGTCCACGGCGACGTGCGCCTGTCGCAGCCACTGGTGGAGCTGCTGGACACGCGCGAGGTGCAGCGCCTGCGCGGCGTGCGCCAGCTAGGGACGGCTTACCTGGTCTACCCCGGGGCCGTTCACACCCGATTTGAGCACAGCCTGGGCACGGCCTGGTTGTGTCGGCGTCTGCTGGCCGCTGTGGAGGAGTTTCAGGGCCCGGTCCTGGCCCCCCATCAGCGTTTGGCGGTCGAGGCAGCCGCTCTGTTGCACGATTTTACCCACATCCCTTTCGGCCATACCCTGGAAGATGAGCGTCGCATCTTTCCCCGTCACGATACCCCGGAGCGCATTCGCGCCCAGCTGCCTCGAGGAGAGCTGGGCAAAGCCCTGAAGAAGCTGGACCTGCTCGAGCCGGTGCGAGACATTCTGGTGGGGCAGGCCGAGCCTTTCCTCTGCGAGCTGGTGAGCGGCACGGTGGGGGCCGATCTGCTCGACTACCTGGCCCGGGACGCCTACTTTTGCGGACTGACCCAGCGTTACGACGAACGGATCTTTCGCAGCTTTCGTCTGGATGAGCGTGGCCTCTACCTGGATGCTCAAAAGAGCGGGCTGATTCGCCAGGACGTGCTCAGCGAAGTCGTCCATCTCTTGCGCTTGCGCTACTTTCTCTCCGAGCGAGTCTATTTTCATCATACCAAGGTGGCCTCAGGAGCGATGATCTGCCGGGCGGTCGAGGCTGCCGTGGGGGAAGGCCTGACTCTGGAGGAGCTATCGCGGCTGACCGACGAGCGCTTGCTGGCTCTGCTCGAGACGCGCTACGCCTCTCTGCCCGAGGTGGCTCGATTGCTGGCCCACCTGGCTTCGCGCCGTCTCTACAAGCGGGTCTACGTCCTGACCCGGCGTATCGGAGAAGAGCGGGTTCAATGGTTTGTGGATCAGTATCACTTCCTGGCCTCTGCCCGACGCGCCGCCGAGGAGCATCTGTCGCGAAAACTGCGGCTATCTCCCGGCGAGCTGATCGTCTACTGCCCGGCTCTGAAGATGCAGCTCAAGGAGGCCGAGCTACGGGTCCAGGTGGGCGAGGGCAACCCTCGACCGCTGAGCGATCTCAAGCTCTCCGACATCGAGGTGCTGCGCGAGAAGCATCCGGACCTCTGGAAGTTCTATGTATTCCTGGCTCCTGATAAGAAGGACCGGGCCAGTCGCGTTGCGGCTGCCTGCGAGGAGCACTTTCAGCAGGCCAACCACCTGCCCGCCCTGCAGAGCGGGCAGATGTATCTAGGACTCTAGCTCCTCGAGTCCTCCCGCGAGCAGGCCGAAGAGCTCGTAGACATCTACGCCCGGCCCGATGAGGGCCAGCGGATACATGGTGAAGCCTGTTCCTCGCTTGTGCAGCGCAAACTCTCCGTGCATCTTGACCCACTCGAGATCGAAGGTGGTGATGAACGCGTCTCCAAAGACGGCACCCATGCCGCGCAGAGTCTCCGGATCGTGCACCCCGTTCTCGAGCAGCGTCTTGAGCAGGGTCAGCTTGTAGCCGATCTGGCCGTAGCGCAGAACGTCCTCCTCGCGCATGAAGCGCACCACCCTCGAGCGAAGCTCGTAAAGCTCCTCTTCGTCCTCCGGGGTCAGCGGCTCGGGTCGGCTCAAGCTCTGGGAACGTAGCCCTCGGGCGGCCTGGCGGTATCGGTGAACAGGAAGGCCTCCACCTGCTGGAAGAAGATGTCGTCGGTATTCTCGTCGATCATGTCCAGCCGGTTTTCGTTGATCACCATCAAGAAGTATTCCTCGAACATCTTCCAGGCCTGGGCCGAGACGTTCTCATAGACCTTCTCTCCCAGGGGGCCGGGGATGGGCGGGGAGGGTAACCCCGGTAGCTCTTCTTTCAGCTTGACGCACTGTACCATCCGCATTGGCGGCTTATCCTCCCGTTACTCGTGTGATGCCCATCTGACTCAGAAGTCGATTCTGACGCCGTCTCCGACCCAAAAGGCGTGTTGTCCAGTGGTCTTCCCCCAGCGGGTCGACCAGCACCGTGAAAAGACCCAGGCGGTTTCCCCCCAAAATGTCGGTGTAGAGTTGATCACCCACCATGGCCGTGGAGCCCGGCTCCGATCCCATGCGCGCCAGGGCCCAGCGAAAGGCACGCGGACCGGGCTTTCGGTCCCAGAAGAGAGCTCCGTAAACATGCTCGATGCCCAAGAGGCGGCCCAGATGGCGCAGTCGCGCCAATCGTCGCGGACCGAAGATCACATTGGAGATCAGGCAGGCATCCCGCAGGTGGCCCTTGCGGCGGGCTTGCCCGAGGTGCTCCACGACGCCCGGATAGGGTTTCCAGTCATCTTGTCGGGCCAGGGTGTTGTCCACGTCCAGGCAGTAGTAAGCGATGCCGCGCGCGGCCAGCGCTTCGAAGTCGAGTTGGCAAAGACTGGAAACCCAGAGTCGGGGCTCGAGCATACTCAGGGCGCTTCACGTCCCCCGGCCAACCTCCTCCCCATGCCAAAAGGGCCCGCCATCAGGCGGACCCTTTCTGGTGTGACGGGCAGCAGAGATCAGACGCCCAGGCCACCAAACTGCTGAGGGGGCTGGGCTCCCCCGAAAGGCTGGGCCCCGAAGGGCTGCTGCTGCTGAGCGCCACCCGCCTGCTGAATGCCAAGCTCTTGCAGCACCATCTGCTCGACCTCCGGGCGGAGCTGGGCCTGACTCTGCTTGGCCTGCGTGTAATCTTGCATCAGCTTGGCCTTGGCTCCACCCGGGACGCCCTGGCCTGGCTTTCCGCCTGCCAGCGGATTAGGAGCGCCCTTGCCCCCCAGTCCGGGAATCTGCTGGGCGCCGCCCTTGGGCTGCCCACCTCCGGGTTTCTGGCCCTGCCCCTGCTGGGGATTGCCCAGATTTTGGGCCATTCCGCCCAGTTTCTCGGCCTTTACCTGCATCAGGTCCTGAGTCAGGATGTCGTTCCAGTCGCCCTGGCCCTTCTGGCCGTCCTGGGGGCCGCCCGCTTCCTTGCCGCCGCCGCAGCAGCCGCCGGAAGGCTGCTCGCCCTCCTTGGGCTTCTCCTCTTCGCCCGGCTTCTTCTTGCCCATCTCTTCGAGCAACTTCTTGAGGTCTTCCACCTCGCCGCGCATCTTGTCGATCTCGCTGCCCTTGTCGCCTTCACCCGGCTTCTCTTCCCCAGGCTTCTTGCCCTTGTCTGCCTTGTCGCCGGGCTCGGTCTTGTTGCCTTCGCCGGGCCTGGAGACATCCACCTTGTCGGTCTCATTGATGCCTTTGCTTTTGTTGGCCTCAGTGGACTTGGGCGCTTCCGGCTTCTTGGGGGCCGGGGTGGTGGACTTGGATTTGGAAGGGGCACTGGTGGTGGTCTTTGGCTTGACGGTGTTGGAACTCATGACTGGAGCCTCCGATGATAGTTGTCTTGTGCATGACTTTAGCACCAGGTTGGGGGGTATGACCGTTCGGGATTGTTAAGATTTTGTGTCCCTGATGAACGGCTGATGAACGACTGTTAAGCTTTGCTCTGGCGCAAGCTCCAGGGGATCTAGCGCAGTCTGAACCCCCTGACAAAGTTTTCCGGCTGCGCGACGCCGACATATTGTGCTAGAAGTCCAGCCGCCCACAATATCTTGTGGTGGCGGAGGCCCCCGAGAGCGTGGCTCTCCTCCGACACCACATGGGGGTTTGCGGCCGGACTTCTACATTAGCCGAAAGGATGGGGCTGCACCGGGCTTTGCCCTTGGGGCCACTCGTCGTGGCATGGCGGGGGATAGAGCAGGTTGGGAGCGATGACTCGCACCACTCGAAGCCCGATGGCGGCCACGTCGGGAGGGGTGAGCTCGCGCCAATAGAGCGAGCCGCCCGGCCGAGGGGCGGGGGCTCTAAGGTTGGGCAGGCGCAATCGTTCGGGGTTGTGCCAGTAGTAGGCCAGGTGCTCGCGGTAGCTCCGGGGCATCTCGGTGGTGGTGGGGGGGCCGACGCGCTGCAGCCAGGCCAGGTTGTGCAGAGCCTCGCAGCGCGCCCTCTCAAGTGAGCCAGGGCCGGCGGCCGAGCCGAAGGCCGGCCGTCCCTGTTGGTCGCGCACCAGGGCCACCACCGTCTCGTGGATGGCCCACAACTCGGGCCCAAGCTCCTGGGCTTCGCCGTGGAGCCAGAATCGAGCCACGGCATGGCGCTCGCGCAGCTCCAAAATGGCGTGACGCAGGGCTCGCTTGAGGCTGGTACCGGCTGCCAGGCCGTGCGAGAGGCAGGGGTAGAATCGGGGCTCAGGGGGCCGAGGAGTGAGCAGCACCCGGGAAAGAGGAGCCAGGACAAGCCGGCGGGTTCCCATTTCCCGGACCGCCAGCGCCAGCTGGGGCTCGAAAGCGGGCCGGGAGTATCCGAACCCGGGTCGGTCCAATTGCTCGCTCGTGAAGGGAGATCTCCAAAGCTCGTGATCCTGGGCCAGAGCCAGCTCGACGTCAGGAGGCAGGCAAGCGGCCGAGTAGCGCTCCAGGGCCTCCGCCAGGGCGGAGCGGCGTGCCTGGCGGAGATCGCCTGCGCATCCGGCCCCGGCCGGAAAAGGCAGAAGACCGGTGACGGCTCCCTGGTGGAGACGAGCCTCATAGACGGGGGGCTGGCTGCCTGCCCAGCGATGGACCGATTTGACGATGGCCAGGCGATGGCCCAGCCAGCTACGCCGGGGAGGCGACTGGACCGGTTGGCAACGTTGGCAACCGGGCAGCGGGAGAAAGGCCAGGCTGTGGTGGCGCTCACCCTCCTGAAGCTGGATCTCTCCGGGACGGCTCACAGCCGCCATCGCCAGTTGCTTGAGGCGGTGCTCGGCCAGCGGCTCAAAGGCAAGAGGCAGGTGGGACCAGACCTTGAGAGGCCCCAGGCCCTGTCGCCAACGCCCCAACAAACATTCCAGGCAGGGGTCGTGCGCGCGAGGCTGATAGAACCAGGCCTGGCGAGAATCCCCCACCCAGCCGATCAACCCCTGGCCTCGGGACAGCGTCTCCAGATCCAAGCGCTCGCACAGCGTGCCCTGCTCGGCCAGGGCTTGCAACCAGGGCAGACGGTCAGGAGCCGCCAGCCATCCTCCTGACCGCTCCTCGTTGCGAGGGCCGGGGACCGGCCGGGCCAGAAGGTAGCCCTGCTCGAGCAACAGCTCCACCAGCGGATGGCCTGATTTCAGCTCCAAAAGAGAACCGAGCACCTTGTGGATGCTCGGTGCGTGGCTGACGGCCTCGAAGCCCAGGCCGTCAGTCCAGAGAATCCGCTCACCGCTAAGCGGAATGATGTGCCGGAAAGGGTGACGGGTCAGGCTTTGACCGCGCTCTCCAGGCCCTTACGCGCCACCTCGGCGAAGCGGGCAAAGGCCTGCTGATCCTGCACCGCCAGCTCAGCAAGGATCTTGCGGTTGACGGCCACGCCGGCTTGCTTCAAACCGTTCATCATTCGGCTATAGGACAGGCCATTGGAGCGCGCGGCCGCGTTGATGCGCGCGATCCAAAGCTTACGGAAGTCGCGCTTTTTGGTCCGACGGTCCCGATAGGCATAGGACATGGCGTGCAGGATGGCTTCCTGAGCGCAACTGATGCGGCGGCTGCGGGCTCCCCGCATCCCTTTGACAGCCTTCATCAGGGTGCGACGCTTTTTGAGGGAGTTGACCCCTCGCTTGACTCTGGGCATGGTGACTCTCCTGTTCTCGAGCTAGAAGGCGTAAGGGACCTGGACCATCAGACGCTTGACGTCCGAAGGGCTAGCCAGGGTGGTTTTGCGGAACTTGCGGGTCCGCTTGGGCGACTTCTTCTCACGGATGTGATGACACCCGGAGAACTCGCGCATACGCTTGATTTTTCCGCTTCCGGTCACGCGGATGCGCTTGGCGACCGACTTGCGGGTACGGATTTTGGGCATAGCGACTCCTTTCCTCAATCGGGACCTTAGACTGTTCAGGGAGGGGGGAGGGTGTCCGTCAGTTGTCCGTCTTGGGAGCCAGGATCATTGTCATGTTGCGGCCTTCCAGAGTCGGCTTCTTCTCGATCACGGCCAGTTCGATCGCGTCGTTGAAGACCTTTTCCAGAAGCTTGAGCGCGATGTGGGCGTGAACCACCTCGCGACCGCGGAACATCATTGTGACCTTGACCTTGTCGCCTTCTTCCAGGAGGCGCTGCACCATTCTGCTCTTGACCATGTAATCATGCTCATCGATCTTGGGGCGCAGCTTGACCTCGCGCAGCTCGGCGCCTTTGCGCTTGGCCCTGGACTCTCGACCCTTCTTGGCATTTTCATACTTCCAACGACCATAGTCGAGAAAGCGGCATACCGGTGGGTTCGAGTGAGGAGAAACCTCTACCAGGTCAAGTTCCTTTTCCTTGGCTATCCGCATCGCCTCACGGGGAGACATGATGCCGAGCTGGTTGCCCGCCTCGTCAATGAGTCGGACCTCTCGGGCGCGGATCTGTTCGTTGACCCTCAGTTCTTTGGTAATACGATCACCTCAGCCCTTTCCAAAATGAAAAGCGAGCGGCTGCAACAGATCCGCTCGCGCCAAATCACCGACGGTCGGCCGGGCCGTCGTCGGGTCAGGGCCTTGAACCTCTGTCGCTCGGTCGCTTCAGGGTGAGAAGAGCGGTGTCTCCTGCTTGGCTGGCCAATGATTCTGTTTTCGAAGTCGGCTGGCTGTGGATGCGGCCCCGTTCTGAAGCCTTTTAGCAGCATCCTGCCTGCAAAATTCGTCCAAAGTATAGCGTACCCCCTGAGGTACGTCAATCGAGCTGCAGGAGCGTTGCCGCACGGCTCAAAACCTTCAGACAATCAGGCATGAGCAGCAACGAGTCGCAGGTTCCTTTTGCCACCCTGGCTTCGGATGTCGTTCGAGCCGAGTTGCCTAACGGAGTCCGGTTGCTGGTCAAAGAGGTCTATCCAACCCGGGTGGTGAGCGTCGGTCTCTGGGTCGGAGTCGGCTCTGTCGACGACCCCGCCGACCAGCTCGGTATCTCGCACTTCGTAGAGCACCTGCTCTTCAAGTCCTCCGGTGATCAGGGCGAGGGCGCCCTGGCCCGTTCTTTGCACGAGCTCGGGGGGCACCTCAACGGCTTCACGACCCATGAGTGCACCTGTTACTGGGTCGTCTTGCCCAGTCGGCACTTCCAGGCCGGACTCACCCTGCTGGCTCGGGCCATCGGTTCGCCCGGCTTTTTGGAGGCGGAGTGCCGGCGGGAGGAGCAGGTCATTCGCCAGGAGCTGCGGATGTATCAAGACCGCCCCGATGCTTTTTGTTTCGAGCACCTGCTGGCACTGGCCTTTCCTGACCATCCGTACGGTCGTCCCGTGTTGGGGCGTGAGAATACTCTGCAGGGGCTCAGTCCCGAGCTGCTTCGAGGCCACTATGAGCGGTATTATGGAGCCTCCAACCTGGCTGTGGTGGTTGTCGGTGAAGTCGAATCCGAGCTGGTGCTGGAGTCGGTCGGTCGTGTCATGGGCAACTGGGCGCTCGGCCCGGCTACCCCCAGGTTCGCTCGCCCCTTTCGCGGCGGGACAGGCTTTCGTGCTGTTGATCTGGAGGGTCCGATCAATACCGGACATCTCCAACTGGGTTTTTCGATACCCGGGTTGGCCGACCCGGCCGCCTATGCCTGCGACCTGCTGTCTTCGGTGCTTGGACGCGGGCGCTCTTCCAGGTTGGGACGCTCGTTGCGCGAGCGGGGTGGCCTGGTCAGCCAGATCAAGGCCGGCACCATGATTGAGCGGGACCCGGGTCTGTTGGTTGTCGAGGCGGTCCTGGCAGCAGAACGATTTGAGGAAGTGGAGGAGGCCCTTTGGGTTGAGCTGGCGCTGCTGGCCCAAGACGGAGTGAGCGAACGCGAGCTGGTGCGGGCCAAGAATCAAGCCGAGGCCAGCTTCGTGATGGCGCAGGAAACGGTCGAAGGTCAGGGTCGCAAGCTGGGATACTACGAAATGATGGGAGACTTCAGCCTGGCCGACCAGTACGTGGCCCACCTGACTCAGGTTGATCAGGAGGCTTTGCTGACGGCTTCCCGTCGCTATTTGACTCGAGAGAACGTCTGTTTGGTGCGCTACCGGCCGGTTGGATCGTGAGCAGCGAGCGCCGCCCGCGCCAGCGGGCCGCACCTCCTCCGCTCTGTTGGGTCGGGCCTGGAGGCCTGAGGCTGATCCTGCGTGAGGACCATGCCTCTCCCGTCACGGCCGTCACGGCCAGCTTCTTGGGAGGAACCCGGTTTGAGACGACATCCCGCCAGGGCCTTTCCTACTTTACTCAGCGTTTGTCGGCCCGCGGCACCCGCTCGCGCAGCTCGGAAGAGGTGGCCGAGGCCTTCGAGTTTGTGGGGGCGGCATTCTCGCCGTTCGCCGCCAAGGATCTGTTCGGGGCCAGTCTGACCCTTCTATCGCGGCATTTCGAGACGGGCTTGCGGCTTCTGGTCGAGTGCCTCCGCTGGCCAGCGTTCGAGCAGGACGAGCTCGAGCGCGAGCGACGCAACCTGATGCTCGAGTTGAGTCGGCGTCCTGAGGACACGCTGGCCTGGTCGATGGAGCTGGCCGAGGCAGTACTCTATCGTCGTCATCCCTATCGTTTCCCGATTCGGGGCGTCCGCTCTAGCGTGGAGCGTTGGACTCGGGCTGATCTGGTTGCCTGGCATCGGCGGACCTTCACTCCTGACCGGCTTGTCCTCTCGGTTGTGGGCGATCAGTGCCCCGAGCGCGTGTGTGAGCTGGTGGACGAGGTGTTCGCGGGCTGCGAGCCTTCGGGCTGGTCCCCCTCGAGTGGCGTGCTGGAAGCTCCCCCATTGACTCGTCGCGTGCGCACCGAGCGACGCGAGAAAAGGCAAGCGGCGGTCGTGCTGGCTTTCCTGGCTCCTCGCTTTGGAACCGAGGAGGCCGATGCCTTCGAGGTTTTGCATCACATCCTGGCCGGGATGGGTTCGCGCCTCTTCGTTGAGCTGCGCGACCGCCAGGGCCTGGGCTATGTAGTCAACTGCAACCTGGATGCTCGCTTTGACTCGGGTTGCTTTAAGGTCTACGCTTTGGTGCCATCGGCGCAGGCCTCGCGAGCACGCCAGGCGCTGCTCGAGCAACTCCAGCGGTTGCGCCACGAGCCGGTCTCCTCGGTAGAGTTGCAGCGTGCCAAGAAGTATATGCTGGGCCTGTTTGAGATCTCCCAGCAGAGGAAATCGACCCGGGCCTTCAGGTTGGCCATGTGCGAGCTCTTGGGAGCGGGTTTCGCGGCCGTGGAGGACTATCCGCGCCGCATTCGCTCGGTGACTGCCGAGCGGGTGATGCTCGTGGCTCAACGTTACCTGGATACCCAGAACTATTGTTGCGCCCAGGTGTTAGCAGAGTGAAGCAAACGCCAATCAAATCAGGCCTTTTCATCACCCTGTGCTAAGTGCCCGGGAAACGGCGCGGGTTCTCGCGTCCTGACTCCTTGACGGTGATCTTGTTGCCGCGTCGCTCCAGCCATTGCACCCGCTCGCCAACCGCCGTCTCGATCACGGTGTGCTGCTCGGCCCACTCCAGCCGTTGGTAGCCAGTGCGGCCTTGCTGCCAGACGAAGCTCAGCCCTGTCCGGGTGGGAGACTCCACCCAGCCCTCCCCGGCTGGCAAGGCGGGGACGGCACCAGCCAGCCGCGGGTCGCTCAGCCCGGTGAGCGGGGCGGTCAGGCCGATCTCGCGTAAACCTTCGATTAACTCGGGCTGGACCCGGGCTTCGGCAGCCAGGATCTCCTGGGACACTTGCTCGGCCTTGCGGTCCGAGCGGGACTTGTCCGGCTTGCCCAGGGAGCTGGCTTGGAAGAGCGCGGGTGTGCTCAGCACCGACAGGCCGAGGATGGGCTGAGGGCCTCGCCATCCTGCGCCTGACTTTTCGGCTTCGTCCTTCTCCTTATCCTTGATTTGGGATTGAACGTCGCGCTTCTCAGCCTCGCTCGTCTGGGCTAGCGAGGCCGCCAAAGCCTCCCCGGCGGCGCGTTCGAAGCTCTGAGCCTGCTCTTGCTCCAGCAGCTCGTCGTAGCACTGATGCTCATCGTCCTTATCCACATGCCGTGCCAACAAGTTGCGAAAGCCTTCCGGGTCGGTCTCACGAGAGGCTTTGCTGCCCGTGCGGCCGGCATCTCCGATGAATTGGGAACGGTCGACCAGGGCGCGCAGCTGGTGGGAAGGCGGCGGATTCCCGGCCTGCGGTTCGTTCATCCGTGGAGCTGGCGCAGTCTCCCCAGCGTCAGCCGGAACAAAACAAGGGCCAGGCCCAGGTAGATCAGGCTGGCCGGCAGCAGGTGATGGCGGGCCCGTCGATGGGCTTCCTCATCGTCGAAGTTGGCTTTGAGCTGTTGCAAGTTGGTATCCAGACCGCCTTCCCGCACGCGCGCCTCATCCACCAGGTCGGGCACGAGATGGTTGGCTGGCACCTCCTCCCCCAGGCTGTAAACGCAGCGTAGCGGGTTAAAAGCCACCAACTCGAAGTTGTAGAGGGCGCCCTGAGAGAGACTCAACAGCAAGGGTAGCGAGACTACGACCACCAGGGCATAGATCAGTCCTCGATAGGACTGCTGGCCGGGACGCGAGGGAGACATCAGGAACATCCACACCACCGACCCCACAAGCAGGAAGGGCCAGGTGAGCAGGCTTTCGAGCAAAAGGGTGCCCACCAGCAGCATGATGACGACCAGTTTGGCGTTATGAGCTGCTCGCTCGGGCTCGGGCAGCTGGCTGCCCAGCCACAAGCCCAGGCAACCGAAGAGGAGCGAAACAGCCACCAGGAAGCCGTCCACGGCCAACACCGTCCAGATCGAGAGGTCCTCGGCCCAGACGTAGAATCCGAAAAAGAGAGGTTGTACCGCCAGAATCTCCACCCACAGGGGGAGTAAGCAGGCCAGCAGCTTGGCGCTCAGGGCTCGGGTCAGGGACAAAGGGGTGGACAAAAGCACGGGAACCGTGCCTTCCCGCATTTCGCAGGCCATGGAAACGGCCGGGTAAAGGGAGGAACGCAGGGCCACCAGCCAGGTCTGCAGGAGAACCGAGAAAGAGAAAAAGACGCGAACGTCCAGCTCACTTTCCTGGCCACCTGCCCTCCAGAAAATGATTGGCGGCAGGTGAGTGAAGAGGAAGAACCACATGAGTCCGGGATAGGTCAAACCCCGCTTGACGCGACGACGGGCCTGGGCGGCCATTTCTTTCAAAAACAGGGGGTCGGACCAGAGCGCCCGCGATTTCACCAGACTCGATTCACCTCCACTCCTCATTATACCTACTCGGAAGCTGTTTGTAAGTAGTTGTGGGTCTCAAGGAATCTTTTCGCCCGCGCCGGGAAGCTCCCCTGGAGGAAAATCTTCAATTCTGGGGATGTAGAGCTCGCGGGTGGGAGCAGCTCGGGGCAGGGGCTCGGCCGGCTCGTCCTCGGGACGTGATTGTCTGTCTCGGCCCTGGAGCAGCCACTCCTTGAAGCTATCCTCAGGAACGTCGAGCAGACCGTGGAAGTCTGGAGCCCCGGCCGGGCGGATGTTGCCGGCCTTGAGCATTCCCAGCATATCTGCCGTGGCTGGAAACCAGCGCTGCTTACCCAACCAGACGGCGGGAAGCCGGACCAGGGCGTAAGGCAGAGGGAAGAGGACGGATTTATGTCCTCCGAGATCGCGCACCAGTCGCAGCAAATCTTTGTAGCTGTAAACTTCGGCTCCGCACAGGTGGAAAATCTTTCCTGTCACATCGGGGCGAACCAGGCAGGCTCCGATGGCCAGGGCCAACTCACGACTCGAAACCGGAGCCAGCTCAAAACCCGGGCCGGAAAAGTAAGGCACGGCCGGGGCCCAGCTGAAGAGGCTCTCAAGCGTTCCCATGAAACTTGGACGGTCGCCGGGGCCCCCGTAGATGACCGAGGGCCTCAGGATCACCGTTTCAAGCTCGCTGGCCCGCACTGCAACTTCGGCTTTTGCTTTGGAGACAAAATAGGCGTAGGGCAGTCCCCGCTCGGCTCCGTTGGCACTCATCTGCACAAAGCGGCGCACTTCGGCTTGCTGGCACGCCGTCAGCAGGTTGCGGGTGGCCTGGTAATGGAGCTTGTCGAAGGTGACGCCTCGCTCAGGCTCTTCGCGCAGGACTCCCACCAGGTTGACGCAGGCCTGACAGCCCTGGCTGGCAGGAAGCAAGGTGGCCGGGTCGAGGACGTCCCCCTGGAACGGCTCAGCTCCGGCCACCCGCAATCGGCTGGGGTCGCGCACCAGAGCGCGAACCTCATGGCCCTGCTCGAGCAGGGTTTTGAGAACCGGCTCACCGACGTACCCGGTTCCCCCTGTTACGAGAACTCGCACTTAGAGGATGCGAATTCCATCCGAGGGTAACTGGTCTTGAATCTGGCCCTCAGTCTTCTCGGTTGGTTTCATCCGATGGCCCAGTCGCTCGAGCCCGCCTTTGACCTCATGGGCCAGGCCAGAGGCCCGGTCGTGGAGGCGGCGGGCCTGGTCGCCGAGCTGCTCGCGGGTTTCGCTGCCGGCCTGGGGGGTCAGCAAGATGGCGGTGGCGGCCCCGACCAGTGTTCCCACCAGAAGGCCAAAGGTAAAAGCGCCCAGGGCATGACCCTGCGGTTGCTCTTCGGATTGAGGTTCGTGGGTTTCAGGTGTCTCTTGCACAGGAAGCACACTCCTTTGCTTGACATATCGGTCCGGTCTCACTTTACCAGCCGTGGCCTCCCCCCTTCAAGCTCTTCCAGAGGGATCGGCGCAAATGGCGCGAACGCGGGGAAAAAACGCGCTCGAGGTTCGCATGAGAAAGTCTTACGCCGGAATGGATCTGTCCGACAAGCAGGCCGATCCACTTTACAAGCGTCGCCATTCGCTGGCACACGTGCTGGCTCAGGCCATTCAAAATCTGGTCGAGGGTGCTCATCTCGGCTTTGGTCCACCCGTGGAGAATGGTTTTTACTATGACTTTCAATTGCCGCGCCCTGTCACGGTTGAGGAGCTGCCGGCGATCGAGAAGGAAATGCGCCGCATTCTGGCTCAAGACCAAGAGTTCGAGCTCTTGGAAAAGGATCTGGAGACCGCTCTGGCTGATTTCCAGCGGCAGGGCGAGCACCTCAAAGCCGAGTATGCCCGCGAGCTGGTCTCAGGGGGTGAAACGCTGACTTTCTATCGCAACGGCCCCTTCGAGGACATGTGCGCAGGCCCGCACGTCGATTCGACCCGGTTCATTCCCTCCGACTGTTTCTGCCTGGACTCGGTGGCCGGGGCCTACTGGCGAGGAGACGAGAAGCGCGAGATGCTGACCCGCATCTACGGGCTCTGCTTTCCTACCAAGAAAGATCTCGAGGAGTTTAAGAGAGAGCGCGAGGAAGCCAAGAAATTCGATCACCGCAAGCTGGGCAAGGAGCTCGAGCTGTTTATGATCGCCGACGAGGTGGGCGCCGGTTTGCCTCTGTGGCTGCCGAACGGCACGGTGCTGCGCGACGAGTTAGAAGCCCTGGCGCGCGAGAAGGAGCACGACGGGGGCTACGTGCGGGTCGCTACCCCTCATGTCACCGATGGAAAACTTTTTGAGACTTCGGGCCACCTCGAGCACTACAAGGAAGCCATGTTTCCGGCCATGCCGGTGGAGGAGCGTGATTTCTATCTCAAGCCCATGAACTGCCCCTTTCACCATTTGATCTTCGGTGTGAGGCCGCGCTCGTATCGCGAGTTGCCTTTGCGATTGGCCGAGTATGGCCAGGTCTATCGCTTTGAGCCCTCGGGGGCCCTGGCCGGGCTCTTGCGGGTGCGCGGCATGTGCATGAACGACGCCCACATCTATTGCACCCCCGAGCAGCTCGAAGATGAGTTTCGGGCCGTGCTCGAGCTACATCGTGACTACTACGAGATGTTTCGCATCACGAAATACTGGATGCGCCTGTCCGTGCACGACCCGGCCAACACGGAGAAATACGTTGATAACCCCGAGGCCTGGAAGAGCTCCGAGCAAATCATCCAGCACATTCTTGACAATCTGGGCATCGAGTATCAGGTGGGCTTCGGCGAGGCCGCCTTTTACGGACCTAAGGTTGATTTTCAGATCCGCAACGTGGTCGGTCGCGAGGAGACTGCCTCTACCAACCAGCTCGACTTTGCCGTGCCCGAGCGGTTCAAGCTGACCTACATCGGTCCCGACGGGGCCCAGCATACCCCCTACTGCATCCATCGGGCCCCGCTCGGCACCCACGAGCGCTTCCTGGCCTTCTTGATGGAGCACTTCAAAGGCGCCTTCCCCACCTGGATGGCTCCCCTTCAGGTGCGCGTGATCCCCGTGCAGATGGAGAAATTCGGGGAGTACGCTGCTCGAGTTGTGGCCGAGCTCAAAAAACGGCGATTCCGGGTCGAGCTCGATGAGGGCTCGGACAGCTTCAACAAGAAGATCCGCACTGCCGCCACCGAGAAGATCCCGAATGTGCTGGTCGTGGGCGAGCGCGAGCAGGAGTCCACTGAAGTGACCTGGCGCCGCTACGCGGTCAAGGAGCAAAGGACTGTTCCGCTCAGAGAGCTGCTGGCTACCCTCGAGCGCATGCGCAGTCTGCGTCTGATGGATAACTTTCCCGATGTCGAGCTGACCTCCGAGTGACTGATTTTCTCGGGAGCCTGGTGCGCAAGCTGCGCGGGAAGAGCGCGTCCGAAGCACACGCCGAGCGGCCCGAGTCGGTCTGGACTCGCGAGTCGGTCTCCAAGGAGGCGCGACTGCGGGTGGTGCCCGGCACGGAGCGGGTGGAGTTCTTCAGTCTGATCACGGGCGAGCGCCTTTTTGGGCTTCCAGCTCGCCTGACCGGACCGCCGGTGAAATCCACCGAGTCCGCCGATCGGGGCCAGAAACAGGTGATCTTGAGCGTGCCCCTGCCCGACAATCGGTCGGTTCGGGTGACCTTCCAGAGCCCGCCCGAGGTCGAGCCGGAAGAGGTGGAGACGGCTCGGGCCAGCCAGACGCGCGTTCCCCCCGATTCGAGCATGGTGGAGTTCCTGCTCACTCGTGAAGAGCATGAGTTCCGGTATGTTTTCGAATTCCCTGAAGGGCTCCCGGTCCAGGACTTCGAGCCGGTCCCCGACCGTCGTCCGGTTTTCCGTAGCGTGCCCCCCGTGGCCCAGATGGCTGCATTTCTCAGGGCAATGACCCAGCATCGCCGCAGTGCCCTGGCCTGCCTGGAGGACGTGGCCCGCACCTCGGGCTCTCCTCGGACCCGCGAGCAGGTTGTCGTGCTGGCCGGGCTCTATCCGCGCAGCCACGAATTTAGCTCCGAGCGTCTTCGGGCTCTCGAGACACTGCTTCGCCGTTGCGGACGGATCGTCCATCCGGCCGTGCTGGCCGCTCTGGCCATTTTCGTCGAGCTCGAGCAAGAGCGCCTCAGCCCCGAAAGCCTCGAACCAGGAGGGCCGTTGGAGGTATCGGCCCGATCTTGCTACCTGGTGGCTCGTCACTTCAATGTGGAGCCGAGCTCGACGCTCTGGGAGGAGCTTTTCGGTCAGCCTCCCGAGGGCATTCTTGATGAGGGCCTGCGCGAAGCGCTCCGGAGGAGCTCGACCTCGCGCACCCATCTGGACATTCTCAGCGACCTGGCCCGCGAGAGTAAGTCGCAGAGGGTGGCAGCCTTCGTCGATGCTGTGCGCCCCCGTTTGCCGCAAGGCCAGTTTCGGGTCAATGACGAGCAGGTGGCCCTGGGCGCCCTGCTGGCGGCCAGCGGTATCCCCGTGCATGGCAACACTCTGACGGCTCTGTGCTTGTTCGTGGACATCGAAGTGGGAGTGCTGAGCCAGCTGGCCTTCGACCGAGTGATCGAAAGCGGCGATCGGGTGGATACGTCGATGTATGCCATGGTGGCCGTGGCTGGTGCCTTTGATCTGGGCTTACGCGGCTTCTCCCTCGAGCAGGCCAGCGAGGACGGTCTCAAGAGTCTCTTGCAGCTGGCCGGGGGACGCTTGATGGCCCGTTTTGTGAAACCTGGTCAGGAAGGGTTCTGGTGGGAGTATCTCGGCTCTGCCGCCGAGGTGACTCGACCGGCTCGCGAGGGGCTGACCTTTACCGGTCACGTGTTGGGACGCTTTGCAGCCATCGATCAGCTCAATGAGCGCGATCTCGAGGTTTTCAACCGGGCTGGCCGCCCGATGATGGCTTGCTTTTCAGCTGATTATGATCGCACGATCTTGTGGAAGAAGCTGGGGGACGAAGAGCCGGCCGAGCAGGGGAAGTTCACCTTCATCAAAGGTTTCACTGCCTTTAGCTTCAACCGAATGGTGATGGCCGGACTGGAGAGCGGCCGCCCCCGCTGTTCAGCCGTGATCGGTGAGTTGGATGCCCGGGGAAACTACAGTTACAGGTTTCTCGAGGATCCAGCCGAGCTGCCTGAGGGTTGGTCTGGGAAGCTGGTCGCCTTTCCCGAGGTGGATCGACTGCCCGAGTTGATGTACGAGCTGGGCCAGGATCCCTTGCTGGGTCGCAGCGAGGCTCTGCTCGAGGAGGCCCGCACACTGGAGCAGGTCCATTCTTCCGTGGGTCGGATTCTGTCGGCTCGGCCCACTTACTTGTCGCTGCTCGAGCAGCCTGAGCTGCTCGCCAGTCTGCAGCAACTGGCCCGTTCGCCGGCCCTGGCCAGCGCCACCTCGGTGGTGCTCGATGGACCTACCCGCGAGAGTCTGGTGGACCTTCTGAGCCGTCCTCAGGGACTCAAGCTGGAAGTCTATGAGCCGCTGGCGCGAGCCGTGGATACTCCCGAGGAGCTGGAGTTTCTGGCGCTGCACGTTCTCTTTGCCCTGGCAATCTCCGAAGACGTGCAATTCGAGCGGCGCTTCAAGCAGTATGACGAGGCGCGCTTTCGGCAGTTGCTGCGCACGCGGCTGCACGGTCTGCTTGATTCGCCCCGGTCCCATACCCGAGCGCTGGCGGTTCGCTTGATGGCGACCACTGAGGAGATTCGTGATCGAAATGATCGGCTCATTGCGCAGTACGAGCTCAGTCGCGCTCGTCAGGACAGCGATCCCGCCGTGGTGCTGGGCGCCTCCGAGGCTCTGGGTCGGCTGGCCCTGGAGCAAGTCATGCCCCTGCCCGAGATGACCAGCGTGGCCCTGAGCAAGGCGCCCGCTGAGCCGGTGGAGACCTTGGAGCCAATCTCCGACCGGGAGTTGCACGAGATGAAGTCGGAGATCCGGGCCTGGCTCGTGGCGCGCGCTGGCCTCTCTGACCTGGATAAGCGCCGCTCCCAGCGCGAGCTTGCCCGCCAGGCCCTGGGCCCGGATGGGCAGCCGGAAGAGGAAGTGGTGGAGCGCCTGGCTCAGTTCCTGGTGGCCCTCAATCGGGCGGTCGGCACCGAGGGCCACTGCTACTTCTGCATGCTCAGGGCCAGCCGGGTGGGTCCGATTCGGGCTGCGGTCTTCGATAGCTGGCGGGTGTTCGCGCTCTCCAAAGGCAGTCGCCTCAATGAGCTGGTCGTCAGCACCCCGGCCCTGGAGCTGCGCCTGGAGTTTCAGGACTTTTTGGAGGTTCACGGGGCCGAGTTGTCCGAGAAGTTTGGCGGCGAAGCGCCCTTTCTGGGGGGGCCTGGGGAACCCATCACGGTCTACCATCTCAACCCGGGCGAGCGTTTTGGCACCTGGCGCCGTCGAGAGTCCTCCTTCCTGGAGGAGCGCCGGGAGGAGTCACCGTTCTTTCTCAGCCTGCTCGAGCGCCTGGAGGAGATGCCCAGGATTTTGCAGGTGGAGCGCGCGGGCGGGGTGCCCCTGAGCGAGCTCGAGAGTCATCTCGCCTCCTTTCCCACCGAGCGGATCATCGAGCCCTGGGAAGCCCGGATTCTGCAGCCTGGCCGCTTTCGCTTCGCCCCCTTTCTGCATCGCACCAGCCTGCGGAAGGATAAGCTCACCGACGAGGAGGACCTGGAGGACTTCGAGGCTCTGCTGCATCTCTTGCAGGGCCGCAACCCTGGTAGCCCTTCAGCCTCGGCCCACCCGGCCCAGGCATCTTCCCAATCGGCCCCGGCCAACGAGTCTCCACCGGTTCCCAGCTTCAAGGAGCTGGCTGCGTCTTTGGCCCAACACTTTGATTTGCCCAAACCTTACCAGAAGCAGGTGATCAACATTTTGCTCGATGTCGGGAGTCAGTCTATCTATGACCTTTAGGTTGAGTGTTTGAGAAGAGGATTGCCCGGACAGAAGGGCCCGGCCCCCCTGCCGAGGAAGGATTTTCTAACTCGACCCGGGCCTCGCCTGTGGAGTGAACAGGAGTTTCGGTTATGCCGCATCTGGTCGCGATGATCAATTCCTCGGTGGGGAAGAAGTTTCTTCAGGCACTCACGGGGCTGGGACTGTTTGCCTTCGTGATCGTGCATCTGATCGGAAATCTCACGCTGTTGCTCGGTCCCAGTGCCTTCAACGGCTACGCCTACTTTCTGGAAGAGCTCGGGCACGGCATGGTGGTTCCCCTGGCCGATTGCGGCTTGCTCCTTTTCTTTGGAGTGCACATCGTGACGGGCATTCGGGTGGCGCTGCTCGATAAGGGCAAGGCTCGCCCCCACGGGTATCAGGTCGACGGGAACGCCGGCGGCAAGAGCCGCAAGTCGCTCTCCTCGATGAGCATGATCGTGACCGGAATTCTCCTGGCGGTTTTTCTCCCCATTCATCTCTGGAATTTTAAGTACGCCACCACCACTGGCTACGGCCCCCCCGAGCACCAGATGCGAGATCTTTATCTCGTGGTGGAAACCCTGTTCTCCCAGCCGGGCTGGGTGGTCTTCTACGTGGTCGTGATGGTCGCCCTGGGGTTCCATCTCTGGCACGGAGTGTGGAGCGCCTTCCAGTCGCTGGGTCTTACCCACCCTCGCTGGCTGCCCTTCCTGAATCTGGTCGGGTGGGGGTTCGCGTTCTTGCTAGCGGTGGGGTTCATCTACCTGCCCGTGGCCATGTATCTCAACTTCGTGCCCCTGACTGGAGGATAAGAGTGAGCCTCGTCGCTGAACCAACCGTCCGTCTTGATGCCCGCACGCCTCCAGGGCCTGTGGCTGAGAAGTGGACCCATTTCAAGTCCCACGCCCGTCTGGTCTCGCCAGCCAACAAGCGCAAGTATCACATCATTGTCGTGGGCACCGGCCTGGCCGGTGGCGCTGCCGCTGCCTCGCTGGCCGAGCTTGGCTACAATGTCAAGTCGTTCTGCATTCAAGACTCGGCCCGGCGGGCCCACAGCGTAGCTGCTCAAGGCGGCATTAATGCTGCCAAGAACTACCAGAACGACGGCGATAGCGTTTTCCGACTTTTCTACGATACCGTCAAAGGCGGAGACTTCCGGTCCCGTGAGTCCAATGTGCACCGCCTGGCCGAGCTGTCGGTGAACATCATCGATCAGTGCGTGGCCCAGGGCGTTCCTTTCGCACGCGAGTACGGGGGCCTGCTGGCCAATCGTTCCTTCGGTGGGGCCCAGGTTTCCCGCACTTTCTACGCTCGCGGTCAGACCGGCCAGCAGTTGCTCCTCGGGGCCTACGGCGCCTTGATGCGCCAGGTTCACGCCGGTGGGGTCGAGATGTTCACCCGGCATGAGTTCCTCGATCTCGTGATCGTGGATGGGCGGGCCCGGGGCATCATCTGCCGCAATCTGGTCAGCGGCCAGATCGAGCGTCACGTGGCCGACGCCGTGCTGCTCTGCACGGGTGGCTATTCGACCGTTTTTTACCTTTCCACCAATGCGGTCAACTGCAATGCCACCGCAATCTGGCGCTGTCACAAGCGGGGGGCGCTTTTTGCCAACCCCTGCTTCACCCAGATCCATCCGACCTGTATCCCTCAGGTGGGCGATTCACAGTCCAAGCTCACCTTGATGAGCGAGTCCTTGCGCAACGACGGGCGAGTCTGGGTACCCCTGGCGGCTGGCGACAGCCGTCCCGCCAACCAGATTCCAGAGCCAGAGCGCGATTATTTCCTCGAGCGCCGCTATCCGGCTTTCGGCAACCTGGTGCCGCGTGATATCGCCTCGCGGGCCGCTAAAGCGGTCTGTGACGAGGGACGCGGCGTGGGCTCGAGCAAGCGGGCCGTGTACCTCGACTTCGCTCAGGCCATCGAGAAGCTGGGAAAGCCGGTGGTCAAGGAACGCTACGGGAACCTGTTCGCGATGTACGAGGAGATTACCGGGGAAGATCCGTACGAGCTGCCGATGCGCATCTACCCCGCTCCCCACTATACGATGGGGGGGCTGTGGGTGGATTACCACCTGATGAGCACCATTCCCGGGCTGTTCGTGCTGGGAGAGGCGAACTTCTCTGATCACGGCGCCAATCGTTTAGGCGCCAGCGCGTTGATGCAGGGTCTGGCCGATGGCTACTTTGTCATCCCGTACACGCTGGGCGACTACCTGGCCGGACACAAGGCCGGAGGGGTAACAGTCGATCATGAAGCCTTCTCGCAAGCCGAGCACGGCGTGGAGAACCAGGTAAAGCGCCTGCTCGAGATCAAGGGCTCAGCCACAGTGCGCAAGTTGCACTGGGATCTGGGTCGAGTGATGTGGGATAAAGTCGGCATGTCGCGCGACGAGGCGGGCCTCAAGACTGCCATCGAGGAGATCTCCGCCTTGCGCGAGGAGTTCTGGAAAAATCTCAAGGTATCGGGCAAGGGACAGGATTTCAACAAAGATCTCGAGTTCGCTGGCCGGTTGGCAGATTATCTCGAGCTGGGCGAATTGATGGCTCAGGACGCCCTGGTGCGCGAGGAGTCCTGCGGCGGTCACTTTCGGGTCGAGTACCAGACCGAGGAGGGTGAGGCTCGCCGGCAGGACGACAAGTTTATGTGCGCGCAGGCCTGGGAATGGACTGGAGATCCCAAGAAGTCGGTGCTGCACCGCGAGGAGCTGACCTTCGAAGAAGTCTCGCCCGGGCAGCGGAGCTACAAGTGAGGTACGCGGCATGAGCATGAAAATCACCTTGCGCATCTGGCGCCAGGCCGGACCGGATGCCCCCGGCAAACTGGTGACCTACCCGATGGAGAGCGTTTCGCCCGAAATCTCCTTTCTGGAGATGCTCGATCAGCTCAATGAGCAGCTGATTGTTCGAGGAGAGGACCCGGTGGCATTTGACTCCGACTGCCGGGAAGGGATCTGCGGCACCTGCGGCCTGGTGATCGACGGAGTGGCCCACGGCCCGCGCCGTGGCTGCACGACCTGTGAGTTGCGGATGCGCCACTACAAGAGCGGCGACAGTATTACCATCGAGCCCTTCCGGGCAGCTGGATTTCCCATTGTGAAAGATCTGGTGGTGGACCGCTCGGCCTTCGACCGCATCATCCAGGCAGGCGGTTACGTGGCTGCCAACACCGGCTCAGCCCCTGATGGCAACGCTCTACCGGTGGGTAAGGAGATTGCCGAGCAGGCCATGGACGTGGCGGCATGCATCGGCTGTGGGGCCTGCGTGGCCGCTTGTCCCAACGCCTCAGCCAGCCTGTTTACCTCGGCCAAGGTTTCCCAGATGGCTCTCCTGCCTCAGGGCGACGCCGAGCGAAAGAAGCGGGTCTTGTCGATGGTGACGCAGATGGATGAGGAGGGGTTCGGCGACTGCTCCAACCACGGCGAGTGCGAGGCCGTCTGTCCCAAATCAATTTCCATCTTGAGCATCGCCCGGATGCGCCGCGAGTACCTGCTGGCGGCGCTCTTGTCTCAATAGCGGAGCGTTTTTTTTTTACCGCCAATCTCCAATGAGAATGAAGGGTGCCCAGTAGAATGGGTGGCTGTAACGCTCTTGTTTCAGGAGGGATACCTGAGCGGCCTGCAAGGCGGCCGCTTTGGACTTGCCGGCCTTCAGGTTTTGGTAGAAGACCACCATCAGGTCGCGGGTGGAGTTGTCCTCCACCTTCCACAGGCTGGCGACCATACTGCGACAGCCAGCGAAGCTGAAGGCATCCGCCAGGCTGCGCAGGTCGGAGCCGTCCTGGCTGCCGCCTCGTTCGGCCAGGGCGGTCTGACAGGCCGACAGGGTGACCAGGTTCAGGTCACCGCCTTCCGAGTCGAGTCGCGAGTTGGTGATGTCGGTGACACTCAGTTTGCCTCCCCTGGCCAGAGTCAGATAGCTCGCGCGCGGGTCCTGAGGGTTGAGATTGCCGTGAGTGGCCAGGTGCAGGTAGCTGACCCTGGGCGCCTGGACGCCGTTGAGTTTGTCCGAGGTCGCCTGCCCCTCCACGTAGATGGCCGAGCCGGGGAAGATGTCGGCCAGCGCCTTCACTTCCTGGGTGGCTGCCGCCAGACTGCCATCGGGGTTGCCGAAGGCCACCAGGGAGCCATTCCTGTTCGAAGGAGGGCCGAAAATCTGGTCCAGGTCGGCAGCCTTAGAGAGCACAACGACCTGCATCTTTTCCACCAGGAAGGTGGGACTGCCGTCTGGCCCCTCGGTCATGAGGGCCTGGAAGGGTAGGTAGACCAGGCTGCCATAGGGCACGAAAGCCACCGCCTCCTTGCCGGCCAGGTCGGGCTCGATGGGCTTGACGATAGACTGGTAAAGCGCTCCCAGGGATTGCTTGAGGGTGGCCGCCTCGGGCCCTTTCCAGCTGAAAGCCCCCGGGTTGCGTGAGTAGGCCATTACCTGGCTGCGAAAGGTGGCCGTGAGCTGGTCGAGCTCGCTCCTCTTGACCGCAACCTTGCGAACCAACAGGTTGTCCTTCGTGGCCTCAAGCAAGTAGAGCTCGTCCTCGGTGGGGAAAAGCAGCACAACCAGCGTGTTGGCTGGAATGGCTCGCTGCAGCTTGGAGAAATTGATGGGCTTGATATCCAGCTTCTCGAAGGCGGGATACTTTTTCTCCAGATCGGTCACCGTTTGGTAGTAGCTCTGCCGACTCTGGGCCAGAAGCTGGGAGACCTTCTGGATCTGGTCGGTGGAGGCATTCTTGCTCTTGAGGTTGGCCAGCTCTTTCTCCTGCGCTTGAATGGCCAGCTTTTGCTCGTTCGCCCGCGTGACCAGTCCCTGGTCCTCCGAGCGCATCTTGCCCCGCAGGTCGTCCATGCTGAAGGTGCCCGCCGTCTCTAACTGCTGAAGACGGCCGATGGTTCCGAAGGCATCGCTCCCCTTACCCTGTTCGAGCTGGGCCCTGGCCATGGCCTCGTAGAGGTCGCTGGCGAACAGTCGGATGTAATCTGCAGACTCCGAGCCACCGCCGATGTCACGGATGTACTCTTCCACCACGTCGATGGCTTTCTGGTAGTCGACCACCGCTTCGGCGTGGCGCCCCTGGATCGAGCGCAGCTTGCCGCGGCGGTAGTACATGCCGGCCTTGACCCCCCGCATCTCATTAACGGCCGGTTCCTTCAGAAAGCTGTTGATCAAATCTTCCGAGCTTTTCTCCCAGCTCGCCGGCCTGGCTTTTTCGAAATAATCAAGTTGAGCCACGGTAATGTACTGAATCAACTCGAAACTGTAGGCACCAGCAGCCGATTCTGCCGCTTTGGAGAGTCGTTCTTTGATGGTGGCGGCATCGGCCGCAGACAGTGAACGCTCCTCGTTCTCGGCCAGGAGTTGCTCCGCTTGCAGAAGGTACATAGCGGCCAGCAAGGCGTTCGAGTCACCGTGGTCGGCCGAGAGCTCTACGCCAGTCTCTTGCAGCAGGCCCGCGTACATTCCCTGCACCTGGCTGTAGGCTTGCTGGCTGTCGCTGTGCAGCTTGAGGAGGTGTTTCTCAACGTCCACCAGTTCCTGGCGGGCCTGCGCGAGGAGCGCTCCGCCACTATCCTGATAGGCCGAGACGATCTTGAGCAGGGCGCGAATGACGGCCAGGCGAGATTCGGGGTGGGTGTCCATACTCTGAGCCATCTGATAGAGAACCTGCAGGTCGCTCTGGATCAGTTGCTGGATGCGCACATCCTCGGAATCGCGCGCGGCAACCTGCTCGAGCCAGGTATCCCAGAAGGCTTCGCCTACCCAGAAGAGCTCGGTGGTGAGAACGGGGGTAGGCTGCAGGTTCTGCAGGTGAGCCCAGGTTTGATCGTGTCGCTGCTTGACGACCTCGAACGACATCTTGGGGTTCTGCTGCAGCTCAAGGGAGAAGCTCCAAGAGCCGATCAAGAATTGCGCTACCTGGCCGTACGTGCCGCTTACCTTGGAGACGAGTGCGCTGGCCGCCTGAATGTGGGGTCGGGCCTTGAGAGGAAGTCCGGCACCGATCGCGGCTCGAGCTGCCAGAAGCTCGGCGGCCAATTGACCGGCAGGGTCACTCGCACCGAACGCGATGAGCTCCTCGGCGAGGGGCAGGGCTTGATTGGGTACACCCATCCCGATCATTGCGGCAATGCTATAGCGCATCTGGCGGTGGAGCTTCTCGGGGGTGGGGCTGCGGGTGGCCAGTTTCTGGAGCAAGGAAACTGCATCCAGGTAGTTGCCCATGCGCAGCAGGAAGACAACCAGCTCTTCCCCATCTCCGCCCGTGACAGGTGGCCCGGGAGGTCCACCGGTCATGGGCGGGCCTCCCGTCTGGGGGATCCGGGGCGCTCCTCGAGCCAGGGGGGTGCCCTGCCAGTGCTCATCGCCGAAGAGCAGGTCGAACTTCGCCAGGTATTGGGAGAGGCTGGGGTCGCTCAGGCGGAGCTCGAAGACCCGGGCGATGATGTTGGCCAGCACAGCGCTAAAGGCTTGCTGCTCCTGGCTCATGCTGGGATAGGTCATGGCCAGCTGTTGGAAGGTCTGACCAGCCAGCTCGCGATTCTGCTCGATGAGCGCAATCAGGTCATCGATTCGCTCTTGCTCGATCAAGCCAACCATCTGGTTGATGAACTCCAGGGTCGGCGTGTCCTGAGCGCGAGCGTGGGGTGCCAGGGCGGCCAGGAAGATCAGCAAGACCAGGAACCGTCGGGCCATCAGTACCGCCTCCGCAAAAGGAGAAATTACCAGGGGCCAGCTTCGTGCGCCTCGCCCCGCCTCCTTTGCCACCACGAAAGAGGCCACCCGGTCAAGGGTGGCCGACCTGGAGCTGGAACGGAGGACCTGACGACTGGGAGCGCAGCCGGAAGCCCCCGTGACAAAGTTTTCCGGCTGCGCGGCGCCCAAGTTCTTGTGCTAATGTGCTCGCACTTTGGTCTGGCACATTAGCACAATCTGACGAACGCGCCGGAACGCAGTTCCAGCGCGTTGTAAAGTGCAAGACCAAAGGCCTTGCGCTTTAATGTGTTGAGCTTTACGTGCTGAAGGTTTTGCCTCTCCTTCGGAGGCGCCTCCACACAAGTCTGTCGGCGCGATTTACTGCAAAACCTTCAGCACTTCACTTTAGAAGTCCGACCGCCTACAATATCTTGTGGTGGCGGGGGTAGGCGCCCCCGAGAGCGTAGCTCCTCCGACACCACAAGAGGGCTTGCGGCCGGACTTCCTAAATTAGCGACCGAGGAAGTTGCCAACTGTTCCCAGGAACATCGGGGCTCCGCCGCCGGGCCCGACTCCCGCGGTGGCGAACTGGCCCAAGTTGCCACCCAGGGCGTTGCCGAACATGGGGTTCTGCTGGCAGCCGCACATCTGGCCTTGCTGCCCACCCATCTGGCCGCTGAGCAACTTCGACATCATATTCCCGAGCATGAAGCCCTTCAAGAAGTTGACCAGCGCCTTCATCTGCTGGCCCATCCGGCCCCCCTGTTGGAGGGAATTCTGGCCCTGCAGAGCGTTTTGCCCGTTGACTCCGGCGCCGGCGACCGCTCCGGCTCCGGGAGCCCCGGCGCCAGCTGCGGCGACTGCTCGGGCGCCACCCGCTCCAGCGGCGGCGAATGCCTGGGCGCCCCCCGCTCCGGCGGCGGCCAATGCCTGGGCAGGCGGAGCGCCGGTGCCCGACGAGCTCGACCATGAGGCCGACATCGCAAAAGACATTGAAACCTCTCTGTAACTCATTGTTTCCACCCTTTCATCACTCTTAATTGCGTTCATTGTAGCGACCCGGAACGCAGGGATCAAAGGTGAGGCCTTTAACGAGATGTAAACTATGTGAACAGGTGATGACTGCTTGTTAAACTTGTCCGCGCCGGCCGGTTCCGGATCAGGCAAACCGGACCGATCCGAGCTTGTGGTGCTGGTCTTGCTGACAGTGCTCTGGTTGGCCATGGTGAGCGCGGTCACGGTCCATCGAGCCGGACGCTCGTCAGGCTCACCCCTGAACGAGCAGGTGGGCCGAGCGCTGCTGATGCGGTTGGCGCGCATAGCCATTTTCGCCAGCCCTTTGAGCGAGGAGCAGCGCCAGCGGTGGCGCGAGCAGGTGGCCGGGCTGATGCCGGAGGGCCCGGAAAAGTCCCTGGTGCAGGGAAGGAGCCTGGCCCCTGAGGTCCTTCCCGAAGGGTGGTATCGCGATTTGGCCCGGGGCCTGGGGCCGACCACCCAGCAGGCAGCAGCCGACCGCGACCTCTGGTTGCTGGCTGCTGGCTCGGCTTGGATGGCGGTCGGACTGGGAGGCGGTCTGACAGTGCTGGGCTGGTGGCTGGCTCGTGGTCGGCTTCATTTCATGCAGGACAACTCCCCACCGCCACTTCAGCGGACCTGGTTTCTCTTCGTCTCATGGCAACTGATGGCCATGCTTGGGACGCCGGCTCTGCTCGGGCTGGCCGGGCCGGCGGCAAGCATCAGAGCAGGAATTGCCGCTCAGTTTGCGCTCTACGCGCTGGGCTGGGCCATGATTGGACACTTGACCGGTCCCCTTCGCCCGACCCTGCGAGGGCTCGGGCAGGGTCTGGCTGCTTACTGGGTGGCCAGTCCAGGGGTGTGGGCTTCGGCTCGCTTGATCGAGTGGCTGACCGGCCAGTCTCTGACCTCCAGGAACCCGGCCCTGGATATGTTTCGAGACCCACAACCGGAAACTCTGATCTGGCTGGGAGTCCTGGTCGTGCTGGCCGGTCCCTGGTTTGAGGAGCTGCTCTTTCGCGGACTGGTCTATCGTGCGATGCGGCCGGCCGCCGGGAGGTGGGGGGCCACCATGATCAGTGCGGCTTTGTTTGCCGTCGCCCACGGTGATCCGAGCGGGTTCGTGCCCTACATGATTCTCGGCATCGTCTTTGCCCAGGCAGTCGAGCTCACGGGCTCAGTGTTCCCGGCCTTTATTGCTCATGGACTCTTTAACGGACAAACCTACCTCTTGCTTTGCCTCCTGTCTGCAGGTTGAAGAAAGCTCCTTCGTCGAAAGGCCGATCCGAATCGAGAGGGTGGAGGTTGGTTCTTGTCTTTCGCGTTCGTGGCGCGAACCATCCCGCTTCGCGGCCAGGAGACACCGTTTCAGCGCATGGTCAGCAGTTTGAGTGCTGACGGCCTGGTTGTGCTCGACGAGCGGTTCTATATCACGCGCCAACTGGTTGGCAACCTGCTCAGCTTGACCTTGCTGGGCCAGGTCCTCTATCCGACGCTCAAGCCGTCTCTGGCTCTGCACCTGGGTGCTTTCGCTGGAGCCGGCAGACAGCACCCCCGAGTAGGCGCCGGGGACGGCTATGTACTCGAGGGCTCGGCGATCGCTCGCGGTTTTGCGCATGGAATCGACGGACTCCTGGGCCGCCCAAAGGACCCACAGAGCTGAGGCCGAACTCGCCAGGGGGGGCGAAGCATCTGCCGGGAACGGCGAGAGAGCGGTTTTGGCGCGCGAGCACTTGAAGACCGTGATTGTGGCGGCGGGCCCTCGCCAGCGCGAGGCCTTCGAGCGACTGCAGGGCAATGGGCACGTCGAGCTGACGGACAGTTTTGCCAAGGTCCGTCGTCGACTTTCGCAGGGCGTCGATCTGGTGCTTTGGCCGGCATCACGTGGCAATGAGCTGGCCAGCGAGTGCCAGGCAGCCGGCCTGATCGTCAGCTATCTCTACCAGCCTCGCTCGGCGACCGGGGCCACGCTTTACCTGGGCCAGGCCCGCGTGGGCTCGCACAAGGAAGCCAATCGCTTCCTGGCAGATACCGGCAATTGGTGGGAAGTACGTGAGTCGGAAACGGTTCTACACGAGCGCTATCGCAAGTTGCTTAACCGGCTGTCCGATGGCTATCTCGAAGTCGACTCACAGGATGTCATTCGCTGGGCCAATGCAGCTTTTCGACGGGCGGTCGGACGGGAAACCGTGGAGGGCACCCCTCTGGAACAGGCTTTGGACCCCGATGATGCTCGCCGTTTGCGCACTCTCCGACAGCAGCATCACCAGGGGGTGGTCATTACCTTTCCCTTGCGTCTGTGCAACGGCCTGACAGTCGAAGTCGATCCCAGCCCGCGCTTTGACAGCGTCGGGAATTATCTGGGGGCCTCCCTGGTCTTGCGCGGACTCCAGGGCCAGATTTCGGACCTCGAGAGGGGACGGGATCTGTTCACGCTTTACTCGGTTGCCTCGGTTCTCACCGAGGCCAATAAGCTCTACGACGCTTTGCAGGCGGTCGTGCTGCGCATCCTGGAGTTGATGGGCTTGAGCGGAGGGGGGGTTTTTCTGGTCGGTCCGGCTGGACTCGAGCTTCGCGTTCTGGCCGGCCTGGAGTTGGATCGGGTAGCTCTGGCAGCCCTGGCTGAGCTGGCCGCCGGAGTGAGCCAGAAAGCCCGAGTGGTGCGCGAGCTGCAGCCCGATGAGCCGGTTGGCATGTCGTTGGGTCGAGCCGGGCTTAAATCGGTCGCTCTGATCCCGCTGATTCACTCGGGTGAGCAGATCGGTGTTCTGTGGGTGGTGGCCCGGGAGTCGCGGCGCTTGACTCGCGAGGTGGTCTCGCTCTTGATCTCGATCGCAGCCCAAACGGCGACAAGTGTGGTGAACCACCGGCACGTCGAGGCTCGGCTCGAGGAAGAGGCGAATCGTCGAAAATTCTATCGCAACGCCCTGCAGGCGGTGACGAAGGGCAAGCTGATCGTCTGCGAGCGGCCCGAGGCCGAGGCCACCTGGAGATCTGCCGGGGAGGATGCCGGCGAGGTCGTGGTGGATCAAGCGGCCGATGTGCCTCGGGCCCGCGACCTGGTGGAAGCGGTTCTCAAGGTTGAGGGCTTCGCCGAGGACCGTTGCTATGAGCTGGCTTTGTGCGCCTGTGAGGCGGCGGCCAATGTCATCAAGCATGCCGACGGGGGCCGCGTCAGAATCCGGCTGAATGCCGAGGCAGCCTTCGTGCGCATCGAGGACCAGGGGCCGGGGATAGACTTTGCCCACTTGCCCGACGCCGTGTTGACCCCCGGGTATTCCACCGCGCCTTCTCTGGGAATGGGTTACTCCATGCTGCTCGAACTGGCCGATCGGGTCCACCTGTCGACCGGGGAGGGAGGGACCTGCTTGCTTCTGGAGGTGAGTCGCCAGCCGGCCGACCCGCTGGACGCTTTCAGCGCCCTGCTCGGAGGGCTTTGAGGAGCTGGACCTTCAACACCCCAAGCTCCTGTTGAGCACGTTCGCTCAGGCGGCCGGGATCCTGGCCTCAAGCGCGCCAGAAAGGTTCTGTTCCCGCCAGGGCGAAGCACCGAGAACGGTGCGGCGCGACCGTACGACTTCAGTAGCGGGTGACTTTGATGGAAGAAAGCATGTTCTTGGAGAGCCTGGTGTCGGCCTGGGGCGGCGAGGATGTTTCCGAGGAAAAGCTTTACCCCGACGAGTCCGACTCACCCAATCTCAATGTTCTGATTCGTACGGCTCGCAAATATCTCGACGATAAGGTCACTCCGACCCAATTTCTGGAGGAGGTCAAGGGCATGATGGCCCGCCTCGAGCAGGCTCTTACCGAGCACAGAGCGCTCTACCAGATTCCTGGGATTACCGATGAAGTGCGTGAGGTGGCCGATCGGGCCGAGGCCGCCTTCGACGAGTTTCGGCGAGGTCTGTCCGATTTTCTGCGTTACTTTGACCAGCAAGATCCGGCCGTGCTCGAGGAGGGCATCAATACCTGCAAGGTCGCCTCCAAGAAGCTCCGAGATTCCTACCAGAAGTTCGAGGAGATCCAACGCCGCGACCAGATGTCGCGCTGCTTGATGTGCGGCCACCTCAACCAGTCGAATGTGCGTAACTGCCTGAAGTGCGGAGCCGTTCTGCCCGATGAGATGGAGCGGACGGCCGCCAGCAAGACCGAGACCTCCAGCGACCTGGTCATGGTGCCTCCCGAGTACATGCAGCTTTATCAAGCCTGCGACCTCGTGGCCGGGCAGAAGATCCCCATCGAGCAGTGGCGGGCGGTGGTGGATACTTTTCTGGTCTCCTTCACCCAATCGAGAGCTTTTGTGGAAGAGCAACTCGCGGCCCAGTCGGAGGCGTTGGGGGAGATTTCCGAGTTGGAGGGTATCGCCAGTCTGCTTGTGCGCGGGCTGACCGAGGCCGAGAATTCGCTAGATTTAATGCTGAAGTATGAGGAAGATGGAGAGGTCGACCACCTCAATCAGGGCTGGATGGACCTCCTGAAGGCCACCCGCAAGGTGCAGGAGGCCGGCGTGGGCTTCTACCAGACCCTGGAGGCTCTCCAGCGCGCGGAGGATGAGGCCATGGAGGTGGTAGGCGAAGAGGAATTCACCGAGGAAGATGAGGCCGTCGAGGAAGACTACGGTGGGCCGGAGCCGGCCGGGGATCAGATCGAGTTCGAGGAGGAGTAAGCCTTGCCCGTCGTCCCCCCGCTGGGCACCGAGCGCTACCTCAGCTATCACGAGTTGGCCGAGTACATGCGAAGTGTGGAGGCGGCCGCTCCGCACCTGGTGCGGTTGTATTCGATCGGGACATCCCCGGAGGGTCGGGCCTTGCTGCTCGCCGAGGTCACCAATCGCGGCTCGGGTGAGGGTCCCGAGAAGCCCGCCATCTGGCTGGACGGCAACCTGCACGCATCCGAGCTGGTGGGCTCGATGGCTTGCCTGGAAGTTCTATATCAGCTGGCTGCAGGCCACGGACGGGACGAGTTTGTTACCCACCTGCTGGATACTCGGGCATTTTACATTGCCCCCCGCCTGGCCGTGGACGGGGCTGAGTACTGCCTGAACACTCAGGATGTCGTGCGCTCCGGCGTTCGCCTGGATCCTTTTGAGGAGGATCGACCGGGCCTGACTCCGGCTGACATCAACTCTGATGGGCGCATCCTTCAGATGCGAGTGGAAGACCCTCTGGGGGAGTGGCGTCCGTCACGACGTGATTCTCGGTTGCTCGTTCCGCGCGGGCCGGGCGACCGTCAGGGCCCCTTCTATCGGGTGTTCCGCGAGGGTTACTTCGATCACGAGCATCTGCGGATCGGTCCTCGTCGTCAGGGCGTCGAGTTCGATCGCAACTTCCCCCATCAGTTCGAGCCCGGGGCGGGGGCCGGGCCCTACCCGCTTTCCGAGCCAGAGACCCGTTGCGTGGCCGAGTTCGTCCGCCACCATCCCAATTTGTGTGTAGCACTCTCGTGTCATACTGGCGGAGGTCTGGTTCAGCACCCGCAGACCGATCAGATGGCCGAGCGCGATCAGGAGCTCTACGACGCCATGGGCCGCCAGGTCAGTGAGTTGACCGGTTTCCCTGTTCAGGGTGCTCCCCCCGGCCAGGGTGGGCGCCTGGACCAGTGGCTCTATCATGACCGAGGTATTCTGGCCTTCCGCAGTCGTTTGTGGTCGATCGCTCGGGCTGCGGGCCTGGAATCCACTCAGCCCTCTCGCACCGAAGTGGACAATTACACCCTGCTGCGCTGGCTGGACCGCGAGCTTCCGGGGCAGGGTTTCACGCCCTGGACAGCCTGGGAGCACCCCCAACTCGGGCGAGTCGAGGTTGGGGGCTGGCACCTCCTCACCACCTGGGTGAACCCTCCGCCCGGACTCTATCTGCGTGAGGAGATTCAGAAGCACGTTCGGGTGGCCATGCTGCTGGCTTCCGCCTTGCCTCGACTGGGAGCGAGTCGTCTGCGCGAGGAAACGGTAGGGTGGTCTGAGCGGCGCAAGGCTCCTCGAGGTTCAGGCCCTCAGCCCGAGCCGCCGGCCACGCCGGGCGAGTCTCCCGTCCCATTGCGCAAGGTCACGCTCGAGCTTGAGAATCAGGGTTATCTGTCGACCTCGGTCACCCAGCGGATGTCCGAGATCGGTCAGCGCTGTCCTGTCCAGGTGGTGCTCGAACTGCCCGAGGGGGCTGAGGTGATGCTCGGCCGGGTACGCCACGAGCTTGATGGGCTCAGTGGAACCGGCTCGGTGCATCACCAGGCCAATGTGGACGTGGTCTGGTTCTCCGGGGGCGAGGAGCGTCCCCGTGAAACCCTGGAATGGCTCATTCGGGGGGGGGGCGACCTGCGCGTGGTAGCCCGCTGCGAGCGGGCAGGACAGATCAAGTTGCTGAGCCGGATGGCCAGCGTCGAGCCGCCCGCTCTGCCGGTCCCCCCCCCCGCGCCTCCGGTTCGGCCCCCGGCTCCACCCCCTCGGTCCTCCAGGCCTGTCATTGCGGAGGTGCCATTGCCCGGCTTTGGTCCGGTGCCCGTGGCTGTGCCGGCGGTGGCTCGATTCGGCGAGCACCCTCCTTTGCCGGCGTCCCCTCCGGCGTCGACGGCGACTTCTCCTCCGACTCCCCCTCGGCCAGCCCCGCCTCCGGCCGCCGAGCCTGTTGCGCCTGCCAACTCAGGTCGGGTCCTGGGGACTCCTCCTTCCAAGGTCGGCTCGGCACTTCGGCCCGCTGCGTCGAGTGAGGTGCAGCCTCCAACGACCTCGCAAGACAGTGGAGGTTTTGAGCTGCAACCTCTTTCGGTGACCCGCGAGACGCCCTCTCGGCCGCCTCTTGGCTCGCGTCCGCCGGCAACCTCGGTTCAACGGCCGGCCGAGCCCCCTCATAGCTCGCAACCTCCCGCTCCGGAGGCTCCCGAAGCACCTCCCGCCGCTTCCAAGATTCCCACCCCTCTCTTGTTGCGCCGTTTGCGCGAAAAGAACAAATAAAAAAGAACGCCTCCGGGGTAGGAGGCGGATCAAGGAGGAACCAGTTCAAACGATTCGCTCGACTTACTTGGGAAAGCTTCGGAAGGGGGTCGAGCGAAGAGTGCAACCTGCTTGAACTGGTTTCAGTTTATACTCTGTTAGTACTTTTGTCAACCCTCCACGTAGTTATTCACACAAAGATTGTGGGAATGTGGAAAAGTTTCGTGGCAAAAGAAGGGATCATACGTTCGTTTTGTGAAACATAGCTCCAGTGCTGAAGCGGATTACGGCAGAGAGACAGTTCGAGCTCTTTCCTGGAGCGATGCCCTATGTTTCACAGGCAGACGCGGCTCGAGCACTGGGTCAGGATGACGCGGGCAAGGACATTACCCCGCGCATCATTCAGTACTGGGAAAGCCAGGGTTTGCTCCATCCTGAGCTCCCCGTGGAGGGTCGCAGCCGGCGTTATACGCAGCAAGACCTGGTAGAGCTCAAGTTCATCAAAACGCTCGTGGTGGATCAGGGTTACACGGTGCCCTCGCTGAAAGTCAAGCTGGCCAGCCTGGAGGCTCCCTACTATTACGACGCGGCCGACTGTTTCTGGGACCTGACTTCCCAGTGCTGGAAGAGTCGCAGCGACCTGGCGGTCGAGCGCCTCTCTCAAGTGCGCGAGCAGTTGGAGAGTCGTACTATCCAGGCTCTGGAGCGGCTCCTGCCAGGAGACTTGAAGCGGGCCGTTCGGGCTGTGCTCGATCTGGTACGCGATGCCCTGGAAGGCAAGGCACTATCTTGCGCCCGCCGCGCTCCTCGTCGCAAGGGCTAAGGGCTCAGGCGAAGTCTTCTTCGGCGGTCAGAAGAATCTTGCCTGGCATGAGCTCGACCGGCTCTCCCTGGCTGCAACTCGGGTCCTGGCAGGCTCGGCTCAGGTGCAAGATCAGCGCCTCGGGGTCAGTCGCATCGGGATGCTGGCTCTGGACGCGGTCGGCGTAAAGGTGCAACCATTTTTGAATCGCCCGACCAGGGCCGTCCTCGGTTCGCCCGACGATCTTGAGACGGTCCACCTCTCTCGGGCCCCAGAGATCGACGAAGTTTTCCAGGGCTCGCACTGCCCGGGCGCGATCAAGGCCACGCAGGTCTAATCCTGGGATGCCTGCCGGGGCGGGCACGATCGGGGCTTTGTGACGGACCAGGGGGGCGAAAACCGTATCCTCGATACGGGTTTTCTGGGCGCGGACCTCGTCTGGCCCGGGGTCGTAGTCCACCAGGCGCACGCCGGAGACTTCCGGGTAGTAACGTCGGAACGTTCCTTCGATGGCTCTGACCATGAAGGCGATGGGTACTCCCGGTGCGTTGCGACGGGCCCTCAGCTCGATCACGGACTCCTCATTCACCCGGCACAGCTCCAGAGTCAACCCCTCACGCTCGGCGGCAGGGCCAAGTCGGTCGAGAATCGAGCCCACTCGCTTGATATCGATCAAGGGGCTACCTGCACGCCAGACTTGCTCGCCCCCACCTCCGCCTTCTCTTTGTGCACCAGCCCAAGATTCATACGGTCGTGGGTCAGATAGGTCTCGTGCTTTTCCTGCACCGACATCTCGAAATTGGAGGTGAAAGTCAGCGACTTGGTGGGACAAGCCTCGGTGCACAATCCGCAGTAGCAGCAGCGAGCCAGGTCGATGGAGTAGACCTCGGGATACTCGAATCCTTCTTTGTTGACGGGGGACTCGAGATAGATACAGGCGTCCGGACAGGCGTCCACGCACACTCCGCAACCCACGCACATCTCGGCCGCGCATCCGTAGCAACGCTTTCCCTCGCGCTGAGCCATCTCAAGCGAGAAGCCGATTTCGACCTCGTCGAACGTCTTGATTCTAGCTTCGCCCGGGATCTTGGGTTGAGGAACCTGATAGTTCATCGCCCGGAATGGCTTCTCTTGAGGCTCCACATTCCACGGCTCGTGATGGTCGAAGTTGACCGCGGGAGGATCCTGCACCATCGACAGTCCGTGGAGCTGACGCTGCACGACTCCCGAGGACTCGGCCGGCATGGTGCCGTCTACGTGGGGCGTGAGCCCCACAACCGTGTCGTTCACTTTGTCCTTGAGCTGATAGGGGTAGAGGAACGGGTAGCTGCTCGGTTTCACTCCGTGCTTCTCGGCGATGGCCAGGCAACAGCGGTCGGATTGACCGATGGCATTGATGATGGTTGAGACCGTCACGATGTCCCCGCAGGCCCATACCTTGCCGTTTGCTCGAGTCGTCTTGCCGGTTTTCTCGTCCACCACGATGGTTCCGTTGCGCCGGCGCTTGACGTCGGAGGGGACCCAGGGTACGTCCACCTCGCGACCGAGCGCGGTGATGATCAGTCCGCATTCGAGCACCTGCTCCGAGCCCGGGATCGGCACCGGCTTGCGTCGTCCCGAGCTGTCCTTGTCTCCGAGACGATTGAGGACCACTTTCATCCCCTTGAGCTGACCATCTTCGATCACGATCTCGTCGGGAGCGGTCAGCCACATGATGTGGACGCCCTCCTCCTCGCCGTCCTCGATCTCCTCGTCCTCGGAAGGCATCTCCTTGCGGGTGCGGCGGTAGATCATGGTGACTTTGGCGCCCATGCGTCGGCAAGTGCGGGCGCAGTCGAAGCCGGTGTTGCCGCCCCCTACCACGACCACGCTGTTGGGAACCTCGGTGAGTCGACCCATCAATTGCTCTTCGAGAAAGTCCTCGCCGTACCAGACCCAGGGTTTCTCCTCGTTGGCAAGCCCCAGGTGATAGGGCTTCCAGGCCCCGGCCGCGATGATGACCTCCTCGTGGCGTTCTTCGAGCTCTTCAAACATCAGGTCCTGACCGATCTCGGTATTCACCTGCAGGGTGATTCCGTCGAGAAAGTGGATGCGCTCCATTTCGCCGTGCACCACGTGACGCGGAAGCCGGTAGAGCGGGATGCCCAGCGTCAGGAAGCCGCCGGGCACGGACTTGGCCTCGTAGATGTGGCAGGCAAACCCCCACGAGCGGAGCAGCATGGCGCACTGGTATCCAGCCGGGCCGCCGCCGATGATGCCGACCGACTTCCCATTGAGGGGGGTCCTGGTGCAATACTCCTGGTAGCTGAAGCGCTCCTCCGGATTCAGGGACATCTCCCAGTCCGAGTAGACGCGCTTAAGCTTGCGGATGGCGATGGGTTGCGGCCCGGTAAAGCCGCGCGAGCAACGCTTCTCGCAGGGGGCGGGGCAGACTCGACCCAGCGTGGCCACGAAAGGATAGGTTTTGCGCAGCATCTCCAGGCCCTCACGCCAGCGCGCTTCGCCTGCCAGGGAGACATAGCCGCGAGCGTCGGTATGGGCGGGACACCCTTCTGTGCAGGGAGCCCAACGGGTGCCGTGATACCAGTCCGCCTTCTCGGAAATGGTTTGTTCGGTGTGAAAGTCGACCATGCGGAGCATACCACGAGAATTTCCGGGAATCTTGTCTTGCTGCCATGGGTATTGCACGGTTTCGGTGGGGCGGCGAAAGTTTCGCAAGGTGACTTTCATTCCTGTGAGGATGGCTTTCATGTTGTCAAGAAGAGTCGGCATGAGGAGTGCTTCCTGAAGCTCAACCGCATTCCTGCGCCATCTGAAGCAGGCAAGCGGCTCGGATGGCTCGCCTGGATGTCCGCCGCCGAGACCCGGTTTACTCGGCAGGGGGGCTCACTCCAAGAGCCACAGGATTCTCTGAAGGCCTACCTGGGGGTTGCCTCCGTTTGAGTCGGCCAGACCGATACTCAACTCGAAGGCGTCGATCGGGTCGGCCGGCAGAGTCATTGGATGCGCTGGTGGGGCTGGCCTGAAAGCCATTTGAATCGGACCAAATCCCCTTACGGTGGCCTCTGGGAGCCGGAAGCGGGCTCCCGCCAGGGTGACTGCGATCAGTCCATCGGAGCCCCCGGGTTGAGTGGCCAGAAGACAGCTCAAGGTCAACTCCTTCAGAAGAAAGGGCTTGCCATCGGCGCTCTTGAAGCGCAGCTTGAAGGCGGCCAGGCCTCCACCTGCCTGAGGAACGAGATAGAGAACGCCTTCTGCCCCGTCTTTCGGGTCGGAGTGGAGCCAGGCATTGCGGTACATTGGCTCACACAAGTTCTGGTGCACCTGGAAGCCGGTCACGCTCTGAGCACCTGGCGCGACCGGGATGATTCCGACCATGCCGGCAAAGCCATCGCTCATCGGGGCCGGGTTCGTGTCGGAGCCAGAGGTTCCTGGCCTGGCGTCTAATTGCGGCAGTCGCGTGGGGGGTCGTCTACAGGGAAACGGGTCCGAGGAGGGAACCCTCATGGGTGTTCCTTTCATGCCATACAGTCGGCCCGTTCTCGATGAATTGCTACATCGTGGCAGACTCTGCCTCGAAGAGAGGTTTCGTGGTCGATCCTGGTGATGAGATCGACCGCATCCTGGCTGACATTCAGAGACACGGCCTCACGATCGAGCACATTGTCTTGACCCACGGTCACATCGACCATGTCGCCTTTGCTCAGGACTTGAAGACTGCGCTCCAGGTCCCGATGTCGATTCATCGCGATGATCTGCCACTCCTGGAGCAGGTTCAGAGTCAGGCCATGATGTTCGGCCTGCCTCCGGGTCCCAGGCCTGTAGCTGAGGGCAGATTGCAGGAGGGAGATGAGTTTTTCGCCGGCCGCCACAGGTTCCGAGTCCTGCACACGCCGGGACATTCTCCCGGTCACGTCATTCTGGCCGGCGACAAAGTGGCCTTCGTCGGCGATACGCTCTTTGCCGGGGGCATCGGCCGCACAGATTTGCCGGGCGGAGATCACGAAGTTCTCATGCGTTCCCTTCGAGAGAAGATACTCCCGCTGGGAGACGAGCTTAAGATCTATCCCGGGCATGGCCCGGAATCTACGATTGGAGAGGAACGTCGCAGCAACCCCTTTTTACAAAAGAGCTTTCATCCCGGCTGATGCAGCGTCCGGAAAGTGGGTCCCTACGCCCTGTGTCAAGCCACAGAGAGCGCCGAGACCGCGGAGCGCCCAGAAGCTCTCCGCACGCGGCGCAGCTTGAACAAGGGGGTGATGGCAGGACGGAGTACCAGGAGCGCGGCCGGAAGCCCCCTCGACGCGGTTGGCCACCTGCGATACACCCAACATCTTTTGTGTGGGGCATCAGTTGGCCAGACAACCTGTTGAGCGCAGGATGATGCCAGGGTCGGCTGCGAGGAATTCTGCATCACTTTGCCAGGCCTTGCGGCCTGCGGCTCTTCTGCTATACTGGGCCAAGTCTTGCCTCGAGGTGAGAGCACTGGGAACAAAGCGTCTGGCGGGTTTGATCCTGATGGGCCACATATTTCTGGCGATCACGGTCGGGTGCGGTTCCGGGAGTGGCCCAGGGGGGAAAGCCACCCCTACCGCCACTCTGGCCACTGCACCTGCTGTTTCTACGTCCCCACCCCCGGGCGAAGGCTCATCCCCCTCGAATACGGCCCCTCCCAATCATCGGTCAGGCCTCAAGTCGGCCACATTGCAGTCCTCTCGTGGACTTCCCTGGCAACTGGTCGCCGAGGAGGTGGAATGGAACGATCCGACCCGCCGCGCTCGAGCCTTGAAGGTTGAGTTTACCTTATGGGACATGGGCAAGCAGAAGAAGACCCTGGTGGCGGCTTCGGGCGCTGATGTTGATGTCGATTCCGAGCGGGTGGAGTTCCAGGGCCGGGTGACCGCAATCGGCCCCGAGGGAGAGTCGTTGACTGTGAATCGGTTGGTGTGGGATGGCAAGGAGCGTCAGTTTTTTGGTGATCGGGGAGTGCGCGTCGAGCGGGCGGGCTCGGTGGTCGAGGGCGAGCGGTTGATTGCTTCCCCAGATCTTCGCCATTTCGAGATTGTGGGTGGAGTGCGGGGGGTCATGCAGGTCGAGGAGGGTCCCGAGTCTTGAACATCAGGCTCGAGCAACTGGTCAAGGCTTACCGTCGTCGCCGCGTGGTGGATGGCGTGAGCTTGACCGTTGAGAAGGGCGAGGTGGTGGGCCTGCTCGGTTCGAACGGGGCGGGTAAGACGACCACTTTTTCCATGGTTGTGGGCCTGGTCAAGCCCACCGCCGGACAAATTTTCCTGGGCAGCCGGGAGGTGACCGGACTGCCCATGGCCACCCGAGCCCGGCTTGGGATCGGATATCTGGCCCAGGAGCCGTCCATTTTCAGGCATCTGTCGGTCGAGGAGAATCTCCGCTTGATCTGGGAGGTGCGTGGTGTAGCGGCTCGCCTTCAGGCTGAGAAGCTGGAAGCTCTCCTGGGAGAGTTCTCGCTCAAACGAGTGCGCAAGAGCATCGCTTATGTATTGTCCGGGGGCGAGCGCAGGCGGGTGGAGATCGCTCGTTCTCTGGCCATGGACCCGGACTTTTTGCTGCTCGACGAGCCTTTTACTGGCGTTGATCCCATCGCCGTGAACGAGATCCAGGAGATTATCGTACGTCTGCGCGAGCGAGGGATCGGAATCTTAATCACCGACCACAACGTGCGGGAGACCCTGGCCATCACCGATCGCGCTTATATCATTCGCGATGGCCGTATCCTGGTGGCCGGAAATGCCCGGGAGATTGGAAACAGCGAGCTGGCTCGGCAGTTCTATCTGGGTGAGAATTTCCGCATGCCGGACGAATCCGAGGTCAGCATGGTGGCCGTAGGAACGGCTCGTGAGTCCAGGCAGAGGCCGGGGACGAATGGCGGCCCCAACGGACACTGAGCAGACATGGTCAAGATCCTCGATCGTTATATCATGCAGGAGATGCTCGGACCCTTTGTCTTTGGTCTGGCAGCGTTCAGCATCCTCTTTTTCTCGGTTGAATCCTTGATGGGGGTTGTACGGATGGTGCTCGATGGCCACGCGGGAGTTTCCGTCGTGGCTGAGTATATCTGGAACAGGCTGCCGATGGTCCTGGTCTACACCTTTCCCATGGCGGTGCTGCTGGCTTCCCTGTTGACCTTTGGCCGACTTTCCGGCGAATCGGAGCTGGTGGCGATGAAGGCTGGCGGGATAGGATTCCTGCGCGTGGCCTTTCCGGGTCTCGTTTTTGCCCTGTTGATGTCGGGTGTGGCCGCATGGATGAATGAGTACGTCGTGCCCCCCACCATGAAGCGGGCAATGAACCTCTTCATGCTGCACCGTCAGCCTGATGAGATGGAGCAGTCGCTCTTCACCACACCCCGCAAGCTGGCCAATGGCCAGGAGCAGGTGGTCTACGCCCACAGCCTCAATACCAGGCAGCGCGAGATGCGGGGCGTGTTTATCCACTTTTTCTACCAGGGACAACGACGTCGCGAGATCTACGCCGAGGTGGCCCACTGGAACGGACAGGTATGGCTGCTGAGGAACCTGCGCGAGGTCGAGTTTGGAAGTCAGCAAGAGGCCATTTTCGAAGTGCGCGGTGACGAAGGCTGGACTCCGATGAGTCTCGCCGAGGCTCCCCCCGGGCCCGAGGAGCTCTCTCGCCGTAAGTTTCGGCCTGAGGAGATGAGTCGAGCCGAGATATTACGGCGCCTGGCCGAGTTCCCCAAACCCGTCACGGGCCCCGAGGGGGACACTCAGACCGAGAAAGTCAAGAATCGGCTCTGGGTGGCCTACCATCAAAAGCTCTCCATTGCCTGGTGCTGTCTGGTGTTCGGGGCCTTTGCCATTCCACTCGGGGTGCGGCCTCATCGGACCAGCACCTCCATGGGCATGGGCTTGTCGGTTTTTTTCATTCTGGTCTATCATGTGATGATGACGCTGGGAATGGTGATGGGCGAGTCGGGGGCGATCTCGCCTCTGCTCGGTGCCTGGTTTCCGAATCTCATTTTTGGGGCTCTGGGAATCTTTTTTCTCATCGACGCGTCACGGAAGTAGAGTTCTCGGAACGCGTTCTTGGAGTAGTCAGGTGACAACGATCCTGAGGGTAATGCTGGTTTATTTTTTTGTGGCGGCCCTCTCGGGGGGGATCGCCTACCTTGGCAACCAGCTTGGACGCCACGTGGGACGCAAGAAGATGAGTGTTTTCGGGATGCGTCCCCGCCACACGTCCATTTTCGTGACCACCGTCACCGGTATGATGATCGCTCTGGGAACCCTGACGCTCGCAGCCGTCCTCGCCAAGGATGTGCGCCAGTTGCTTGCCGGCACCGAGGAGCTCGAGCGGCGTCAGCGAGAGCTCTCCGAGCAGGTCTCCCGTTTGACCGATACGCTGGAGAGCGGCAATCTGATCTGGGGAATTGACCAACCGATTTTCCTGGGCACGCTCCCCCCTGGCATCCCGGCTGAGAATGTCGAAGCTCAGCTGCGCAACGCAGTGGCTCGGGCCAATCTGGGCACCATTCTCAAATACAACGAGATGGCTCGACTGAAAGGCAAGCCTGGAGTTCCAGCTGACGAGGTGCTCTTGTCTTTTGATTCCCGTCTCCTGAGAGAGCTGGCTGACCGGGTGCGCAACAGCCCCGAGGTGTTCGGCTTGCGCGTCGTGGCCGGACGGAACTATCTGCTCGGCGATACGGAGCCTCTGGCTGTGCATTTCAGCCTGTTTCCCGTCAAGCGGGTGTTCCGATCTGGCCAGGTCGTGGCCAGCAAAATCGTGGACCCGCATAACCCCACCTTCCTCATGGAGTGGTATCAGTTTCTTGAGGAGATCAAGCAAGCAGCTCTCCGAGCGGGCATGATGAACGGTCCTGACGGCGGACTTGGATTTGAGCTCGACTCGGAAACCATGAATTCTTTGATTCAGAGCATCGAGGTGGAGCCCGGGCTGGCGACGCTCGAGGCAATTGCCCGAAAGGATATGTATCAGTCGAGTAGTCTGGAATTGAAGATTGTCGTTCGACCGGCGGGGGATGATGCCGCTCGCAACGGTCGCTCGGCCAGGGCGCAAGTGCGATGATCGTGTTGGCCGTCGACCCTGGTCGGCGCAAGTGCGGGTTGGCGGTGGTTTCTTCCGCCGGGGTGATGGAGCGCAGCATCGTTGCGACCGAGCAACTTGAGACTGCCATCGAGCAGATGTTTGGTCGCCATTCTCCGGGAGCCCTGGTGGTAGGAGGCAGCACCGGGTCCAAAGAAGTCATTAAACGTCTGAAACGAGTCCTCTCTTTGAGTCCGCGGGTGGTGGACGAGCGATACACCACCGAGCGAGCTCGCAAACGTTATTTTGTCGACCATCCGCCCCGCGGAATCTGGAAACTGATTCCGCTGGGCCTGCAAGTACCCCCTGAGCCCTACGATGATTATGCCGCGGTCGTGATGGCCGAGGAGTTCCTGGTCGCCGAAGCGGGGAAGAAAACCGGCTCGATTGCGTCGGAGGATTTAAATGCGAAGATTCGTGGTCATTTTGCTGTTGCTGGCCCTGACCCCGGCCCTTCCGGCCAGGGAGAAGAAGGATAAGAAGCAGTCCAAGATGCCGTCACTGGCCGGCATCATCATGAAGGGCACCGGCGGAAACAACCCTCTTGGTTACGAGCCGGTCGCTGGAGCCGAGGTTTCCCTTCAGGGCACCGATCGCAAGACGGTCACCAACGAGGGTGGCTATTACGAATTTTATGAGCTGGAGGGGGGGGACTACACGGTCAACGTGATGGCCGCCCACTACGCCCCCGTCCAGAAGACCGTGCGCGTCACCAACGGGCCGACGCCGACTCTGGCGAACGTGAGCATGCTCCCCGAGGGAACCATGCTGATCAGCAATACTCCGGTCGGTCCGGGTACAGCCTACGTGGCCTTCGCGGCCCGCCAGATCAATCAGGCCACGACCATGACGGGGGTCATGAGCCAGGGTTTTCCGCTGCAAACCCAGGAAGCTTACCGTGGTGCCATCGCAGCCGGGGCTGATCCGCTTGGCTTGAGCGGCAATCCGGTGGTTTCACCCAGCATCGGTCCCGGATTTGCTGACCAGCATGCGATCGATGTCAACCCGAATTCGTTGATGATGATTCCCAGTGGAAACTTGAGCCAGACGGGTTATCATACCCTGGGCGTGCAGCCTTATTGGCTCTGCTTCAACGTCAGCGGCACTCGCCTGTACATGAGCGACTCCTCCCAGCAGGTTCAAGTACTGGATACCGTCAACAAGAACGTGGTGATCGCCGCCCTGCCAGCCCAGGGAATCGTGACCGACCTGCGCCTTTCGGGCGATGGCAATTACCTGCTCGTTTCCGTCATGTCGGGCTCGCCCGGAGTGATGATGATCGATACCCGCACCAACCAGCCGACTCGCTACCTTCCTCTGCCTCCCATGCGGAGCGGCGGAGTGGGATACCCGATGGGAGCCGTGATGAGTCGGGAAGGGGGACGCGTGTTCGTGGTGCAGGGAAACCCTCAATCGGGTGAGGTGGTGGCCCTGGACGGCTATACCGGGCAACCGGTGGGAGCGTGCCCGGTGGGAGCGAGCCCGACCGGGATCGCCCAGTCGGTCGATGGTCGGTTCGTGTACACGGCCAATTCGGCCTCGGGGGACATGTCGGTGGTGGATGCCACCTCCCTGGGAGAGCTCGGTCGCGTCAGAGTGGGGGTCAGTCCCCAGAAGGTTGCGGTAAGCCCCAACGGAATGCGGATCTGGGTCACCAATAAGGGCTCCAATTCGGTCACCATGGTGGATGGGCGAAGTCATGCCGTCCTGGCCACGGTGCCGACCGGCGGAGGTCCGATAGGCGTAGCCTGTAGCCCGGACAGCTCACGGACCTTCGTCACCTGCAAGGACGCAGGGACGGTCGTCATTCTTGACGGTGCCACCGGCGGCACGCTGAAAACCACCAGCCCCCTGCCCAACTCTTCGCCTTATGGGATCGCCATCAAGCCTTGATGGGTGCAGGTCCGAAAGAGGAGAAGCGACTCCTTCGCATAAGTTAAGGCGCTTGACTTTGACTTTGCGCGCCCTGCGGCGCGCGTTTCGGTGAGAACATGCTCGGTTTATTGAAAGGGATCTTCGATTCCAACGCTCGTGAGATCAAGAAGATCCGAACTATCGTCGATAAAATCAACGCTCTTGAGAAGTCGGTCGAGAACATCTCCGAGACCGAGATGAAGGGACGCACCAGCAACTTCCGAGAGCGTTTGTCCAAAGGGGAGACCCTGGATCAGCTATTGCCCGAGGCCTTTGCCCTGGTGCGTGAAGTCAGCCGACAAAAGATGAGCATGCGTCACTTTGACGTGCAGATGATCGGCGGGATCGTTCTCCATCAAGGCCGCATTGCGGAGATGCGAACCGGTGAAGGCAAGACCCTGGTAGCCACCTGTCCGCTCTATTTGAATGCGCTGGAGGGCAAGGGAGCCCACCTCATCACCGTGAACGATTACCTGGCCAAGCGCGACGGGCGCTGGATGGCCCCCGTCTATCACGCCCTCGGTCTGAGCGTGGGGATCATCAACCACGATGTCGCTTATCTCTACGACCCGACCGTGGAGATCGAAGACGAGGGGCTGCGCCACCTGCGTCCGGTCTCGCGACGCGAAGCCTACCAGGCAGACATCACCTACGGAACCAATAATGAGTATGGTTTCGATTATTTGCGCGACAATATGGTCTGGGCGCTCGACCAGAAGGTGCAGCGCGGCCTTCAGTTCGCAATCGTGGATGAGGTGGACTCGATTTTGATCGACGAGGCCCGCACCCCGCTCATTATCTCGGGCAGAGGACGCAAGTCGACCGATCAGTACCAAAAGTTCGCCAAGATCGCTTCCCAACTCGAGCGCGATCGCGATTACACGGTCGAGGAGAAGGCCAAGACCGCTCCCCTGACCGAGGAGGGTGTCGAGCGCGTGGAGGGTATTCTCAGCATTGAAAACCTCTATGACTTTGAGAATTCGGAATTGGCCCACTATATCAATAACGCGCTGCGAGCCAAGGAGTGCTATCGCAACGAGATTGAGTACGTCATCAAGGATGGCGAGATCGTGATCGTGGACGAGTTCACCGGTCGCCTGATGTTCGGTCGTCGCTATTCGGACGGTCTGCACCAGGCCATCGAGGCCAAAGAGGGCGTCAAGGTTCGCCAGGAGGATCAGACACTGGCCTCCATTACCTTCCAGAACTACTTCAAAATGTACAAGAAGCTCGCCGGGATGACCGGCACGGCGGCCACAGAGGAGCGGGAGTTCCGCGAGATTTACAACGTGGATGTGGTCGTGATTCCAACCAATCGTGCAATTTCGCGTAAGGACTACTCGGATCTGGTCTACAAGAACGAGGCCATCAAGTTCAAAGCAGCCGTGGAAGAGATCGTGCAGATGCACGAGAAGGGCCGCCCGGTGCTGGTCGGTACGCGCTCGATTGAAAAGTCCGAGCAACTCTCCCAACTTCTCAAGCGGCGTGGCATCAAGCATGAGGTGTTGAACGCCAAGTACCACGAAAAGGAAGCGCAAATTATCGCCCAGGCCGGGCGCCCCGGCGCGGTGACCATTGCCACCAACATGGCCGGTCGCGGAGTGGACATCATTCTTGGGGGCAACCCCCCGGTGAGCGAAGACGCCCAAAAGGTGCGCGAGGCAGGTGGACTGCACATCCTTGGTACTGAGCGTCATGAGTCACGACGGATCGATAACCAGTTGCGAGGTCGGGCGGGCCGTCAAGGGGACCCGGGCAGCTCACGCTTTTACGTGGGGCTAGACGACGAGTTGATGCGTTTGTTTGGGTCCGACCGCATCAAGACGGCCATGGAGTGGCTCAAGGTGGAGGAGGACGTCCCTATCGAGAGCGGCCTTGTCACCAAGGGCATCGAGAACGCCCAGCAGAAGGTCGAGAGTCACCATTTCGACATCCGCAAGAACGTGCTCAAGTATGACGATACCATGAACGAGCAGCGGCGGATCATCTATGAAGAGCGTGACCGGATTCTCAAGGGAGAGTCGCTGCGCCCCCAGGTTCTGCACTTCGTGGATCAGATCGTGGAGAGCGAGATGCGTCAGTCGTTGCCACTGGAGGCCCCCCCCGAGGACTGGGACCTGGACAGTGTGTTTGACAATCTTAAGGACATGCTCGATTTCCCCGATGAAGCCTCGGTGGACGGGCTTGAGGGGCTGGCCCGAGATGCGATCAGCGAGAAACTGGCCAGCTGGGCCAAGAGTTTCTACAATGCCAAGGCCGAGCGCCTGGGTCCCGATTTGATGCAGGCCTTCGAGAAGCACATTCTGTTGACGACACTGGACGAGAAGTGGATCGATCACCTGGAGTCGATCGACATGCTGCGCGAGGGCATCGGTCTGCGCGGCTACGGCCAGAAGGACCCTCAGATCGAGTTCATCCGCGAGGCATTTCAGGAGTTCGAGGCCCTCAAGCAGCGTATCATGGAAGACACCGTGAGGCTGCTCTTCAAGCTGGAGGTCAAGCAGGGCGCGGAAGTGCAGGAAGAAAAGACCATGCAGGCCACCCGAACCAACCGGGACGAAGCCGGGCGCGGTCACACTGTGCGCCGGGTGGTGCAGAAGATGGGTCGCAACGACCCGTGCTGGTGTGGGAGCGGCAAGAAATGGAAGAAGTGCCACTATCCGGCCGAGAACTGAGCTTGGTCGCCTGGACCGCGCCAGGTACAGCTCGTTTTTTAGCCTTCCCAGGGGAAGGTGGCCCGGGGGGTGCGACCGGCCACTGTCAATCAAGGAGTATGCGATGTTAGCTCAGTACACAACCAACCTGGAACAGTTGCGCGCCCGGATGAGCCGGATGCGCGACTACCTTTGACCTGGACCAGCATCGCGTCAAGGCCGAAGAGCTCGAGCGAAGGCTTTCCTCGGAGGGTGCTTGGGATCGTCCCAGCGAGGCCCGCATTCTCGTCGCCGAGCTGAATCACCACAAGCAAGCCATCGAGACCTGGGAAGCCCTGGAGAAGCAGGTCCGGGATCTGGAAGAGTGGCTCGAATTGGCCAGCGAGGAAAGGCCCGAGGAGGTGGCCGAGGTCGAGCGCGTCGCGCGCGAGCTGGAGGCCAATCTGGACAGGGCGGAAACGCGCTCGCTCCTTTCTGGCGATCATGACCAGGCATCGGCAATCCTGTCGGTGCACGCCGGCTCGGGTGGAACGGACGCGCAGGACTGGGCCGACATGTTGTTACGTATGTACATCAGATGGGGAGAAGATGCCGGCTTCAAGGTGGAGCTGGCCGATCGCTCCCCCGGGGATGAGGCAGGGATTCACTCGGGCACGATTTTCGTGACCGGGCCCCAGGCCTACGGCCTGCTCCAGGGAGAGCGGGGAGTGCATCGCCTGGTGCGCATCTCTCCTTTCGATCAGGCGCGACGTCGCCATACTGCCTTTGCCCGGGTCGAGGTCACTCCCGAGATCGATGACGAGCATGAGGTGGAGATTCGGCCCGAGGATCTCAAGGTGGATACCTACCGATCTTCGGGAGCGGGCGGGCAGCACGTGAACAAGACCGATTCAGCCATCCGTATCACCCATCTGGCGACCGGCATCGTGGTGGCCTGCCAGAACGAGCGCTCCCAGCACTCCAATCGGGCGACCGCCATGCGCATCCTGAAGTCCAAACTCTATGAGCTGCAGCAGTCCGAGCGGATGGAGAGGCTTGCGGCCATCAAGGGAGAGCATCGCGAGGCGGCCTGGGCCAACCAGATTCGAAGCTACGTGCTGCAGCCTTATACTCAGGTCAAGGACCGCAGAACCGGCGTGGACACTGCGGATGTTCAGGGGGTGCTCGACGGGGACCTGAACGCCTTTTTGCGCGGTTGGCTGGAGGCTCGGCGCCGACTGGGGCGCGAGCCGACGACAAGCGACGGGGGCTCGGCTGCTGAGGAAGACTGAATCTTTTGTGGGAGGAGAACGTTTGATGTTCGGAAGGAGTCTTCGCATGGGAAGCGAAGCAGGGGCACCGAATTGAATTCTACTCCGAGTCTCGCCTTCAAAAAGCCGACCTTCGGTTGGCAAAGAGAAAGGGTTTCCGACTCGAAGAAGGATCTAAGATGGGCATCGTCGAAGGGGCGGATGCTTGAGAAAAACTAAAGAAACTTGATGGGCGAAGGACGGGGGCGTCGGGAGGCCGACTCCACTGCTTCGCTTGTAATGTATAAGGATTTGGTTTGCGGTCGATACGGGTTGACTGGAGGTGTGAGGGGATCCGGGCCGCAATCGGAGAAAAGGTTAGTCGCGAGGATAATGCTCGAGACGGGGCTCAAGGGACGAATTTTGAGGAAACTTCTAGGAAGCTCAGACGGTACTCCCTCGGGTCCTTGTTGAGGCTGGCTCCTCGCCGGACTCAATAAAACAAGGAGGAAGACAAGCGATGAACAAGCGCATTCAGTCGGCTATCGCCTCGCTGGTCGTTACGGCCACGTTGACACTGCCGGCGATGTCTGCGCCCTTGTTCCCGGACGTGCCCGACAACCACTGGGCCAAGGACGCCGTTGCGGCGTTGGCGGCCAAGGGTCTTGTCGAGGGTTACCCGGACGGGACATTCAAGGGAGATCGTGCGGCAACTCGTTGGGAAGTTGCCATGATTGTTGCGCGCCTGCTCGCCAAGATGGAGCAGGAGCACGCTACGTTTGCTACCAAAGCTGAGCTGGAGGAGTTGCGTAAGCTCGTCAATGCTCTGCGTGAAGAGCTCGACGCCCTCGGCGTTCGCGTCACCAATCTCGAGGAGAACGTCAGTCGTCTCGATAAGCGCGTGAGCGAGCTCGAGCGGATCACTTTCTATGGGTACATGGAAGCTCGCGGGACTGCTCAGAGCTTCAGGACGGCGAACAGCCGCCTGCGCAACGGCGTGACTGCCGGTGCTGTCATCCCTCTCAACCCGGCCACCCTGGTTCCGGGGGCCGTGTTCGGGCCTGTGGGCGTGAACTACGGTGGGGCTGCTATCGCTGGCGTGCCGGCCAATGCCATCGGCTCGGCCACAGGCGCGTTCCTGCGGCCCGAGGTGCACGGCGTGATGCCAGCGGTCGATCTGCGGAACGGCCGTCCCCTGACCAACGGAACCGGCTTCACCATGCGTGGGGTGCTGGGCCTGCGGATTCGCGTGTCCGACGATATCGACGCCGGCGCCGAGTTTTCTGCCTTCACCTCGCAGGGTGATGCTCTGGTCGACGCTTATTATGGCGTCACTGCGCCGTTCTTGAACAACCAGTTCCAGGGCAATTTCGCTGCCGCTGCCGCGCCCGCGACCGGGCTGAGCAATCAGCCGTTCACCCGCATGAATCTAGATAACTTCTGGGTGCTGCACAACCCGTCGCAGACCAAGTTGATCCTGGGCTCGTTCGGCGAGACCAACATGGATCGGACGATGTATGTGGGTACCTGGAACCCGAACGCTTTCGGAAACACCTACCTGGATAGCTATGGATTTGATGTTCAGGGCCGGGTGGATGTCAGCGATACGGGTGTGCTGCGCTGGGAAGCCATGGGAACTCGCCTGGGTGATGGAAACATCTCCGGTGTCGTGCCTGGCAACTACCAGAACTGGCTGCTCGGTGCCAACCTTGGCTTTGAGTTCGAGGGTGGTCATGTGAAGGTCAACTTCGCGCGCGCCGCTCAGGAGCAGAGCGCCGGTGGTCCTCTTGTGGTGGGTGCGACGGGTAGCGGCGGCCTTGCTGCCGCTGGCCTGGCTCCGGGCTTTGCCGGCGTTGCCGTCGGTGGGCAGATGCTGAACGTCCCGGCTGGGGGCGTCACGATCCCGATCGGTGGAATCCCGCTGGCGGGCAGTGCGGCCTACAGCGGTGGCGCCACCTGGAGTCCTCTGCAGTGGGTCAACCCGGCGGGTTTCTTCGTGAATCAGCTGGGCGCCGGCTCGGCTCTTACGGCTGGCCCTGGCTCGACGACCGATACCCGTCCGGTTCCTGGTTGGAATCCCGCGCTGGATAACTCCCTCGGGATGCTGACCGGCATGGCCGGTGCTTTCGGTCCCCAGTCGCAGAACATGTATGGCGCTTCGGCTGCTTATACGTGGGACATCGGTGACGGCGACGCTGGGATTTACGTTAGCGGCGAGTATGCCCACACCGATTATAAGTCGAACAAGAACAGCGCTTTCGAGCGGGGCGGTGATCTCGGCCACCTCGAGGTCGGCGCCAACTTGCTCGACGGCGATCTGGATCTGTCGCTGGGTTATCTGACGGTGGATCCGACCTACGACCCGTTCGTGCTCCAGTACCCGGCTGGCGTCGGTGGAGCGTTCCGCATCCCGGACCTGAATTACTTCAGCGGGCTGTATTCGCTGCACGACACCAAACTCTACCCTCACAACCGGGAAGGCTTCCGGTTCAACGGGCAGTGGCGCTTCAACGAGCGCAGGGGTCTGGCCTATGCTCACGCGCAGTTCCTGAACCAGAAGCGCACCAGCCTCTATGACGTGTTGATTCCGAATAGCAGCATTGCGGCTCTGGTTCCGACCAACGACGTCGTGGGCTTCGCTCCCGGTTGGATGGATCCGGTGTTCATGGGCTTTGCCCACCCGAACGTGTATGGCGCTCAGTCGGCCAACTCGTTCGCACCGGGCTCACTGGCCCCGCTTGAGAACAACCGTGGCCGTCAGACGGGTTGGGGCCTGGGCATCAGCTACAAGTTTGATGACCCGCGCATCAAGATCGACCTGGGCTACGAGCAGAACGACTTCTTCCGCGCTTCCGGCCTGGCGGCCGGTCTGGGCGGGAGCCAGAACCACGTGGACATCACCGTCCAGCAATTGCACGGTCAGATTGGCTGGGAAGCCAGCGACCAGTGGAGTCTGCGAGCCGGTGCGGATTGGTCTGCCTACGGTGGTCACTATGACCCCGCCGGCGTTTACAATCACTTTGCGTTTAACACGGGGAGCACGACGTTCCGCAACCTCGATACCGAGCAGATCTCGCCCTTCATCGGGACGACCTTCGACGTGTCGGCCAACACCAGTTGGGATCTGGACCTGCGGTTCTTTGACACGAGCGACAACGTTGCGGCTCAGCCGCTGTTTGTGGGCGGAGCAGTGGCTCCGGGCGCGGCTCCGGTCGGAACGAACAACATCGGTACGACGAGCCACCCGCTTCGGTGGACCGGCTATCAGGTCACGACTGCCTTCAAGGTCCGCTTCTAAGAACGAAGCTGCCTGACGGCTAGAAAGAGGACCCGCCCGCGAGGGCGGGTCTTTTTTCTAGCACCCGAAGGCCTGGTCGGAAATCCCTCGGGGCAGGGCAGGAAGTTTCGTTCGAGCGGTGAAGGAGATGGGGCCTCAGTTTGAGGGAAAATCAAGCTCGGGACTGTTCGATTCCAGGGTCACGTTGGATAAAGACGTTGACGGGCCTGGTTTTTGGCGTGTTCGAAGCGTAGGACTTTCTTCAAGCGTGTGGGGAGGACCGCTGTGGATAGACCCCGGTATCTCGGCGTCGTGCGAGGAAACGTCAGACACTCGTTTTGGTGGATGAGGCATCGGGACTATCGCGCAGCAGTTCAAGACTATGAGTGGAGGGCGAACGTCCATGAGACGTCAGCTATGTGGGCTGGTAGCGCTTTTGTCGCTCACAGCGCCGGCACTGTCTGCGCCTTTGTTCCCGGACGTGCCCGATAATCACTGGGCCAAGGATGCGGTGGCAGCACTGGCAGCCAAAGGTCTGGTGGAAGGGTATCCCGACGGGACATTCAAAGGTGATCGGGCTGCTTCTCGGTGGGAAGTGGCGATGATCGTCGCTCGGCTCCTGGCCAAAATGGAGCAAGAGCACGCGACCTTCGCGACCAAGGCTGAGCTCGATGAGCTTCGCAAACTGGTCGAAGCGTTGAGAGAAGAGTTGAACGCTCTCGGCGTCAGGGTCACGAATCTGGAAGAGAACGTGGAGCGGCTCGATAAACGGGTCACCGAGCTCGAGCGGATCACGTTCTACGGTGAGATCAATACGCGCGTGGTGGCGCAGCAGTTCAAGAATACGGGTTCGGCGGGTCAGGTCAGTACTGTCCCGGGAACAACGGTTCCGACCCTGAGCTACCAACAGGCGGTTGGGGCCGCAACCGGTGCGGGAGGTATCATTCCGGCGGGTAATTTGGCCGCCGGTTTGCCGTTCAACCCCTTCATCTTCGGCGTATTGACCGCGACCGATTGGCGAGGGGGTCGGCCCTTGACGACCGGAACCGGTTTCTCGACTGCGGCTCTGCTTGGGGTACGCGTCAAAGTCAGCGATGATATTGACGCGAATGCCGAGTTCGTGGCCTACAGCAGCCAGGGGGACCAGGCGGTGGACGCTTACTATGGGGTGACCGCACCCTATCTGTCCAACGCCTTCAACGGAAATACCACTGCCTCGAATGGTACGGTTGGTATCCAGTCGGCGAACCAGACTCCGTACACCCGGATGACATTGGATAATGTGTGGTTGCGGCATAACCCGAGCAAGACCGAGCTGCGCCTCGGGGCTCTCAAGGACACTCGCTACGACTCGATCACTTACGTGCAGCAGCTGAATCCCAACTATTACGGACCAAAGTTCCTGAACGGTTTTGGGATGCAGGTGCGGGGCGACGTGGCGCTCGATGAGGAAGAGGATATCATTCTCAAGTGGGAAGCGATGGGCACGCGGATTGCCGATGGCAACGCCGGTATTAACCCGTTGTTTGCTCCCATCGTCAATGGCGGGACTGTCGGTCAGGGTTACTTCACCCACGCTGAGGGTGCCAACGTGGCCGTGGCCTTTGACGAGGACCGGGGAATCGGGCGGGTCAATTTCCTGCACATCGCCAACGAGGCATCGGGTGGCGCGGCCTTGCAGGTCGGATTGATTCAGGTTCCCAACTTCACCCTGAACTGGGTAAACCCGAGCGGGTACTACGTAGGTCAACTCGGGGGGGCAGCCAGTCCGAACGTGGCCGGTATCGGGAGCGTGACCGACATCAGGCCTGTCCCGGGAATCAACCTCCCCGGGTTGCGGCCGGACGGAACGCTGGCCGCCTTTGCCGCCCTGGGCTTGCCGATTGCTGGCATTCCCAACGTCGGCGCTCTCGGTCCTCAAGACCAGACGAGCTACGGCGTGACATTCAACTATACGTTCGATCACGAGTACGTGCCGTGGATTCGGGCCGAGTATTCTCACAGTGACTACAAGCCACAGAAGAACTCGGCTTTTAAGACCAGCGGAAACGCCTTCCGCGTCGGGGTGGGCGCCTCGTTCCTGGACGAGTCGCTCGATGTTGAAGCCAACTACCTCTCCGTGGATTCGCGCTACGACCCGTTCATCATCCAGATTCCTCAGGTTGAGGGAATCTCGACGCCTCTGTGGCGCTCGCCCGACTTCAACTACTTCAACAGCATGTACTCTTTGCATGACACTCAGGTCTACCCGCACAATCGCGAGGGCATTCGTGCCGCGGTGACCTGGCGATTCCTGCCGACGGGCCGGATCAGCTTCGACTACGGGAACCTGAGCCAGAAACAGTCCTCTCTGCAGGATGTGCGGTTCTCTGTCGGCTCTATCGCTCCCGGCACGCCGAATGTGAATGTTCTCGGGTATACGCCCGGGTTCATTGAGCCGGTGTTTGGTGGCTACCATCCGTTGACGTTTGCGCCTGCGGGTGGGAACGCTCTGGCCGTTCCTCTCGAGGATAACAAGGGCCGGATGGAGCATTTCGGCATCGTCGGCGGTTACAAGTATCTCTTCGACGAGGAGAGCTCCAACAGAGGCGTCCTCTTCTCGGGTGGATTCCGTAACTACAACTGGTTCCGCAACTCGGGCATGTCCGGCATCCTTGGTGGGGCTGCCGGTTTGGCTGCCGAAAACCAGAACTTTGTGGACGTCACCAATCGTGGTTATCGCCTGGCGGTCGACTACGACGTGACCGACGATTTCACCGCTGGTATCGGGTTTACCAATGTCGACATCTTCGGTCACCTCGATCCTCTGGGTGTCTACAATGGTTTTGCCGCGGCCTCAGGGAACTCTCGCTACACCGTGATCGATATCAACCAGAAGTATCCGGATCTCCGGCTGGTCTGGAATATCGAGGAGAACATGACCTGGGGTCTGGATGCTCGTTACATCTGGATGCAGGACAACGTGGACCCGCGCGTGTTTGCGAGCCCGGGCAATCCGAACGCCAACATCGCATTCGGTCCCCAATTTGGCACCCACCCGTACAACTGGAGCGGGTTCCAAATCTCTTCCTCGTTCAGCTTCAAGTTCTAAACAAGAGCTCGTCGCTGCGAGACAAAGAAGGCCTCCGCTCGAATGCGGAGGCCTTCTTCTTGCTGGTGAGGGGACCTAAAGAAAGACCGTCGTTTCACAGTAACGACGGTCTCTCTTGCGATAACCCGGGTTGAAAATCAGCGGATGATAAACTGCTCCTCGGGCCCGGAGAAGCCACCGCCGCTGCCGCCGCTGGCCTCAAGCAAGACCACGTTGACCCGAATTCGAGTGGAGACGGTGGTTCCAGGAGCGGTGATCTCGGTGCTGGTTTCGACCTTCGAGGCCACCAGGCGCCCCTGACGGTAGCCAAAATTGGTGGTGCCAGTTGCGTTGATCTTCTGCTCCACCCCCTCTTGCAGTTGGATGGTCGTCGAGGGGCAGGATACCTTGATGACGGCCGTGTCATATCCGCTGACGTGCTCGAAGCCACCCAGCGTGTAGGTGTAGTGGAGTGTCACGTCCTTCTTTCCGGCGGGGTTCCCGTCGTTGTCATAGAGCGGAATTTCCATCTTGCTCTCGCCCGTCCAGTTGTCATTGACTTTCAGCTGGTTCTCGGGGAAAGCAGGCTGTGAGAAGGGGAACTCGACGCTGGTGCGCACGATGTCACCGTTCTTCTTCATGACGATCTGGATCGTCTGGCCCACCGAGGGCAACGGGGCGGTCTGATTGTCTTTGCTGATGGTGCCTTCTTGGATGGTGACGTCCACGGTCATGAGGCCGTCTGGCGAGACCCCTTTCACAGCCTGGATCATAGTCATTTCAAGCACCGAGCGGCCTGATTCGGGAGGCTTGCCGTCTTCTTTGATGGTCTGCTCGGAGATCACCTCCGTCTTATAACGGAGAGTCTCTCCCTCAAGCATCTTGTACTCTAGCGTGATGGTCTCACCGACCATGTCGTACCTCCCTCTTAACGCCCAAATGGCGCAGTTTACCGCAAAGTCGGCTCTATGTTCTCGTTGCTGCTTCTTTCTCCTTTGAGTCTCTGGCTCACCGGCTCAAGAGGATTCGGTCACGCACAAGAGTAAACTACTGGCCGGGTTGACCCTGCGGCAGACTTGCCAGGGCGCAGGCCGCCGCAAAATGCGCGCCGAGCTAGTGGCGGTGAGGTTGACCTGGCCGCGCCGGGCGCGGTACGAACCTCACGAGGGCGAGGCTCCTTGAGCGATTCCGAAGTTCAACTCGTGGAGAGATGCCTGGCGGGCGAGCAGTCTGCCTGGGAGGAGCTGTACCGAGCTTATCAGGGTCGGGTCCGCCAGATCATCGGTTGGAAACGCTGGGGTTTTTCAGCCATTGAGGTAGAGGACGGCGTCCAGGAAGTCTTTTTGGAGTTGATTCGGTCGCTGCCCCGATTCCGTGGCGAAGCCACCCTCTCGACCTATCTGACCCGGCTGGCGCGCAACCGTTGCATCTCTCATCTGCGGCGCAAGACAGCGCTCAAGCGTGGGAAGGAGGAGCTCGGATACGCTCTCGAGGAGCGTCACAGCGATGAGGATACTCCCACGGCTCTGGCTATCGAGGAGGGCATGGGCCCGGAAGAGGCCTTGATATCCAAGGAGTCTGCCGGTCACGTGGGGCGGGCGCTGGCGGCGCTGGGGGGCGAATGTCGCGAGATTCTTCGGCTGCGCTACTACCGTCAATTGTCTTACACCGAGATCTGCGCTTCGCTTGATCTGCCCTTGGGAACGGTTTGCTCACGCCTCAAGCGTTGCCTCGGGAAGCTCAAGAATCTGCTGGAAGAGAAGGAACGAGTTTGAGGCTCGCTTGCGGGTGGAAGGCCGGGATGAAACGGTTTTTCCTGGGGGAGAATGAGATCTTGCTGGGCGGGGAATTTTTTCCTGGCCCGTTGCGACAGAACAAACAATTAACTTGCTCAGGTGACCGCCGTGAATTGTGATCGCCCCGACATATCCGAAAAACTTGTTCCCTACGTGGAGGGTGCCCTGGGTGAGCCCGACCGCACCGAGGTCGCGGGACACCTTCGACGCTGCCTTCCCTGTCAGGACGACGCTCGTCAGGTGAAAGAGTCAATTTTGACTCTGAAGGCGGCCGTTCGAACGGGTGTCTGGAAAGAGCCTCGCGAGCACACATCCAGCGAATGGCTGGCCATGCACTTTGAGGATGAGCGGGCTCGAGAGGCGGGTTTTCTCCCTTCCTCCGGGTTGACCGATGAGCAGGCTCGTCAGGTGCGCGTGCATCTCGCTGAGTGCCAGGAGTGTCGCGAAGAGCTTGTCATGCTGCGAGAGTTGGCAGCAGAGGCGGTCGGTGAGGCAGCTCAGGGCCATCAATCCCTCCCCCGCGCCCTTCGGCTTGAGATTGAGCGGTTGTACCCCGTTCAGAGGCAGACGGAGAGGCCGGTTTCTGAGCGGACCCTGGGTCTGGCGGATCGACTCATGGCCTGGGTCAACCCCAAGAGCCTGGTGATGGCCTCGCTTTGCATCGTGGCGCTTACCTTCAGTTACTCTCTGACACGGGGGACCGACAGCCCGGATCTGGCCAAGAATCCCACGACCTCCTCCAGCGAGATCGCCCTGCTTGATCGCGAGAGCGATCAGAGTGCTCAGCGCAGCCTCGAGTCGGCGCAGTCGCAGAAGAAGGAGAAGGGCGAGAGCCTGCGGCAGAAGACGTCTGCTGACAAAATTAAGACAGGGCCGGACAACTCTCCGCCTGTGCGTGACCATAAGCCTGCACGCGACGAAAAGCTCGCGGGTGTCGGCGCCAGGCCCGGCGAGAGAGGTGCCACAGAATCGACCCGGACGGAAAGCGCCCGGCCTCGGTCCACTCAACCTGTTCGCACTGCTTCGACCGCAGCCGCCCCGCGTCCCGCCCCCACGGTTGCAGCGACTTCCAGGCCCACTGCCGCCAAGCCGGTGCAGAAGCTCGTGGCCGTGAGGCCAGCCGCCCAGAATCCGACCCCGAGCCCTGTTGCCGCTGCCGTGAAACCGGCAGCCGAGCCGGCAACCGAGTCGGTGGGCGACCCGCCTCTCACTCCCTCGCCGATGATGGCCCTGCATGAGCAGGAAGCAGACAATGCATCTGGTGGAATGGCGAAGGATGAGGGCAAGATCCAGGGCGAGCCAGTCCTGGTGGCCGCCGGCCCGCCCACGGGACCGGTTCCCAATGCCATGTCCGAGGGGCGCGAAGAAGGCCAGATGGCCACTCAGTCCGAGGTTGTCAAGCAGGCGGCCCTGCCTCCCGCAGCCGGTGCTCCGGCTACGGGAGGACGGATTTCGGTGCCGGCGGCCTCTACCGCCAACGCACCCGCTGCAACCCGAACCAGCAGCGTTCCGGCTTCGAGACGAGTCACCGGTGTGGTCAAGCCGCCTGCCCCCGCGGCTGTCCCGATGCGCTCGCTTCCGGATGACAAGGCCGCTGGCTACTCGGCAGCCGCAAGCGCGCCCGGTCAGTCGACGAAGACCCCGGCGGACATTGCCCGCAAGCAAAGCATGAGCCGGACCGTGGACGGTCTGGTCAGCGATCAGGTCGCCCTGAGTCGTCAGGCCACTCTGGGCCCAAAAGCGCGTTCGGTGGCCCGTCAGATTTCGGCCAATGCCTCGGTGCTCGTGGAAGAGCGAGCGGACGGCTCGGTGACCGTCACTGTCCGACCTGATCGACCCTTGAATGCTGAGGAGAAGGACAAACTGCGTCGCCTTCTGCGCAGCGAGCTCAATTTAGGCGAGGCTGACACCATCAGCATTCGCCAGTGAGCTCGGCACTCGGCCAGCCGGTGCTGGAAGTGAACCATCTTACCCGAGCCACCTTTCAGCGGGGGATCAGCATCTCGTTTCGGCTCTTTCCAGGTGAAGTCATCGGGATCATCGGGCCGAATGACTCGGGGAAGTCGGAGTTGATGCTTGCGCTGGCTGGATTATCCCGACCCGAGGCCGGGACGATTCTGCTCAGGGGACTTCCGGTTGGCAAGCAGACTCGTCACCGGATCGGCTTCGTGGGTGCCTCGCCGGGGGTCTATGAGGAGTTCAGCGGTATCGAGTACCTGGAGTTCTTCGCCGAGAGTTTCAAGCTGGATACCCATTATCGACCGTATCTCATTCAAGAGGCCTTGCGGCTCTGTCGTTTGCAGGCCGTGGCTCAAAAACCAGTCCGCGAGCTGAGCTACGCCTTGCGGCGTCGTTTGAGCCTGGCCAGGGCGGTCCTGCACAATCCGGCCCTGGTCGTGGTGGACGATTGCTTGAGTCGTCTGGAACGCAATGAAGTGCGTGAAATGGTCGGTGTGCTCTCGGAAATTCGGGCTCAGGGAAAGGTGTTGGCGCTCAGTTCTCCTCAACTCTCCGAACTGGCCACCCTCTGCTCGCATCTGTGCATTCTGGTTACCAATCGGCCCCTGGCTTGCGGAGAGATTCGCTCGCTGCTGCAGCAAATTACGAACTATCGCATGATGCAGGTGCAGTTTTTACAAGGCCTGGCTGAGGCCGTGCGACACCTGGAGACCTACCCGGGGGTCTTTCACCTGGCGGTCTCCACCCAGACCCATCATCTGGTACGCTTCTTGTTCAATGGGGACGACGACGCATTTCAGAAACTTCTGGATGTGCTCAGTATGAACGGGATTCACGTCGTTTCCTACGCCGAGGACCATTCTTTTCTCGGCAAGACCCCCTGACAGAAGACACACTGGTGTTCGCTTTTGGGCTCAAAAGTGGGAGGAGATTTCATTATCCTGTTGAAAAGCTTGCGCATTTGGGGGAAGTCTAGAGATGTCGTTTGCGGTGAGGTCGGCGAGAAGAAGCCCGACGTGACCGCAGGCGTGCTCTCGGGAGGAAGATTTGTTTGGAGTTCGGAAGGAGGTGTCGGGCGAGCGGCGTAGTGCGTTCCGCTCGGAAGTTTTTGTCAATAATGGGAAAGCGAGGGTAACGTTCCGATGTCTTTGCGTCCGCTAGCGTCTCTGATGCTCCTGTCGGCGCTGATGACCGGCCTTCTGGTAGGTGGTCAGCCGGCACGCGCTGAGGACGACCTCGGTACGGTCAACAAGATCACAGAGTGGGGTCCTTACCGCTATAAGCTGTATCAGTATCCCTCTCGCACCACGAGCTTCTTTGTTTATCCGAGGAGTTACGTGACTTTCGATATTCACAATGCGAAATACTGGATGGTCGAGTCGACTCGATTCGACTACGTCCCTGAGGGGATCAATGGATGGGAGACCCTTTTCGGCATCGGCTACCGTTCACTGCGGCCGGAAAAGCTTCACATCTACTTTTACACCCCCGACATGAAGCTTCTTGGCGAGCTCCATGAGTTTCGGTGTGGCCAGACCTACAGCATCCCCCGCGATGGAAACGATTATGAGCGCATCGTGGTGAAGATTGAGTGTGGCTCCGAAATGAATTGGGATCTCAAGCTGCTCGTGTGGGACCCGGTCGATCCGGTTATCGCCGAGCCGATTCCGCAGGATACCTTCCGCCAGTAACGGCAACCGGTTCCTGCGTTTAGAAAGGCCCGCTTCCAGGAACTTGGAAGAGGGCCTTTCTGCTGGTTCTGGTTCTCTCCCTTTTAACTTATCGATGCCGGGTGATCAGTGTCTCATAGACAAAGGGAATGGCTCTTCTGCTGACCACCATTCGGGCTTGACCTGGCGGTCCGAAAATCAGGGCCTCGAGTCCCTGGAAGTCGGCTGGCCGGGTGAACCTGGCGCCGAGCTGCCAGCGAGTCTGGGGGTCGTAGTGGATGGTCATCTTCCCTAGATTCATCGTTCCTTCGCGGAGGGATGAGGGGTTGACCGCGCTGACGATGCCCTGAGCGAGCAGGGCCCCGTGCTCACTCTCGAGCTCGTGGATCACAAAGCTCATGGCATCAAAGATCGAGCTTGCCAGAAAGCCATCTTCCGATTGACCCAACACGGTGATGTTTTCTCCCGCGTGTAGCTCGAGCCAGTTGCCCACCTGTCCTTCCTTGAAGAGAACCGTGCCTTTGAGGATGCGGATGCGGACCGGTCCGCCCCGGGTCTCGAGGCTCAGCTCCTTGCGCCCGGGTTGCACGGCCCGAATGCGGCCCGACACCAGCTCTCGTTCGCTCAGAGTCAGCCAGCCTGCCTTCCCTGTGCCGTCCAGCCGCAGGGTCAGCCTGTCGCCTCGCCGATAGCGCGCCCGGTCTCCCACCCAGACCGCACGGGGGCTTACAGGAATGGTCACTCGCCGACCGTCGGTGGCTCGCAGGGTGACCGAGTGCGGCGTGATCGATAACGCCACGCCTTCCAACTGCTCGGCCAGAGCAGTTGACGTCAGCATGAGCAGGGTGAGGAGTGCGCAGGCGAGCTTCAGACGCGTATCTGGCCGTCGCCGTCGATAAGATACTTGGTGGTGGTCAGCTCGTTCAGGCCCAGCGGCCCGCGGGCGTGCATCCGCTGGGTCGATATGCCGATCTCGGCCCCGAAGCCGAACTCGCCGCCATCGGTGAAGCGGGTGGAAGCATTCACGTAGACCGCGCAGGCATCCACCTCTCGCTGGAAGCGTCGAGCCGCCTCCAGGCTGGAGGTGACGATCGCTTCGGAATGGCAGGTTCCGTGCCGGGCGATGTGCTCGATGGCCTGGTCGAGCCCGTCCACGACCCGGACTGCCAGGATGAGATCGAGAAACTCGGTATCGAAGTCGCGATCATCGGCGGAGCTGGCCTCCGGGAGCAACTGGCAAGTGAGGGGACAGCCGCGCAACTTGACGTTCTTGGCCCCGAGCCGTTCGCCTGCCCGGGGGAGGAAGCGCTCGGCCACGTCGCGGTGTACTAACAGGGTCTCCAGGGCATTACAGACCGACGGCCGGGAGGTCTTGCCGTTGTCGAGGATGGCCAGAGCCATCTCCTGGTCAGCATCGGCGTGAACATAAAGGTGGCAGTTTCCCACGCCGGTTTGGATGACGGGCACGGTGGCCGTCGAGATGACCCGCTGGATCAGCTCGTGACCGCCACGCGGGATGATGCAGTCGACCAGGCCCGTCATGGTGGCCAATTCGTCCACCGAATCGCGACCGACTGCGGCCACCCCCTGAATGGCCTCCGGTGGGAGGGCGACTTCGCGCAGGGCCTGCTGGAGGAGGTCCACCAGGATCTGGTTGGAGTACCGGGCTGAAGAAGAGCCGCGCAGCAGGCAGGCGTTGCCGGCCTTGAAAGCAAGGCTGCTGGCCTCCACCGTGACATTGGGTCGCGCTTCATAGATCATGGCCAGAACACCCAGGGGCACCCGCGTGCGTCGTATTTCCAGGCCGTTAGGACGGGTCCAGCCTTCCATGAGGCCAATCGGGTCAGGCAGCCGCATCACCTCTTCAAGGCCGGCGGCCATCGATTCGATGCGCTGGGGGGTGAGCCGTAGTCGATCCATCAAGGCGTCGCTCATGCCCTGTTGCCGTCCTGCTTCGAGATCGCGCTGATTGGCCGAAAGAAGGGTTTCCTGGCAGGCCCGTAGCTGAGCGGCCATGGCTGCCAGGGCAGCGTTCTTCTGTCCGGTGCTCAGGATGGCCAGTTGGCGAGCGACCTCTCTGGCCCTCACGGCCTGCTCTCGGACCGGGCTGAGCTTCAGCATGGTTGGGCCTCCTTGGCGCGCGGTTGGCGGTGAATCACAAGATTGTCGCAGTGGATGACTTCGGGCGAGCCGCGCTTGCCGGAAAATTCTGCGACCGCGCGCCGGATTTCCTCGCTGCTAAGATTTGTGAGCCCCCGTCCCAGCTCAAGCAGGTCAGGGCCCACCACGGTCACAAGCTCACCGACCTGGAACTGGCCAACGACCGCCTTGATCCCCACCGCCAGGAGGCTCCTGCCTCGAGAGGTCAGAGCCCGGGCAGCTCCGGCGTCGATGTGCAGCTTTCCTTTGCATCTGGCGGCAGCCAGCCAGCGTTTGCGCCCACCCAGCCGCCCACCCTCCTGCTGAAACGATGTTCCCAGCTCTTCCCCCCGGGCCAGTCGGAGCAAGACATCCTCTTCAGCGGCGGCCGCAATCACCATTCGGGTGCCGAAATCGAGCGCCGCCCGGGCTGCCTCCAGCTTGCTCAACATCCCTCCGGTTCCTCCCGCCGACAGGCTGGAGTCGACAAGTTGCACCACCTCGTCAATGCGCTCGACCCGCCTGACGACCACGCCGTCGGCGCCAAGCAGGCCCCGGGTCTGAGTCAGGTTGACTACCAGGTCGGCGTCCACCAGCCCGCCCACCAGTGCGGCCAGAATGTCGTTATCGCCAAATTTGATCTCGTCAGTCGCCACCGAGTCGTTCTCGTTGATGACCGGCAAAACGCCGGCCCGCAGAAGAGCTTGCAGAGTATTGCGGGCGTTGAGGTAACGCTCGCGTGCGTTGAGGTCGTCGCGGGTGAGCAGAACCTGGGCCACGGGAATGTTCAGCAGCTCGAAGAGGCGCTTGTACATGTGCATGAGCTCGACCTGGCCCAGGGCGGCCAGGGCCTGCTTCTGAGCCATGGTTTCCTCGCCTCGCGGTTTGAAGCTGGCTCGTCCCAGACCTACCGCCCCCGAACTGACCAGGATGACCTCGCGACCCTGGGCGCGCAGGGTGGAAATCTGCCGCGCCAGCGGCATGAGCACCTCTCCGTTGGCGTAGCCATCGGAATGTAGAACGACCCGCGTGCCCACTTTGACCACCATTCGCATTGGAGCCACTTCGACCCGGTCAAGCAGGGCCCCCTCTCGGGCTGTGTAAACTCATTCGATGGGCCCACGCGAGCTTTTCACTCTGCTTGGAGTCGGGGTCGAGAACAGCCTTTACAATGCGCGGCTCAATTTGCGCGAAATGGCGCTGCTGGGTCGATACGCCTGGTGGTGGCGTCTCAAGAGCGGGCTCAATCTCAGCTACCTGCTCGATCCGCCGTTCATGGTCTGCCGCCGCGAGCTGAAGGCCTCCGGCTTGCCCCAAAGTGACTCGACTTTTGGGGAAACCCCGCTCCTGACTGCCCACCGGCTGTTGAGCGAGCTCTCGGTCGGGCCCGCCGACGTACTGGTGGACCTGGGAAGCGGGCGGGGACAGACCGTGTTGCTGGCGGCCCTGGCCTTCGGGGCTCGAGGCGTCGGCCTGGAGGTCTTGCCCACCTTCGTGGGCCGGGCCCGCTGGTTGGCTCATTCGCTGGCAATAGAAGATCAGGTGAGCTTTGAGCAGCGTGATTTTCGCTCCGGTCCACTGCCCGAGGGCACGCTTTACTTGCTTTCGGCTACGTGCCTTGAGAAGGAGTCGTGGAGACAGGTTCAGTCCACCATGGTAGAGGCCCCTGCCGGGGCGCGCGCCCTGGTGGTCTCAAGCCCACTTCCCGGGTTGTGCTGGGAGACGCAGTGGGTGAGACCGGTGGAATATAGCTGGGGCATTGCCCAGACCTATCTGCAACGAAGACTGGGACCCCCGCCGCTGAAGAGCCGCAAGAGAAGACCAGGGGGCCCTTAGCCTTCGGAGGAGGCGGCCGGAACCTCTTCGGCTGGCATGGTTTCCCCGGCAGGTGGCTCCGCCACCGGGACATCCTTCAGATGATCACGCAGGTTCTCGAGCAGGGCCTTGCGATCCTCGATATCGCGTGGATAGACCACGACGGAGGAGCGGATGCGGCCAGGGAACTGCTCGCCGGTATTGGGCTCGGTGAAACTCAGGCGGGCGAAAGCCTCAGCGATCTTGCCGGAGGCCACGCGCGCCCCTTCGTCAGAGGTTTCGGGCAGAACGTAGAGGAGTTGCTGGCCCCAGCGGACGCCCACGTCGACCTGACGAGTGGTCTTGGCCGACAGTCGGGCCAGCGCTTTGAGCACGACGTAGAGCATGTCGGGCTTGAGCTTCTCGGGGATAATCGGCTCGAGCAACAGCAGCGAAAGGTCGCGGCCGAAGCGTCGCGCCCGGGACATCTCGTCTTCCAGACCCTCCTCGAGATACTCCTCATGGAGCAGGTTGGTCAGGTTATCTCGCCGACTCGGCACGCTCGAACTCCCCTCCACCCGATTTCGGGTCAGCAGACCCAGAGGGCCTCTTCCCCGAGCAGCGAGTGGACCTCACGCTCCAGGCCCGTCCCCTCTCTGGCGGTGAAGGGGGCCGAGAGCATCATGATGGTCTCTCCCTGCGGGCTCGTCAAATGCAGATAAACTTCTCGATCCCCGCGATTGCGTTGAATGATATCTCGCAGTCGCGGGAGCGAATCGCTCTGGAACATCTGCACACGAATGTGGATACCCGTTCGACCCTCGGTCGACTGAGACCCGTTTCGCTTTGCTTCAGCCCCTGCGAGGCGCTCCAGACAAAGGATCGACTCGGCCTGGACCTTCACCTCTTCGCCAGGATTCTCCTCCTCTTCGCTATCCTGGCGCCGCTGGCGGGTCTCGGTTGTGCCCTCCACAAGCAGCATGGCACCGTCTTGTAAAAGAACACCAAACTTCTCGTAGGCCTGGGGGCGCAGGCTGACCTCGATCGAGCCCGTAAAATCCTCCAACTGCATGAAGGCCATGGTGGTCTTGAAGCGGGTGACGATCTTTCGCACCGAGGTGACCAGCCCACCGATTTTGATTTTGGCTCCGGTCTCCACCGAGCCCAATTCGGCGATCACGTGGCTGGCTCGGGCCTTGAGAACGTCTTTCACCTCACAGAGGGGGTTGTCGGACAAGTAGACCCCCAGCATCTCCTTCTCCCAGCTGAGCAGGGTCTTCTTGTCCATTTCTGGACATTTCTTGGCGCCCATCTGCGCGAAGCTGACCTTGCTCTCACCGATGGCGTCAAACAACCCGAACTGTCCGCTGGACTCATCCCTGGCCAAGCGCTGGCCGTAGTCGATGCAGGCGTCCAGGCTGTGAAGCAGGGTGGCCCTCGTCTCACCGAACGAATCGAGTGCCCCGGCTTTGATCAAGCCCTCGAGGATGCGTTTGTTACAGACTCGCAGGTCGATCCGCCCACAGATGTCCGCAAGATCGAGGAACCTGCCGTCTCGTCGGCGAGCCTCCAGAAGATTCTCCACCGCTCCCTCGCCAACGTTGCGAATGGCTGCCAGGCCCCAGCGGATGCCGGCCGGCACCACCGAGAACTCCACCATCGACTCGTTGACGTCCGGAGGGAGAACCGAGATGCCGCTCTGGGTGCACTCGGCGATGAAGAAGCTGACTTTCTCGATGCTGGAGACGACGCTGGTCAAAAGAGCGGCCATGTATTCCTGGCGGTAGTTGGCCTTCAAGTAGGCGGTTTGGTAGGTGACCACGGCGTAGGCGGCGGAGTGGGATTTGTTGAAGCCGTAGGCGGCGAATTTCTCCATGGTCTCGAAGATGTCGGCCGCCACTTTTTTGTCCACGCCCAACCCCACCGCCCCCTCGGTGAAGATTTTTCGGTGCTTCTCCATCACGTCGGCCTTTTTCTTGCCCATGGCCTTGCGCAGCCCATCGGCCATCGCCATGGAGTAGCCGGCCAGCACGTTGGCGGTCTGCATGACTTGCTCCTGGTAGAGGAAGAAGCCGTAGGTCTCCTTGAGGATGTTCTCGAGCCGCTCGTGAGGATAGACGATGGCTCCCCCCTTGCCGTGTCGGCGCCGAATAAAGTCATCCACCACTCCGCCCTGCAGCGGTCCAGGGCGATAAAGGGCCAGGAAAGCCACGATGTCAGAGAACTTGTCCGGCTTGAGCTGCTTGAGATAGCGCTTCATACCGTCGGACTCGAGCTGGAACACGCCGTTGGTATCGGCCTCCGAGAGCAGTTGGTAGGTTTTGCGACACTTCTCGTCTTCCGGATCGTCGTGGCTCAAAGTCGTCAGGTCGAGCCGCTCGCCCCGCGAGCGCTCGATGATGCGCAGGCAGTGGTTGATGACGGTCAGGTTGCGCAGGCCCAGGAAGTCCATCTTGACCAGGCCCACCTCGGCCACGTCGTTCATGTCGAACTGGGCCACCACCTCGTCCCCATTCATTTTTTGCAGGGGCACGATGGTGGAGAGCGGCTGGCTCGACATCACCACTCCGGCGGCGTGAATGCCGGCGTTCCGGGCCATGCCCTCCACTTTGAGGGCCTGCTCGATCAGCTGGCGGGCGGTTTGATCCTGATCATACAGGGCCTTGAACTCGGGCGTTTCCAGGGCCATCTTGAGATCGACCCCAGGCCCCGCCGGCACCGTTTTGGCGATCTTGTCCACATCCGGCAGGGGAACGCCCATCACTCGCCCGATGTCGCGAATGGCCGCTCGGGCTTTCATCCGGCCGAAGGTGATGATCTGGGAGACGTACTCGTGGCCGTACTTCTCGCGCACGTAGCGGATAACTTCCTCGCGCCGCTCCACGCAAAAATCGGTATCGATGTCGGGCAACTCGGTGCGCTCGGGCGAGAGGAATCGCTCGAACAGCAGGGCGTGCTTGAGAGGGTCAAGTTGGGTGATGCCGGTCAGGTATGCTACCAGCGAGCCGGCTGCCGAGCCGCGTCCCGGTCCTACGGGAATGCCGTGGTCGCGGGCGTAGCGGATGAAGTCCCAGATGATCAAGAAGTAGTCTGGAAAGCCCTTGCCGATGATGACTTCGAGCTCGGTCTCCAGGCGTTGCAGGTATGCCTGGCCCGGGTTCTCGGTGCCAAAGCGCCACAGGAAGCCTTCACGACAGAGCTGTCGCAGCATCTGGTCGCTGGTGACCCCATCGGGGCAGGGAAATTTGGGCAAATAGACCGTGGAGAGGTCCATCTCCAGGTTGCAGCGCTCGGCCACCATCAAGGTGTTGCTCAATGACTCGGGGAGATGACCGAAGCGCCTGGCCATTTCCTCGTAGCTCTTGAGGTAGAACTCGGGAGCCGCAAAGCGCATGCGGTTCGGATCGTCGAGAGTCTTTCCGGTCTGGATGCAGACCAGGGTATCCTGCACCGAGGCGTCATCGCGGGTCAGGTAGTGGGCGTCATTGGTGGCCACCAGAGGCAGGTTCATGTCGCGAGCCAGGCGGATCAGCTCGTGATTGGTCTTGTGCTGCTCCTCGATGCCGTGGTCCATCAACTCGACGAAGAGATTCTCACCGAAAATATCCCGCAGCTCGCCGAGCCGGCCCCGTGCCCCTTTCAGGTCGTCTTCCAGCAGGGCGACATTGACCTCGCCCCGCAGGCATCCAGTCAGGGCCACCAGGCCTCTGGCGTGTTTCTCCAGCCTGGCCCGGTCGACTCGGGGTTTGTAATAGTAACCCTCCAGGTGGCCGGCGCTGACAAGCTGCAACAGGTTGCGATAGCCTTCTCGATCCTGGGCAAGCAGTGTGAAATGATAGGGGCGGTCGTCCTTGCGGGACTCTTTGTCGAACATGGTGCGCTGGGAGACGTAGACCTCGCAACCGATCAGGGGCTTGATACCAGCCTTCTGGCAGGCTTTGTAGAACTGCAGCGCTCCGTACATGACGCCGTGGTCGGTCATTCCCAGGGCCGGCATGCCCAGCTCAACAGCCCGCCCCACCAGGTCTGGAATGCGGTTGCAGCCGTCGAGCAGGCTGTACTCGGTGTGGCAGTGGAGGTGAACAAAGGAACTCACAGGGCCTACGACCTCTACAATCTGTTGGGGCGTCGCGCACCCGGAAAACTTTGTCAAGGGGGTTTCCGGCTGCGCTCCAAGGGGTCTGGAAAAATTTTCCTCAGCCCGGCCCGAACACCTTCCGAACGCCCGTGCTGTTGCGCAACGGTAACATTTCATCAACCCCGGGGAGGGGCGTTTTGGTCTATCTTCTCGCCTGGAGAGCCCTGTGAAGATCGTGCCGCTCGCGTATCCGGCCCCGGTCAGCCAGCCCTTGCGGGCGGGCTCAGCTGTCTGTTTGCCCGCCGATTGCTCCTCCACCAGCGGCTTCGACCTGGCCCGCATCCTGGCCGAGACGGCCTCCAAAGCGACTTCGCTGGCCTCCAAAATGAAACACGAGTTTGTTGAGGGCGAGGTGCTGGTCAAGCTGCACCCGGGTCTTTCGGCTCGAGATCTGGGCGGTTTCGCGGGGGACTATGGGGCCAGCGTGATCAAGCAGTACCGAATTCCCGAGTCCATGCGAGACAAAATGCAGGGCGAGCTGGTGCGATTGCAGTTGGCGCCCGGAATGACCACGGCTCAGGCGTTGGCAGCCATGGAGGCCGACGGTCGGGTCAGCTATGCCGCTTCCAACGATATCGTGACGGCTACGCCTGAAGAGCCGGCCCCTGAGCGTGCCTGCTGCGCTCCGCCCGAGAGCCAGCCTGTTGAGCCGCTTTTGCCCAACGATCTGGATTCACGCCAGTGGGCCCTCTCCAATACCGGCCAGACGGGTGGTACGGCCGGGGCGGACATCGGAGCCCCCATGGCCTGGGGCATCTCCACCGGCCAGCGCCAGGACGGACCGATCATCGCCCTGGTCGATTCGGGCATCGACTACAATCATGCCGATCTCAACGCCAACATGTGGCGCAACCCGGGCGAGACGCCCGATGGACAGGACAATGACGGCAATGGGATCGTGGATGACGTGTACGGGGCCTGTTTTCATCCTCATCATGGCGACCCCAAGGACGACAACCGACACGGAACACACATTGCCGGCATCATCGCGGCGGACACGAACAACGGCCAGGGGGTGGCCGGGGTGATGTGGGAAGCCCGCTTGATGGCGGTCAAGTTCCTGGAAAAGAGCGGTCGGGGCAAGATCTCCGAGGCCATCGAGGGCATCCTCTACGCCACCGAGAAGGGGGCGCGCATCACCACTCAGGCCTGGGGCTCCACGGTGCACAACCAGGCGCTCTTCGAGGTGCTGGGAGCCTCGCCCGCCCTGCACATCTGCGCTGCCGGCAACGACCGCCAGGATAATGACGCCTTCCCCATCTATCCGGGCAATTTCGACCTGCCCAATATGATTACGGTAGCCTCCTCCACGCACGAAGGCAAGCTCTCTCCCTTCAGCAATCGCGGCCAGAAGACCGTGCACCTGACCGCTCCCGGTTTGGAGGTCTACAATACCGTGCTGGACGGGGATTACAAGTCGCTGGGTGGCACGGCCGCGGCGGTGGGGCACGTGGCCGGTGTGGCCGGGTTGATCGCGAGCCGCTGGGCCGATTCGACCAACGACCAGATCAAGACCAGAATTCTGAGCGGGGTCACTCCCCTGCCGGCAAATGAGGCCGACCGGGTGGCTACGGGTGGCATCCTGAACGCTTACCGCTCGCTGGAGGAGGACAATGTGGCTCCCGGGCAGCCCGCCGGGCTGCGCCTGGAGCAGTTGAGCAACCGCGGCTTCAAGCTGGGCTGGACGGCTATGGGCGAGGATGGCTGCGCCGGGGCCCCGGCCACTCGCTACGAGCTGCGTTACTCTACTTCGCCTATCGAGGAAGAGGGTGGGATCGATTTTGAGCTGGCCTCTCGCTCGGGTGTCTCGTTGAGCCGCCCCGGGGCGGTGGGGAGCCGAGAGCAGGGCAGCGTCACCCTCAGCCCTTCAGGCTCCAATCGTCGTTTGAACGTGGCCCTGGCAGCAGTGGACAACGTGGGCAACCGGTCCACCCTGGCGCGCACCATTGTGGACGTTCCCGGGGTGCCGGTTGTTTTCGAGGAGCAGTTCGAGGCCGGCTCACCGGGCTGGATCGCCGAGGGTACCTGGGCCATGACCGATCTGCCCGGACGAGGCAAAGTTTGGACCGACAGTCCCGGCGGGTCGTATCAGGATTCGCGCAATGACAGTCTCACATCGCCCTGGATTGCTTTGCGCGGCTGGCGCGACTGCAAGCTGCATTTCGAATCCCGTCACACCATCGAAAAAGAGCACGACGGCTGCAGATTGGAGGCTCGATCCAAGGACGGCTCCTGGGTGGAGCTGGCCAACTTCGACGGCCACTCGGATTGGACCAACCGTGAGTTTGACCTCTCTTTCCTGAACGGCAAGGAGATCCAGGTGCGCTTGCGCCTGCAAACAGACGATTCACGCACTTCGGATGGCATTTACGTGGACAACTTCGTGATCACCGGCCGAAAGACCACCGAGGAGGAGCCGCCCGCTCCCTGATGGCCTGGATCTTCGGATACGGCTCCATCATCTGGAATCCTGGCTTTCCCTACCTGGAGCGCTCGTTGGCCCGGGCGGAGGGCTGGAAGCGTCGTTTCTGGCAGGGCTCGACCGACCATCGTGGCCTGCCCGAGCGGCCCGGTCGGGTGGTGACGCTGGTACGCGACCGGCGCGAAAGTTGCGTGGGGTTGGCCTATCGGGTCGACCCGGCCCGGGCCAGGCTCATCTGCGAGCGGCTCGATGTCCGAGAAAAGGGCGGTTACCAGCGCCGGGAAGTCGAGTTGCAGCTGGCCGACTCGCGCCGAGTGCAAGCCTTGACCTACGTGGCCCGGCCGGGCAATCCGGATTATCTCGGGGGCGACCGACCGCAGGTCCTTGCTCGTCAGATCCTGCAAGCGAGCGGGCCTTCTGGCCAGAACTGGGACTATTTGCAGCGACTGGCGCAGGTGCTGCGCGACCTTGGTGTTGACGATCCCCACGTTTTTGGACTGGAAAGCCTGTGCCAGCGCTTACTCCGGGGAGGGTAACCGAAGGTAGGCTCCCTGGCGCAGCTCGACCAGGAAGACCGGTCGTTGCCCGTTCTGGTGGCCCGGGCTAAACGAGCCCGTCACTCCCTGAAAGGTGAGCGTGGCGAGGTCTGCGCGAATACGAGCTCGGTCTCCCTCGCTCCGCTCCACCGCCTGGATGGTCACGTTGAAGGCATCGTAAGCGGCCGCTTCGCGGTGGCCTGGCTTGAAGTTGAAGAGCTTTTGAAACTCGCTTGAAAAGCGGCTCACCTCGGGCGTGGGCGAGTCGGGGTCGAAAGGAGTCGACATCAAAAGCCCGTCCAACTCGGGCGTCCAGAGCTCGGCCAGGGTGGAGTTGTAGGGCGCCACGTGGCAGGCTACCAGCGTGCGGAGGCCGGCCTGACGCAGCTTGCGCGTGAAGGCCGCCACCAGTGTCGCTCGATAGTCGGCCAGGAAGATGCAGTCGGTTTGGGAGGTTTTGATGGCACGGATCTGGCGCGAGAAGTCTGGATCGGCCAGGTTGAAGGTGATGCTCAGCACCACCTTGCCTCCCTGGGCCTCGAATTGTTGCTGGAACTCCTGGGCCAGGGAGGCACTCAGCCGACTTTCCTCATCCACCATGACGGCCGCTCGCTTGAGACCGAGTTGCACGGATCGGGCCGCCAGGGCTTCGATGCGTTTTTTGTGGGTATCGGCCACGGTGAAGACGTAGGGGCCGATGCTGGCCACTCGAGGGTCGGAGGCCAGTGGCGAAACCATGGGAAAGTTGGCCACATTCAAAAAGGGAGCCAGGGCCATGGTGCGCTGACTATCGAAAGGGCCGATTCCGGCCGAGTACTCGCTCTGCTGGGAGATCTGCTGGGCTTGCTCCAGGCCCCGGTCAACCAGCGATCCGTCATCCAGTACCTCCAGCACGGCCGGCCGGTCCGGGTGGGCGGCGTTGTAGTGACGCTGAGCCAGCAGCAATCCGTGCAAGATTTGATAGCCGTCTCGTCCGGCCGAGCCTGTGAGCGAGGTCAACACGGGCAGCCGCAGAACTTTTCGGCCCTGGGAGTGGGCCCGGGCGTTCTCAAGCAGGATACCCAGGGCTGCCTCCTCGGGGTGATTGGTGGCTTCGGAGCCGAGAGTTTGCAAAACTTTGTCATACTGGCCCTGGTCGTAGAGGGCCTGGCCGGCTTCGCGCAGGGCGGAGGTTGTCAGGAACCGCTCATAGGCGTCGTGAATCTCGGGGGGGGGCTTCTCCTGGCCCATGCGAGCCATCAGCAGAAAGAGCCCGGACAACACGGCGACGGTGGCCAGAGCCAGCATTCCGGCCAGCCAGATGGGCGCCTGGCGCCGTCGTCTTTCGCGACGATCGCGTCGCCGCAGGACAGTTGCTCGTGGCTCGATGACTTCCAGGGCTGAGCGCATGGCGGCGATCAGGTCGCCTGTGTTGGCGTAGCGGTCCCTGGGCTCGGGCTCGAGACAGCGGTTTACGATGGCCACGGTGGCCGAGCTCAGGTCGCGTCGGTGCTGGTCGATATGATTGGTGCCGTAGTTTGGACTGGGGTGCTTGCCGGTGAGGGCGAAGTAGAGCGTGGCTCCCAGCGAGTAGACATCCGAGCGGGCATCGGTCTGGTGCAGGTCCTCCCACAACTCGGGGGGGGCGTAGCCGGCCGAGCCGGAGGCGTGCGTATCGCGCCTCTTGTCTGGTCGATAGTAGCGGGCCAGTCCAAAGTCAACCAGCTTGACGTGGCGTCCCCCATCGCAGACGATCACGTTCATGGGTTTGAGGTCGCGGTAGATGATGGGGCGTTCCTGCCCGTGCAGGTAGTCGAGCACCAGGGCGATCTCCAGGCCCCAGCGCAGGGCATCGGCCTCCGATACGGGGCCGTCCTTTTGCACAAGATGCAAGAGCTCGGGGCCCTCGACATACTCCATCACCAGATACTGGCGATCGCCGTCCACGAAGTAGTCGATCAGCTCGGGGAGCTGGCGGTGGCGCAGAGTGCTGAGCATGGCCGCCTCTTGCTCGAAGCTTTCGCGGGCCTGAGCGGCCAGAGCGGGATCAGAGCAGAGCATCTCTTTGAGGGCCCAGCGCTTTCCGGGCAGGCGTAAATCCTCGCAGAGGTAAACCACCCCCATCCCGCCCCGCCCCAGGACGCTGAGGATCTTGTAGCGCTGCTGCAGCAACTGGGGTCTTGTGCTCAAGCTGCCTGGCAGTTTCTGTGAGACCGAGGGGGGGACCTTTCTGCATCCTCGTCCGGGAGGTCGTTCCCCGTCCAGGATCTACTTGCGGGGCTGGCAATCGATCACCCGGCAGCCCGTGACAGAGGTGCCGACCAGGCTGCGGACGACTTTTTCCGCCGCCTCCCGGCCGGCTTGCAGGGCCCGGGCATGATCTCTGGCTTCGACCGTGACCTGAACCAGCGATTTGTCCGCCTCCGGCCCGCCTACGAGCTGGTAGGTGACCACCCATTGTTTCTTTCTTCCGAAAAGACTACCCACCGGTGAGCCTCACCTCACCCGTGGCGGGGTCGAGCTCGATTCGAAGCACCGTCCGGCCGAGCTCGGGATGGCGCAGCAGGAGCTCGGCCAGGGGGCGAACGATCAGGGTCTCCACGGTCCGCTGCAGGGGACGCGCCCCGTAACGGTGGTCATAGCCTTGCCGTGTCAACAGGTTCAGGACCTCGGGGGAGGGCTCCAGCCGGAGCTCCCGTTGCTCGAGCCCTTGTCGTCGCTCGAGAGCCTTCAACTCCTTACGGGCCAGCTGCGCGATCACTTGCGGCTTGAGAGGCTCGAACTGCACCAGCGAGTCGATCCGGTTGTAGAATTCCGGGCGGAAGAAAGTCATAGCGGCCGACTCGTAGCTCCCCCGAGCGGTGCGAGGCGTCAGTCCCGCCTGGCGAAGGCTTTCGGCCCCGAGGTTGCTGGTCATGACCAGCACGGCGCTGCGAAACCAGGTGGCTCGCCCGAAGGTATCGGTTAAACAACCTTCGTCCATCACTCGCAGCAATACGTCAAAGACCTCGGGATGAGCCTTCTCGATTTCGTCCAGCAGCACCACCGAGAACGGCTGTCGGCGCAGCTCGCGCACCAGCCGGGAAGGGTGGCCCGAGAGGTGGCCCAGCAGCCGCTCGGCTGCCTGGCTGCCCGCGTACTCGCTCATGTCCAGGCGCACCAGTCGCTCCTCGCCGGAGGCCCCGAAGAAGGTTCGAGCCAGAGTCCGGGCCAGCTCGGTCTTGCCCACCCCGGTCGGCCCGCAGAAGAGCAGCACTCCCAGGGGACGCTCGGGGTCGTTCATGGAGGCTTTGAAGGTGGTGACCAGGTCTGCCGCCACCCGGCAGGCTACCGGTTGGCCCACCACCTGAGACTCGAGATCGGTCAGCACGGCCTCGGCCTCCAGGGTCAGATCGTCGCGCAGGAAGACCTCGCTCAGACCCGTACGCTGGCTGAAGTGGCGCAGCACCGCAGCCCGGTCCACCCGGGGGCAGGTCTCGGCCAGCTCGCGCATGAAGGTGGCTCCGGCGCCCGGAAAGGCTCGGTAGGGCGCAAAGCGAGCGAAGACCCGGTAGACCTCGTGCTCCACCCCCGGGTCGAAAGCCACCCGGGTTTGTTGTTCGAGCAGGCCGGCCACCTGTTGCAGCACCTCGATCGCCTCCGAGGGATTGAAGGCCGGCACAGGAAGCACCTGAAACAGGTCGACCAGCCCCGGCAGCAGCCGGCGGCACGCCTCCAGCTCTTCAGGACTGGCTTCGGCAACCAGCTGAAGCTCGCCGCGTTCGAGGTAGGGAGCCAGGAAGGCGGCTACGCTGCTGGTGGGCTGAGCGCCGCCGATACGCACCAGCTCGAGCAGGTTCTCCACGCACAGAGCTCCCTGGCAGCGGGTCAGATCGGCGATCAATGCCTCGCAGCGCTCCTCCCACTGTCCCAGGTAGCTCATGCCGGCTACCATGCGCCCGGCCGAGGTCAGCCAGAGCGAGAGCTTACGGTGGCGGCGAGCGGCCTCCAGCACCACGGCTGTTTTGCCCGCTCCGGAGGGACCCACCAGCAACACGCTGGCCTGCTGGTCGCTCAGGCGCTGGTTCAACTCGTCCACCACGGTCTCCCGGCGGTAGGCTCGCGAAACGCGGTTCTTGAAGCTGGTGGGGCCGAGTCGGTCGGCCACCGCCTCCAGGGCCTGGCAGCCCGGTTCAGGGGTCTTTGGCGCGGTCCGGCGGACCCGAACCCCGATCCGGGCCAACTCGACCCGAGGCGGGGGTGCGTGGCGCAGCAACTGGCCGGGCGTCTGGCCTGCCAGCCGGTCTTGCACATAATGCTGCACCAGCTCTTTCAGGTCGCGCCCTTCCTGGTAGAGAAACTGCAGCTCCAGAGTGGGGAGGGTGGCCATCCACAGGCCGCTCTCGTGGGGGCCGGAGAGACAAGGGAATCGGAGCTCCAGCGGGGGCTCGACCGGGAAGACGCGGCCTTCCAGTTGGTATTCGGCCCTCAGTTTGACTGCCACGCTGGTTACGTTGAGCTGATCCAACTCCGGACCCGGCAGCCAGGGCTGGCTGCGGTGCAGGAAGGTCAGGTAGTCCTGGAGCTCGCCCAGGGCTTCTGCCAGAGTGGCCCGCACGGCCACTACCCCGGGCTCTTCGGCCAGCACCGCCGTCACCATTCCGCTCGGATGGGTCCAGGTGGCGACCGGATAGTGGTAGACGTGGGCCATCAGGTCAGCTCCAGCGGCAGTCCGGCCAGAGAGAAATGCCTCCAGACATCCTGGGCCGGAGGGCCCGGATGGAACAGACCGGTGGCCACGTCCAGAACCCCGAAGGCGGAGTAGAGGCGCACCACGTGGGCCGAGGAACCGACGCGCGTGGGAGCGATTCCCTCGGACCCCACCAGCAGGTGCAGCCCCAATTCTCCATCCATGAGAGGAGTGTTGCCCACCTCCAGTTGCCCGGGCCCGAGCCGGCGCACCTCCTCGAGCTGGAGGTAGGCTTTTTCGAGCCACTCCGCCTGGGGCCCGTTTATCTCGAGGAGGGTGGTCTCGCGGGGGTGGCCCACCTGGGCGATCAGCGCGGCCGTGGCTCGTCGGTCGCGCTCCAGAGCCAGTCGCTCACGTTCCTTGAGGGGAGGCAGACTTTGACTCAGCTCTTCCAGGGCCGTCAGCAGGTCGCTGCGGCGCCAGAGCCTCTCCACCTCCTGCGGGCTCAGCTCGGCCAGGGCGGGCAGCTTGCGCTTGCTCGGTCGGCGGAGCTTGGCCTCCAGCGCTCGTTGAAGATCCTGCAGCTCGAAGTAGAGCAGGGCCTTCTCGTCCAGGTCCTCGTGGGAAACGCGGCCGGTCGGCCCGAGACTGGCCAGGCGGACCCTGGTAGCCTCCAGGAGGGGCTCCAGCGAGCCAGCAGGTTGACGTCGGGGAGCCACAAGAGTGAGAGGTGAAACCTCGATCTCCAGCTCGGGCCCGAGCCGCACGCAAGTCGGGAGGTCGGGCGGCATGCCGGCCAGGCGGCGGGCTACCGGAGCAGCCACCTCGCGCTCGAGACTTCGTTTGAGGGCGCGCGCCCCCAGGCGGGGGTCGAAACCCCTATCGACAATGCGCTCGCGAGCCAGGGGATGGACCTCGAGCAGGCATTGGCGGCGCACCAATCCGTCGCGGTTAAGCAGTCGTTGCAGCAGTCGCTCGGCCAGGCGGGCCAGATCGGCTCGCTCCAGCCGGTCGAAGGCGATGACCTGGTCGATGCGGTTGAACAGCTCGGGGGGAAAGAAATCGCGCACTGCCTTGAGGTAGGTTAACTCCTCCTGGTCAGCCTGGTTTCGCAGTCCCAGACTTCGCGAAACCTCACGGGCGCCCAGGTTGGAGGTCATGATCATGATGGCCTGGGTGAAGTCGGCGGTGCGTCCGAGGGCATCGGTGAGACGCCCGTCTCCCAGGATCTGGAGGAGCAGGTTGAGTGCGTCCGGATGGCCCTTCTCGACCTCGTCCAGCAGGACGACCGAGAAGGGTTGTCGTCGTAAGGCTGCCGTCAAGAGGCCGTCCGGATGGCCGCTGCTTCCCACCAGCCGGGCCACCGCGTCATGACCGACGAACTCATTCATGTCAAAGCGCACCAGCCGGTCCTCGTGGCCGTAAAGAGTTCCGGCCAGGGCTCGAGCGCACTCGGTCTTGCCCACACCGGTTGGTCCCACGAAGAGCAGGCCAGCCACCGGGCGGCGCGGGTCGGTCAGCCGCGCCTTGAAGATCGATATGGTGTCGGCCAGCGCCTCCAGAGCCCGGGGTTGGCCCACGACCCGGTCGCTCAGCCAGGCTCGAGCCTGATTCCGGGTCAGTCGGGTGTTGCTATCCAGCAACGTCAGCGAGAGTCCGCTGCGTTGGGAAAACTGCTCCAGCACTTGCTGACGGTCGATGGTCTGGGCGCGAAAGCGCGCTCCGAGCTGGCGCGCCATCCGGGCGGCCTTCCCTGGTCGGGCTGCGTCGGTGAGGTAGCGAGTGCTCAGCTCCTCGACCTCCAGAACGGCTCGGGAGGTAAAGATGCAGCGCTGGGTCTCTTCGGTCCTGCGCACGGTCTCCAGCAGCACCCGCATGGAGGTGCGCGGGGCCATCTCATCCAGACGCACGACCTCGAAGCGGTCGGCCAGGGCCCGGTCCTGCTCCTGGAGCACGGCCAGGGCCTCGGGGGTAAGCTCGGCCAGCAATCTCAGCTCCTGGCGCTCGAGAAATGGCTTGAGCACTTCCGACGCTGGCATCTGGGCATCGCGGGAGAGCCCCGCTGACAGCCAACCGAGCAGGTCGTCGAGCACCAGCACGAAATTCTTCTCGCGCACGTAGCGGAGGATCTTGACCAGCCGGCTCTCCCACTGTCCCAGATAGCTCATTCCCGAGACCAGGCGTTGGGGAGATAGCTGCCAGTAGCGAGCGCGGCGATGATGGTCGCGGCGAGCTTGCTCGTGGATCAGGGTGGTCTTGCCCACCAGGCGAGGGCCCACCACCACCACGGCCGCCCGTCGAGGCCGCCTCATGAGCGCCTCCAGGCGTTCGAGCTCAGGGCCTCGCTCCAGGCAGCGCTCCAGGTCGTCACGAGTCCAGCTCAGACAGCGGCCCACTTTCCCCAATTCCTCGCGCCCGCTGGCCAGGTCTCGCCCCCCCAGGAGGGCCATCAGGCCCGGTTGCTTGGGCCGCCCAGAGGCCCCCGGAGGGTCGAGCTGGAGCTCGAAGAGCTCGACCCAGGCGCGCTCGAGCACCGAGAGGGCCTCGGGCTGGAGATCCTGGTTGGGCTTGCGGCGCAAAAACTGGCGAAGGACCTCGGTGGTGCGTGCGGCCAGGTCCTGACCGCGCTGGACTTCGAACCACTCCTCCGGCAGCGAAGGACTGAAGGCCAGGCGCCGACCCAAAGCCCGGAAGGTGACCACCAGCAGGCGAACCCTGGCGGTCCGTTTCCTATGCTCGAAGCGCAGGTCGAGCAGATTCTCGTCGATCTCCGGACAGTAGCTGTAACGGGCCAGCTCTTCGTTGCGGTCCAGGCGGCCGAGGGCGTCGAGGTGGCTGCGCAGATTTTGAATCAGGCGAGAGCGGGCCTGATGCAAGAGCCTGGAGCTCTCCTCGGGGCGAGCGAAAAAGAGGGGGCGAACGCGGTATTCTGGTTGTTTGCCGCCCTGACCTTGTATGTAGAGGGGGATCTCAAAGCGCAACGCGGGTCAGCGCCAGTCCCCCATCAGGGTAAAGGGGGCCCAGTAGAAGGGATGGGCGTAGCGCGGCTGCTCGAGCAAGCTCACCTGAGCCTGGCGCAGGGCCTGTCCGCGCCCCTGTCCAGCTTTGAGTCCCTGATAGAAGGTCAGCATCAACTCCCGAGTGGGCTGGTCGGCTACTTTCCACAGGCTGGCCACCAGGGTCGGGCTGCCCGCGTAGCTGAAGGCATCGGCCAGGCTGGCAAGCTCAGTGCCGACCCCCGGGGTCTTCTCGGCCAGGGCGGTGGAGCAGGCCGACAGGGTGACCACCCGGACCCCTTCCAGGTCAAGTCCGGCAATCTCGCTGACGGTGAGCCGGTCGGAATGCTTGCCGTTGGCCGCCACCAGCAGATAGCTCTGGAGTGGGTCACGGGTGTTCAGGATGCCGTGGGTCGCCAGGTGCACGTAGCCGATGCCGGGAGCAAGGCTCTGGAGGCGCTCGGAAGTCGCCTCCGGGCCCACCCAGACCTTGCTTTCGGGGAACAGCTCTTTCAGGCTGACCACTTCCTGGCGTGCGGCCAAAAGGCTGCCGTCGGGGTCGCCCAGGGCCAGCAGCGATCCGCCGCCTTCTCCGGGAGCCTGGTGCAATTGATCCAGGTCGCTGGCCTTGACCAGGGTCACCACTTCCATGCTCTGGATCAGATAGCCCTGGCCATAGGGCAGGGCCTGGAAGGGAAAATAGCTGAGAGTCCCGGTGGGCACGAAGGCCACCACTTTCTTCCCCTTCAGGTCCTCGGCCAGAGGGTCGAGGAACGAGCTCGAGAGAGACTTGAGGCAGGCGCTCAGAGCAGGGTCGTCCTCCAGCTTGAAGGGCGTCGTGCCATCGGCGCCGCGCGAGAAGGTGCTTACCTGCTGGCGAAACTGGGAAATCAGGCTGGTCAGCTCTTCGCCCTTGACATCCACTCGGCGCACCTTGAGGGCCTCGCGGGTGGCCACGAACAGATAGAGATGGTCCTCGGAGGGGAACAGCTGCACCAGGATGGTGCCTTCGGGGAGCGACTTTTGCACCTTGGAGAAGGTCTTGGGCCGGACCTGGAGGCGGCCATAAGCCTGATCCTGGTCCTGGATCTGCTGGAGCACCCGGTAATAATCTTGTTTGGTGTCGGCCAGGCGCGAAACGCCTGAGCTGGCGTAATTGAGACTGGCGGCCTCCGTGGCCTGAAATCGGGTCTGGGCTTCGGTGGCGCGCAGCACCAGGGCCTCGGTCTTTTTCGAGCGCGGGGTCAGGTCCTGCATGCCGAACTGTGAGGCCGAGTTGAGCTGGCGATAGCGGTCGAGCGTGTCGGCTGCCTCCTCCCCCCGCCCCGACTCAAGTTGCAGGCGGGTCAAGAGCTCGTAGAGGTCGCGGGCGTCGCTGCGCAGACGCTGGGCTGTTTCGGCCCCCCCGCCGACCTCGACGATATAGGATTCCACCAGTCCTACTGCTTTCTCGAGCGTGGCGATGGCCTCGGGGATGCTTTTCTGGTCGGCCAGCAGCTTCCCTTTGAGGGTCAGAGCGCGCACCAGGCCCGGGCGATAACCGATGCTCTCCAGGGAGGGCAGCATTTTCTGGAGCAGGCTCTGAGCCTGGCCCAGCCAGCCCTGGGGGCGGGTGGTGATCAAGGTGGCCAGGCGGTCGAAGTCGAGCTCGAGCTTGAGGGCCCGATTCTCGGAAGACTCCATGGCTTGCGAGGCTATGGTCATCTGGCGCTGGATCTCGGCCAGCTGCCCGGGGTTGGACTGGCCAGTCTTGAGATCGTCCACGAGCTGTCGCACGATCAGCTGGTGCATGCGAGCCTTGATGAAAGCCAGGTCGCCCTTGAGGAAGCTGAATTCCGAGAGGAGAGGCAGGTTTTTCTTCAGGTCGTTCTCCATGGCGCTCAGCTCGTCGTACAGCCCGTCGACCTGCTCGGCCAGCTGGTAGCACTGCTTGAGCACTTCGGACTCGGCCTCGGGTCCGGCCATGAGGCTGGCCCGGCCGAGAAGCTCCAGCCCGTTGATGCCCGACTCCATGACGGCCACCGCGCCCTGCAGGTTCAGCTCTCGCAGAAACTCCACCGGCGGCTTGTCGGGCTGCTCATACAAGAACGTCTTCTGCAACTGGCCCAGGTCGGGCTCGAGCCAGGAGACCATGCTCTCCAGCCCGTTGACGGCCAGGGCTTGCTGCCACCAGAAAACGATCGCCTCGGGCAACAATCGCGCCTCGATCAGGGAGTTGCGCTGATAATCCTGGTCGACCACCAGCCCCCGCAAGCTGCTCCAGGCCTGCTCGCGGGCGGCGTCGAGCTCGGCGCTCGAGGGAGGTTTGAGTCGGAAGCGTCGTTCGGCGTCCATAGTCTCGAAGACGAACAGAGCGATTCGACCGGTTGCGCTGGTGTTGGCTCGAGCCAGCATCAGGGCTCGAGGCAGGTGCTCTTGCAGAACCCCGGGTCGGCCCGAGGTTCGGGCGGCTTGCAGCAAGATCAGGGTCAGGCTCAGCTCGCGGTCGGCCCGACCGGCCTTGCGGGCTCGCTGGATGGCTCTGGGACCGTCCGTCAGAACCTTGTCGAACCGGCCCTGTCCCAGGGCTTCGATCAGCGGGGCCAGAGCCAGCTCGCCACGCAACAGGTCCCACCCTTCGGGCACGCCAGTGCGGGCCAGGCGCGTCTGGTTGACGGTGATCAGCTGCTCGGCGGCTCGAAAGCTGCCCAGTCTCAGGCTAATGAAGGTCAAAGAGGTGAGCATCTCGCTCACTTCCTTGGGGGAGTGCTTGGACTCCATCTCGTCCCAGCTTGCCTGGGCCCACGCGGGGGCCAGCAGAGCCAGGGTCAGAGAGAGGCGGAACAGGGCCTTGCGCATGAGACTGCATTCGCAGCTCCGGGGCGGCTCTCCCCTCGGATTTCTGGAGATTCTACATCCGCTCGTGGCCCCCGTTCGTCATGCGGGAGTTTCGTCGGAGCCTCTTGCTGAGCGGGATCGACCTCGCCGAAGATTGGCCAGGGCTGCGGTGTACAGACAGGCCATCGACACCAGGAAGGCTCCGCCCCAGAAGGAGATCGGAAGCAGGTAGGCATCGTTGGACCCGTCGGTGACGATCAGGTAAACCCATTCGTCCAGAGCCAGTGACAATCCGCAGCCGAAGATCAGGCAGGCCAGGTCCGTGGCCCGGGAGCGGTGGCTCCAGAGAATCAGGGGAACTCCACTTCCCACGACCAGCAGCAACCCGGTGTAGAGGTGGTGGATATTGTAGCCGGCCAGGTTGAAGTCGGCATCGGGTGAGATCCCCATCATCACCCGGATGACGACGAAGGTGCAGAGCATGCTGGCCACCAACAGCCTGGCTCGGTGAGGGGTTTGAGCACCCCCGGCGGCAGAATCCATTGGACGAGGTTCGGGGTCAGCGGGCGCGGGCCTCTCAGGTTCCCAGGGGGGCCCAGCGCAGCAATTCGCTCTTGACCGGGTCAAGCGAGGCCGTCTTCTGCACGTGGGCGTCCATGCCGGCGGCCAGACATTCGTCGCGATTGCACAGGCAGGTGTAGCCGATGATGGGCGTTCTTCGAGAGCCGTTCTCGAGTGCGCGAATGAGCAGGGTGGCTTGCAGGCCGTCCATGATGGGCATCTGGCAATCCATTACAACCGCGTCATAGCGCGATACCTGAAAGGCCTCCACGGCTTCCTGACCGTTGCTGGCTGTGACCACCGCGTAGCCCAGGGCGGTCAGCGCGCTCTGCAGCATTCGCCGGTTCATCGGTTGATCGTCCACCAGCAAAATACAGGGAGGGGGCCCCTGGTTGTCCATCCTGGCTCCTTTCCAAAGCAGCCCCCGTACGCTCCTTATGGTAGCAAAAATCCTCAGGCGGGTAAATCATTCTTGCGGTCACCGGTATGAATCTACCGGTGCCGAAAGCCTTCTCGCTGACCTTCAGCCCGATGGGCCCCTGGCGCCGTTTATGCTCCGAACGGGCCAGCTCGGGTGACCAGGCCTGCTTCTGCACCAGCTCTTCGAGGTGAGGAGCAAGATCGGGGTAATCAAAGGGGTCGATCTGGCCTTCGCAAAGCTCGGCACTGGGAGGTCGAGAGAGGATGAGCTCGGGGATCTCGGGATAGAGTCGGGCCAGCTGGTAAACTTGAGGCTTGGTCAGGTCGTTGAGGGGACCCAGCGTCCCGCAGAGGTCTCCGTACAGGGTGCCATAGCCGAGCGTGAGCTCAGTTTTGTTGCTGGTGTTGAGCAGCAGTCCGGAGATCTGATTGACCCTGGCCATCAAGACCACCATGCGCAGGCGGGCCTGCAGGTTCTCGGCCGCTGTCCCGGTCACCCCCAGCAGATGCCGGGCCGGCTCGTAGACAGGCTCCAGGGGAACCACCTCGAGCGCAATTTTGAGCTTCCCGGCCAGCTCGGCCGCGCTCTCGGTGGAGCGGGGGTCAGTGTGGCGCGAGGGGAGCGCCAGGGCGCGGACCCGACCCGAGCCTAGAGCCTCTGCGGCCAGGCAGGCGACCAGGGCCGAGTCGATACCTCCGGAGAGACCCAGCACGGCGTGCCGTAAACCGTTCTTGGCAAAGAATCCCCGGATGCCCAGTACCAGGGCGCGCCGCAGCTCTTCGCTCTGATTCAGCTCTTGGAACCGAGCCACGGGGAAGTCGACCTCCTCCTCGAAGCGCGCCAGTGCGCCCAGCAGGTTGCCGGCCCGGTCCAGGGCAAAGCTGCCGCCATCGAAGATCAGCTCGTCCTGGGCCCCCACCGCGTTGCAATAGTAGACGCTTTTGCCTGTCCGGCGAGCTGCTTGCAGGCGCCGGGGCAGGATGCCCGCTCGATAGGGCGAGGCGTTGAGAGCGATCACCAGAGTGGAGTCGGTGCTTGGCAACTCGCCCCAGAGGTCCTCGCAGATACGCAGCTCGAAGGGCGGTAGCCCTGGCAGGCTCAGAACCTCAGCCTGCTGGCCCGGAACGAACCAGCGATTTTCATGGAAGACATCCTGGCCGGGCAGGAGGCGCTTGGCCTGCACCGCGACCTGCCGACCCCGGTGAAGAACCACGGCGGCGTTGTGCAGGCCTTGCTGGCAGCGCAGGGGGGTTCCCACTACCAGCGGCGGGCCCTCACTGGTAGCTGCTTTCAGCAGCTCGAGGGTGCGCTCCACGGCGGGTAGAAAGCTGGGCTCGAAGAGCAGGTCGCGCGGCGGATAGCCGCTCAGGACCAGCTCGGGATAGACCACCAGGTCGGCCTGGAGGCGCTCGGCCCGGCGGTGGGCCGCCAGGATCCGATCCAGGTTGCCGGCCAGGTCGCCGATGCGGCTGTCGATTTGAGCCAGGCAGATGTTCATGCCGCCAGCACCTCTCCACCCACGGCCTCAAGGAGGTTCAGGGCCGAGAGCACCGTGTGGCCGCGCAAACACACCTCATCGCCCAGCATGAAGGTGCGATAGCCCAGCAGCAAAAGGTGCGCGGCATCGCCCAGGTCGGCCGCTTCGGGCACCTCGCAGCGAGCCAGTGAGCCGAACAGCCGGCTGGCCACGATGGCCCGCGGATCGGCCTGAAGCACCTGGCGCAGGGCTCCCAGCACGCGATGGGGACGGACCACCTCGACGTAGAGATCGCCTCGAGCGGCCATCAGGCGGCCGTGTCCCGGGCCATGGCGGCGGGCGAACTCAAGTCCACGCTGGGACTCGATTTTGCAAACCACCTCGGCTCCTGGGAGGAGACGGCGCACCTCGGCCACATCCTCGGGTCGCTCGGTGAAGCTCAGCATGACCTGGCTCATTCCCAGCTCCCGCATCGCCTCGAGGTAGGCGCGGTCGGTCTCGGTCAAAGTGCCTTCCACAGTCAGGTCGGGGGCGACCAGGTTGACCGATTCACCCGGTCCGATCAGCCGGCGAGGGCCATCCTCGAGGATCAAGCGGTCTCCTTCGGCAGCCACGACCCGGGCCATCTCGCGCCCATCCGAGAAGAAGGCCGTGGCCGGAGCCGAGAACTGCACCCGGTGGCTGACCCGGACCTCGGTGAAGGGCGGGATGGCCGCGCCCACCACCCGAAGCTGGCGGGACTTGAGGTCCACCCAGATCGGCTTGCCGCAATTTGCCAGCCGGCGCAGGATGGGCCGCAGGTCGCCCTGGACTGGCATCACGGTGTTGAGCCGCAAGCCCTGAACCAGGGGGTGGGCGGCCACCTCTTCGAGGAAGGTGGCATAGGGAGGAACCGTGACGATGGCGCCGATCATGCTCACCCCGCCCGGCGCGTCGTGCGCCCCCGGCGACGGGTCAGGGCGACCTCCAGGCCGCGGTCGACCCGGGCCACGGTGCCACTCGACTGGCGGGCAGCCAGGTTGGCCTGGAAGTCGGCGTAGCATCCCCAATGACGGGCGATCAGGCCCATCGCATAGTCCACCGCGCGCTTCTCATCGTCGATGTGGAGAATGTGCTGCTCTCCCACAGCCTGGCTCCACTGTTGGTCGACGTGGTCGCCCGGGCGGCCCGGCCGGCGCAGAAACCAGGCGTTGTAGCGGGTGGCCAGGGCCCTCCATTCGGTCAGCGCATCGCTGTCCTGGGCGGGACGGTCGCCGATCACGTCGCGCACTTGAGTCTTCTTGACCTTGGGATGCATGGGCGCGTCCCCGAACACGATCAAGAAGGGCTTTTCCTCGGTGGGGGCCAGGGTGACGTGGTGATTGACCCACCAGGCGAAGAGCTCATAGCTCTCCGGCTCGTCGCCCCCCCCGCCCTCGCCGTAGATGGCCTTGAGCTGAGTTTCCAGGTTGAAGCCTCGCGAGAAGCTGGTCACCTGCAGGGGCCAGCGGTCGCAGTGGGCGTCGCCGATGGCCGCAAAGCAGATCTCGAGATCGGGGCGATACTGGGAGAGTGTGTTGTAGAGGAGCGGCAGGCGGTCAAAGATCTCGGCCGGCCAGTGGGCCATCGAGCCGGTCACGTCCACGGCCACGATCAGGGGGTTCTTGGAAGTCGATTGCAGGCTCCTGGCCGGGCTGGTCAGGGCCTCATCGGGACGGTGGACTGCGTAGGTGCGCGGCCCCGCGGCGGCGGCTGCGCGTGCTTCGCGGGCGCGAGCACCGGAGCGAGCCGAGTCGAAACGGTAGGCCCCGGGTCGGGCCCAGTCTTCCATCGAGTCATCCCAGCTGTACATCGGTGAGGTGTCTCCTTTACACTTTATAATTATACTCTATACGAGCATAATGGGTTTTGTCAAGAAGGCAAAGGACAACAACTTGACCGGGTCCAAAGTTGGGATCTCATGCAGTTCGGGCTTCAGGCTTCCCGGGTGAGCACGCTCCAGGAGCTGCGCTCGACCCTGTCGTGGGCCGAGCAGTCTGGTTTCGAAGCGGTCTACTGGCCTGACCATCTCATGGGCACGCCGCTGGCGGTCGGTCCGACTCTGGCCACGGCGGCCCAGCTCTCCAGCCGACTGCGTCTGGGCAGTCTCGTCTACGCCAATGACTTTCGCCATCCGCTATTGTTGGCTCGCGAGCTGGCTACTCTTCAGCTCCTCTCGGGAGGGCGCATGGTGTGTGGCCTCGGCACTGGCTGGCAGGAGGCGGAGTATCGGGCCACGGGCCTGACCCTGGACCCTCCCGGCCTGCGCTTGAGTCGGCTGGAGGAGGCGGTGACCCTGCTCAAACAAGCCTGGTCGGGAGAGACCTTCAGCTTCTCAGGTGAGCACTATCAGGTCAGCGAGTTCGTGTGCTCGCCCCGTGTGGCGCCGCCGCTTTTGATGCTTGGCGGGGGTGGACGTCGCTTGCTCGCGCTGGCTGCCCGCCAGGCGGACGGAGTCAATTTCAACGCGCGTCTGGGGCCCGAGTTTGACCTCTATACCGATCAGCGTCTGGCCGAGCAGGTGGAGTGGGTGCGCGAGCAGGCTGGTGAGCGATTTCGCCAGCTGAAGTTGAGCCTGCCTGTTTACTACGGTGCAGTCGGGCCTGACACCCGGGCGGCCCAGGAGGTGGCCGCCCTGGGCCGGGGCTTTTCTCCCGAGCAGGCGGCCTGCAGCCCGCTCTTTTTCTTCGGCAGCCTGGGGCAGGTGCGCGAGCGGCTGGAAGAGCTGGCCGAGCGCTATGGTATCGGACAGGTGATCTTCAGCCAGTACGGTTGTGATCTCGAGAGCCTGGCAACGGTCGTTTCAGGCTGACTCGAGGTCGTCGAGTTCGAAGCTGGCTTCCTCTCCCACGTCCAGGCCGAAGTCGGTCAGCACTTCCTGATAGAGCTCTTCAAACAGACGATCGTGCGGCCCGGCTGCTTCGTCGGGATGGATCAGGGCGGTCAAGCCGTCCAGGTAGGCCAGCGCCTCGGGATACTCAAGCCGGTGGGAGCGCGACCACTCGGAGTAGCCGGGCAGGTCCAGCAGGCGCATCTCACGCGATTCGGATACGCGTCGCTCGAATTCGTTCATGAGCGGTCCCTTCGGGTTGCTTGCGAGGACTCCCTCGGCTCAGATGCCTCGCTCGAACGGGTTGGAGGCAGATAGCCGGACAGGTGTGAAGCAGCGGGAGCCGACAGGGATTTCGGCGAAACAATTCAGCAAGTTTCTGCGTCTATGGATCGGTAAGTCCAGGAAAGAAGGATGAAGGAAGACTTGATAGCTACCAACACCATCCCCTCGCGGCTCCGCTCAGCCATGGTCCTCGTATTGCTGCTGGCCAGTCTGGTGCCGGCCCTGGCGGCGGGCCCCTCCGACAAGGCCAAAGCCGGTGCCTCGATGGTCACCGAGTTGATGGGCCTGGTTCAGCGCGAGTTCATTTATGAAACGACCGCGCCCAAGCTGGTCAACAGCACCATCGACGGCCTCAGGGCGGCCCTGAGCGAGAAGAAAATCGACAGCGCCGACCTCAAGCACGTGGAGGCGAACCTCTCCACCGAGGAGGCTTATACGGCCTTCACCAACCAGTTCGTGCAGATGGCGGCCCTCCATCCCGAGCTGATGAAGGATCAGTGGCTCACTTACACGGCCACCGTGTCCATGCTGAAGGTGCTCGACGATCCTTACACCGTCTTCCTCAGCCCTTCGGAGTATCAGAAGCTGAAAGAGCAGATGAGCGGTGGAAATTTTGGGGGTCTGGGGATCTACATCGAGCTGGACGAGAAGAACGAGAAGTGGTTGACCGTGGTCGAGCCCATCGAGGATACCCCCGCTTCCCGGGCCGGCCTCAAGCCGCGCGACGTCATTATCAAGATCGACGGCAAATCGACCAAAGGCTTCACGGTCGATCAGGCCCAGTCCCACCTGCGCGGCAAGCCCGGGTCGGAGGTCACCTTGACCATTCGCCGCAAGAACGCAGGCGATCCATTCGATGTCAAGCTGAAGCGCGAGATCATCCAGGTGGCCACCGTGCGCGGCAACCTGGTCGAGGAGAAAGCTCACAAGATCGGGTACGTCAAGCTACGCCTTTTCGGCGAGAAGACGAATCAGGAGCTCGAGGCGACCATGCGTGAGCTGGAGGCTCAGGGGGCCGAGGCCTTCGTGCTCGATATTCGCAACAACGGCGGCGGCTACATCGGCACGGCTGTGGATGTATGCTCCAAGTTCCTGCCCACCGGCAGCCGGGTGGTCACCGTCAACGAGCGGGCTGCCGGCGAGACTCGCTATGACTCGCGTCCCAACATGCGCAGCACGGTGCCTCTGGTCATCCTGGTCAACGAGTATTCGGCCAGCGCCTCGGAGATCACGGCCGGCGCGATTCAGGACCTTCAGGCCGGCAAGCTGGTCGGCATGAAGACCTTCGGCAAGGGCAGCGTCCAGAAGATTTATCCTCTCCCGGACGGCTCGGCCATCAAGGTGACGACCGCCCACTACCTCACCCCCGCCGGCAAGGACCTGCACAAGAAAGGCGTCGAGCCCGACATCAAGGTCGAGATGCAGGGAGACAAAATCGGCACGTCCGAGGACGTGCAGCTCAAGAAAGCCGTCGAGATCGTGCTCTTGGATCTGCCCGAGACCGCCTCTACCGCCGGGAAGGTCTTCCCGGACGCCATTCGGGTCTCCAGCGTGGCCGAGCAGATGCACTATCTCGAGTCCTACCAGATTCTCGACCGCAAGGTTCGCAATGAGGACGGCTTCCTGCTCGAGGAAGTGCGGGTGAAAGATCCGTCTGGTGCCGAGAAGACCATCCTGTTCGACATTTCCACCATGTTGGGCCAGTAGGATGCGTCACTATCGGGCCGGCTGGGTTGCGCTGATCCTGATCCTGGCGGTGGGCGGGTCGGCCTGGCTTTTCCAGGCCGCCTACTACCGGCTTCACCCGGCCGCGCCCGGGTCTCAGGGTCACGTGGCCCAACTGCTCGAAGCCCTGGAGGGCGAATACGTCAAGCCTCTGACCCCGCTGGCCCTGCTCAAAGGCGGGGTCAAAGGGATGCGGACCGCCCTGGAGGATGAGAAGGTCTCTCTGAAGGGTCTCCCTTCGCTGGCCGGGACCCGGCGTGAAGAGCTCTTGAAGAGCTTTGACGGCATCTTCGAGGAATGCCTGCTGCGCTCGCAGGGCAAGGTGAGCCGGGAAGAGCTGACCTATGCCGCCCTGCGGGGCATGGTCGAGAGCCTGGACGATCCCTACTGCGATGTAATGACTCCCAGGGAGAATGCCGAGTTCGAGTCCGAGATGGCCGGCGGCAACTTCGGGGGCATCGGCATCTACATCGAGGCCGATCCGCGTCACAACAATCGGCTCACCGTTACCGAGCCGATCGAGGGGAGCCCGGCCGAGAAGGCGGGCTTTCGTCCTGGCGATCTGATCGTTAAGATTGGCGATCGCTCGACCAAGAACATGAGCGTGGAGGACGCCGCCAACCTGATCCGGGGACCGAAGGGAACTGAAGTCGTCGTGACGGTGCAGCGTCCGCGAGGCAAGCCTCAGACGCACCGGCTCAAGCGGGCTACCATCCACGTCAGCAGCGTGAGCTCCAGGATGCTGGCCAAGGACATCGGTTACCTGCGGCTTCGCATGTTTGGCGATGAGACCGACCAGGAGTTCGCCCAGGAGCTGGACGAGCTGCGTGAGAAGGGCGTCAAAGCTCTGATTCTGGACCTTCGTAATAATGGCGGCGGATACGTAACCGCGGCCGAGTCGGTCTGCTCGCACTTTCTCGACAAGGGCCAGCTGATCGTCAGCGTGGTTAACAGTCGTACCGCGCGCAACGAAAGCTACACCTCCAACGGCCGCGACCTGGATCCGCTGCCGATGGTGGTGCTGATCAACCGCTTCTCGGCCTCGGCCTCGGAGATCACGGCCGGTTGCCTGCAAGACCACCATCTGGCCACCTTGATGGGCGAGACCAGCTACGGCAAGGCCAGCGTGCAGAAGCTGTTGGAGCTGGAGGACGGGGGTGCGGTCAAGTTCACCGTGGCTCACTACCTCACGCCCGAGGGGCGCGACATTCACCACAAAGGCATCGCGCCCGACGTCACGCTGGAAGATTCCGACATCGCTCCGGGGGAGGACGATCCCATGCTGCGGGCGGCTACCCGGCAGCTGGAAAAACGCCTGGTCAAGCTATGAGCCCCCTGGAGCTCTCCCTTCGTAGCCTCCCGGATGCCCCCGGGGTCTACGTCATGCGCGACAAGCAGCAACGCGTGCTTTACGTGGGGAAAGCCAGCTCGCTGAAGAGCCGGGTGCGCTCCTATTTTCAGCCGGGCCAGGACCTGACCCCTCGCATTCGGGCCATGGTGCGCCGGGTGACCGGCCTGGAGACTTTCGTGGTCGCCAGCCCCATGGAAGCGCTGGTGCTCGAATGCAATCTGATCAAGCAGCACCGTCCCTATTTTAACGTCAAATACCGCGATGACAAGCGCTATCCGCTGCTGGAGGTAACCACCTCCGAGACTTATCCTCGTCTCAAGCTCGTGCGCACGCGCCGCGACAGCAAGAATCGCTATTTCGGACCCTTTCCGGATGCCGGGGCTCTGCGGCGGACGATGAAGATCTTGCAGAGCGTCTTTCGCATACGCACCTGCAAGATCCCGATGACAAGGTTGAGCGAGCGGCCCTGTCTGGATTACTACATCGAGCTCTGCACCGCGCCCTGCACCCGCTTCGTGACGGTTGAGGAGTATGGCCGGCAGGTGGAGCTGGCCCTGGAGTTTCTCGAGGGCCATACCGATCGGCTGATGGGGACCCTGCGCCAGGAGATGGCCGAGCAGGCCAGGGCTTTGCAGTTCGAGCAGGCCGCCCGGCTCCGCAACATGCTGGCCGATCTCGAGCGGGTCAGTGAGAAGCAGCGGGTGGTGCTCTCCGAGCCCGAGGACGAGGACTACGTCGCGTTGGTGGCCCACCGTTTCGAGGTGGGGGTGCAGATCATGCAGGTGCGCGAAGGGAAACTGGTGGGTCAGCATCACGTAATGCTGGAAACTCACGGTGAGCAGGACGACTCGGCTCAGATGGCGGCCGTGCTCAAGCAATACTATCAGGTTGCGGGCTACCTGCCACGCCGCATCCTCACCAGCCATCCGCCTGACGAGCCCGAGCTTCTGGCTGAATGGCTCAGCCAGTTGCGTGGCCGCCCGGTCGAGTTGCGAGTGCCCCAGCGCGGTGACAAGAAGCGATTGATGGGGCTGTGCAGCGAGAATGGCCGTCAGGCGGTGATGCGCGAGGCGCTCACCCCCTCACGATTCGAGCGCCGCCGTAAAGGCCTGGAGGAGCTGCGCGAGGCGCTGGCCCTGGAGGAGCAGCCCTGGCGCATCGAGTGCGTGGACATCTCCAACATTCAGGGGAAGCAGGCGGTCGGCTCTCTGGTTGCTTTTGAGCATGGGGTGCCTCGTCGCGATCGCTATCGCCGCTTCAAAATCAAGACCAAGGACACGCCCGATGACTTCTGGATGATGGGTGAGGTGCTCACCCGCCGCTTCAGCGCTTTTCTGGCTGGCGATCCCAAATTCAGAGAGCTACCGGACCTGCTCGTCGTGGACGGGGGAAAGGGCCAGTTGGGAGTGGCCCGGGGCGTGCTGGAGCGGTTCGAGCTGCTGGGCACGGTGCAGCTTTGTGCTCTGGCCAAGGAGAACGAGTGGCTTTTCGTGCCCGGTCAGAGCGATCCCATCATGCTGGCCCGGGGAACCGATGGTCTGGCCGTGGTCACCCACCTGCGCGACGAGGCTCATCGATTCGCCATTACCTATCATCGCAAACTGCGCGGTCAGGCCTTCACGCGGAGCATTCTGGAGAGCGCACCGGGCATCGGCAAGGAACGTCGGGAGGCTTTGTTGCGCTATTTTGGCTCGCTCAAGAAGCTGCAAGAGGCTCCCCTGGAGGAGCTGGCCCGGGTGAGTGGTATCGGCCAGCGTCTTGCGGCCACCTTGTATGCCCACCTGCATCCGGAAGGCGAGGCTGTCAGCGCAGGCTCCTGAGCGCTCGAGAGAGAACCAGTTCCCATGGCCGAGGCGGATTTCGTCATCATTACGGGGCTTTCAGGCGCGGGAAAGAGTCTGACCATGAAGTGTTTCGAGGACCTGGGCTTTTTCTGCGTGGATAACTTGCCGCCCGCTCTGATTCCAAAGTTCGCCCAGCTCTGCGCCGCCTCCAGCGTGAACCAGATGGCGCTGGTGATCGACGTGCGGGGCCGTCGCTTCTTCCCGGAGCTGCGTCGCTCGCTGGAAGAGCTCACCTCGCTGGGCTTTGCCCCTCGCATTCTTTTTCTGGAGGCCGATGATCGGGTCCTGGTACGGCGTTACTCGGAGAGCCGCCGGCGCCACCCGTTGGCCCCCGGTGGGGGCATCCTCGAGGGTATCAAGAAGGAGCGTGAGGCCCTGACCGAGTTGCGCGACATGGCCCAGAACATTCTCAATACCTCCAAGCTCTCGCCCAATCAGCTGATGCGCGCCAGCCGCAAGTTCGTGGACAGCCGCGAGGCCAGCATGCGGATCGCCGTGCACGTGCAGAGCTTTGGCTTCAAGTATGGCCTGCCCCTGGACGCCGACATGGTGCTGGACGTGCGTTTCTTGCCCAATCCCTTCTATGTGCCCGAGCTCTCGCCCATGTCGGGCCTCGATGAGCCGGTGCGCGACTATGTGATCAAGCGCCCGGAGGCTCAGGACTTCCTGGACAGGGCTCAGGCCCTCCTGGAATCGGTGCTGCCAGCCTTTCTTGAGGAAGGAAAGCAGAACCTGACCGTGGCGGTCGGTTGCACCGGCGGTCGGCACCGGTCCACCGCAGTGTCGGAGCAGCTCGGAGAGCGACTGCGTCGCCTGGGTTATCTTGTCAACGTGCAACACCGAGATGTAGCCCAGGCGGAGCATCTGGCGGCACGATGAGGAAAGTTCTCATGTGGCTGGTACCCGGCCTGCGCGTCAAGCGCTGGCTGCTGGTCTGCTGGCTGGGCCTGCTGCTCTTCACGGCCGGCTCCATTCTGCTGGTGGAGATGCTCTTCGGCAGCCTGAGCCAGCTCTGGCGAATCCTGTCCCCTGTGCAGGCGGGCCTGCTGGCTTTCCTGGCGATGGGAGGAGGCATCTGGACCATCATGCAGGGAATGCGAGGCTGGTCGCAGGTCATCTATCAACTGGGCGGCCCCAGGGATCGACGCCAGATGGTGGAGGTGCTCTACGAGCGCCACCAACTGCAGCGAGGGCTGAAGATCGTGGCCATCGGGGGCGGCACCGGCCTTTCCAGCCTGCTGCGGGGTTTGAAACATTACAGCAGCAACCTGGTTGCCGTGGTGACAGTCTCCGACGACGGGGGCAGCTCGGGCCGGCTCTCCAAAGAGCTCGGGGTGCTGCCCCCCGGCGACGTGCGCAACTGCCTGGTCGCCCTGGCCGACGACGAGTCCTTGCTCGGTGCCCTGTTTAACCACCGGTTCGTGGAGGGAGGCCTGGAGGGCCACTCTTTTGGCAATCTCTTCCTGGCCGCCATGACCGAGGTGGCTGGCGACTTCGAGCTGGCCGTGGAGCTCTCCAGCCAGATTCTGGCGACCCGGGGTCGGGTGCTGCCGGCCACTCTCACCAGCACCGTGCTGTGCGCCCGCTACGTAGACGGCAGCGTCGTGCAGGGCGAATCGCAGATCCCATTCAAGCGCCAACCCATCGAAAAAGTTTACCTCGAGCCCGGCGGATGTGTTCCGCCCGACCGGGTGCTGGCCGAGATCGCCGAGGCAGACGCCATCGTGCTCGGCCCGGGCAGCCTGTATACCAGCGTGCTGCCCAACCTGCTGGTGGAGGGGATGGTGGACGCCGTGCTGCGCTCCAACGCTCCCAAGATTTACGCCTGCAACGTGATGACCCAACCGGGGGAGACCGACAACTTCAGCGCCGGCGATCATCTGGACGTGCTCCTGCGCCACGCCGGTGGCCCGCTGGTGGATTACGCCCTGGTCAACCTGGCCTTCCCGGCCTCGCGCCTGGCCGCCAAGTACAAAGCTGAGGGCGCCGACCCGGTGCTGGCCGACCTGGCTCGCATCGAGAAGATGGGCATCGAGCCGATTGGAGCCAACCTGATCAGCGAGACCGAACTGGTGCGCCACGACTCTGACCGGCTGGCCCGGGCCATTATCGACCTGATCGCTCGCCACCGCTCCAAGGAGGTGGAGCCCGGCCGAGCCGGGCTCGAGTTCCGTCGGCTGCGGGCAGTCAAGTAGGTTTTGCCCAAACCTGGTGGAAGCGATTGTCAGGGACTTTTCAGCCCCTGGAGGGACAATCTGGATATGATGATCCCCCTGCTTCAGACCACCAACCTCGCCGCCCCCACCCCCCGGGCTTCCAACGGCACTCCGCAGCCCCCTGTCTTCGCACCTCCGGTTGAGGTCTTTTCGCCCTCCGAGCAGACCATCAAGGCACGCAGCGGCCTCTCGGCCACCGTGCGCCAGGACCAGATGGGAGTGGCCATTAAGGCCACCCTGCCGGCCGGGGGGGGGCTCTTGCCGATGCCGGTGGTGCTCGAGGGCACCCTGGGCGGGAGCTGGGCGGCTCGCACGGGCGAGGAGACGAGGCAGACCCAGGTGGGTAGTGACGGCCGGGTCTACGTGCAACTCGAGCCGGGCTCGCCGGCGGTGGTCTTCGACCCGCGAAACCTTGATTTCGGGCTCTCGGGGGGCTGCACGCCCACTCAGGCGGGTTGGAGCCGCGGATTGATGGAGCTGCTCGACCAGAACGGCGTGCGCCGCTACATTTTCAACGAGGAGATGGAGCATGGGCCCCCGGGCGTGGTGCGCAACGAATACACCGAGGTGCGCTGGGACGGCAAGCAACTTACCGCCAACCGGGTCATCCGCACTCAGGGCCAGGCCCAGGATGAGGCCGGAGGGCAGCTGATGAGCGGTCTGAAGACCTATATCCACGGGAGCGACAACCAGGACATCCAGCTCGGTGTGCAGGGCAATGCGGACAACTCGTTGACCATCACGCCTCCAGGGTTGGGCCAACTGGCCAGCAAGAACGCCGTGCGCCTGCTGTTCGGCGACGTGGTCACTCCCTATATGCAGCACCAGAAGAATCAGAGCTACGCGGGCACTTTCATGCCCCTGTCGGCACTGCCTGCCGGCACCCTCTTTCCGGCCCTGGTGGGCGGCCTGCAGGCTCCCCCGCGAGCTCCGATCCAGGCTCCTCCGCCCCTTCCGCCAGCTCCCCCGGCCTCGCAGAATCAGGGATTGATGGAGCAGCTCGGCTTCGGAGGCAACGATCAGCAACCGGGCTCCTTCGTGGACCAGCTGGGCCTGGACGGCCTGTTCGGCCAGCGCCCCCAGCCCGCCCCGCCGGGCCCGCCGCCTCAGGCTCCGGTCAGTTTCGGGCAAGCCGCCCCCTCGCCAGCTCAGCCGCCCCCGGTTCAGTTCGGCCCTGCGGCTCAGGCCGACCCGCTTCAGGCTCTGCGCCAGCGTTACCCTCAGGCCAGCGAGGCAAAGTTGCAGGCGGCCTGGACTCTGGCTGACGGCAACCCCCAGAAGGCCGAGCAACTGCTGCTTCAGCTGGGCATTCGCTGAGCCTCGGAGGAGCCAGCGCGATGGCTGGGGCTCGCTCCCTTATCGAGGGCGGGAGGGTCAACGCTCAAAGGCCACCCCCAGCGCGGCGGGCTCGCTGCGGCGGCGGGGGGTGAAGGCCATCACGGCAATGGTCAAGAGGTAGGGCAGCATCAGCGCCAGCTCCGAGGGGATGCTCAGGCGGGCCATCTGGATCCAGAGCTGCAGCGAGCTGACGCTGGCGAAGAGCAACACCCCGCCCAGCACTCCCCAGGGATTCCAGCGCCCGAAGTAGACCAGAGCCACGGCGATGAAGCCCCGGCCGGCGATCATGTCCTCTTGGAAAAGGTTCAGGTTGGCGATGGAGAGCGAGGCGCCCGCCAGCCCTCCCAGCATGCCCGCGATGGCCACCGCCAGGGCTCGGGTGCGGGTTACCGAGATGCCCAGCGCATCAGCAGCCTGGGGGTTCTGGCCCACCGCTTTGACGTGCAGGCCGAATCGAGTGCGGTCCAGCAGCAGCGCCGTGAGCGGCACCAGTGCGAAGGCCAGATAGGTCAGCAGGTTGTGGCCCGAGAGCACTGGGCCCAGCCAGCGGAGCTCGAGGGCGGGGAAGCCATCCACGGTGCGCGCTCCGCCCGAGGTCAACCGATAGAGCACTCCGGCCAGGCCCAGCCCGAAGAGATAAAGACCGATGCCGCTGATGCCTTGCTCTCCCTTGAAGACCACGCTGACTACAATCAAGAGGAATGCCATGGCCAGTCCGGCAGCCAGGGCCGCCAGGAGACCCAGTCCCAGACTGCCCGTGCGGACCACGGTCAGGAAGGCGGCCAGCGCTCCCATCAGCATGGTGCCCTCCAGTCCCAGATTCAGCACACCCGAGCGTTGACCCAGCGTCTCTCCCATGGAGGCATACAGGTAGGGCGTGGCCAGATGGATGGTGGAGAAGAGAAAGCTTTCAAACACCGCGGCGCCTCCGTTCCCAGGCTTCGGCGCTGACCAGCAAGCAGAGGATCAGTCCCTGCAGGGCGATGGCCAGTGAGGCCGGTACCTGCATGGTGCGCTGCATCTTGTCGGCCCCCACCAGCAAGGCGGCAAAGAGAGTCCCGGCAGGCAGCAGCCAGCGCGGGTCGAGGCGTCCGAGCAAGGCGGCCACGATACCGGCAAAACCGGCTCCTCCCGTCATCCCTTCCAGAGAGCGGTGGTGCAGGCCGGTCACCTCGACGATTCCGGCCAGGCCAGCCAGGGCCCCGGAGACCACCATGGCCAGCACCAGGCGATTTTCCACTCCGATCCCGGCGTAGCGGGCCGCCAGGGGGCTCAGGCCCACGGCCCGCAGCTCGAAGCCCAGCGTAGTCCTCCGCAGCAGAAAGTAGACCGCTCCCGCCAGCAGCGGCAAGAGCAAGAGACCGGCGTGCAGGGTGGTGCGCGGGATCAGGCGGGGCAACCAGATCTGGGCCGGCAGGGCGGCGCTCTGGGGAATGCGGGTGCCGGCCGCGATCTCGGCCGGGTCGAGCATCGGTCCGCTGAGCAGGAAGTTCATGAGCTGCAGGGCTACCTGGTTGAGCATGACCGTGCTCAAGATCTCGTTCACCCCGAAGCGGGCCTTGAGCGAGCCCGCCAGCCCTGCCCAGAGTGCTCCTGCGGTGACCCCGGCGGCCAGCACCATGGGCAGCAGGATCGGCCCGGGGAGGGCAGGCAGGGCCAGGCCCAGGGCGGTTCCCGCCAGGGCCCCCACGAGCATCTGTCCTTCGGCACCGATATTGAAAATGCGGGCCTGGAAGGCTACGATGGTGCCCAGCCCGACCAGCACCAGGGGGATCGATTTGGAGAGGGTCTGGGCCAGCCCTTTCAAGCTCCCCAGGCTGCCCGCGACCATAGCCTCATAGGCCTGGCAGGGATTGACTCCCAGAGCGGCCAGCAGAAGGCCTCCCAGGAGGAAAGAGCCGGTCAGGGCTACCAGGGCGGGTAGGAAATCGAGACGTTTCACCCCCTCTTCTTAACTCAGCCTGTCAAGGCTGCGCTGAAGGGGGAAACTCGGCTGTGGCTCACCTCTGAGCAGCGATTCACCGGTAAGGAAATTGAGACAGCTCGTTTGATCACAGGTTCCTGGGGCCCGCTGAGCCCAAAAGAACCCACTGTTCCCACCCCGGAGGAGGAGTCCTGCCTTGCTTGAGGAATTTTCTTCCTCGAACACACATTCGTGCTCAACCGGCGGCGCACGGCTCCGACTCGCAACCAGTCGGCTTCGTGCTCGATGAGGGATGGGGAGGAACGATGCGGATCGGTCTGGACCTTGGCACTTCCACCGTGCGGCTGGTGGAGGGCCGCAAACTGGCCGTGCTGGCTCAGCCAAACCTGCTGTTGCAGGATCAGCACTTTCCCGATGTGCTGGCGGGAGGCGAGACGGCCCGTAAGATGGTGGGGCGCACCGCTCTGCACTGGAGCGAGTGTCGCCCGGTGGTGCGCAGTCGGCTGGGCTCGCCCCAGGCAGCCCGACTGCTGATCAAGCCCATGATGGAGCAGGCCGGAGGCTGGCGTCGCTTCGGACGGCCCCGGGTGATGGTGGCCACACCTCTCTCCTCCAGTCCCACCGAGCGCCAGGCGGTGGCCGACCTGCTGCGCCAGATGGGCATCAAGGACGTGGAAGGGGTGGCGACCCCTCTGGCGGCCGCCCTGGGCGCGGTGGCGGCGGGTCACGAGCCGCCGCCGCTGGTGCTGGTGATGGGAGCCAGCGTCACCGAAGTGGCCCTGGTTTCGCGAGGGCTGGTGGTCTCTGACTTCCTGCAACTGGGTGGCCAGACGCTGGATCAGGCGCTGGTGGTGCACCTTCGTCGCGAGCATGGTCTGGAGGTAAGCCTGGAGGCGGCTGAGGAGGTGAAGCGGTCGGTCGGCTCGGCTGACCCGGCCCACGACGGCCTGACCTGCCGGGTCTACGGGCGCGAGCTGGAGAGCCGGCTGCCCCACTCGGTGGTGCTGACCGGTGAGCAAGTGCGCGCCGTGCTGGCCCCACCCTTGAGTGAGGTTCTGCGCCTGGTGCGAGAGGTGCTCGACCGGACTCCGCCAGCGATGAGCACCGACGTGCTCCAACGCGGGCTGACCCTGACCGGCGGGGCGGCCCAGCTCATCGGACTGGACAGCTATCTGGCCCGCGAGACCGGCCTGCCCGTGCAGCTGGCCGAAGAACCGGAAAATGCGGTAGTGCGAGGCACTCTGGGAGAATTTGCAGCATGATCACCTCTGAGAGCATTGAGCTTCCCCTGGCCCGAGCGGCCACGGCATCCTCGGCCAGCTGGCTGGAATCGGTCAGCCATCATTATGGAGCCGTGAAGGTGGACGCCGGCATTCTGCTGGGCAGCACCCGGGTGCACATCGAAACGCGCGGCAAGGCGGTCGTGCAACCCAGCCGGGTGGCAGTGGATCCCCGAGGCAAGGTGCTGGCCGTGGGCGAGGTGGCCGAGCGGATGGAAGGCCGCGAGCCCACCGAGGTGCGCGTGCTGCACCCGGTGCGCGAAGGGGCCGTGGTGGAGCCCGAGCTGGCCCGCCAGCTGGTCTCTCGCCTGCTCAGTCCGGGTGCCCATCTGGCTGCCGCAATTGCAGGCGATCTCTCGGCTGTGGAGCGGGCCGCCCTGCAAAGCGTCCTTCTGTCCGCCGGAGCCCGCCAGGTCTACCAGGTCGACCAGGCCGTGCTGGCCTCGGTTGGGGCCGGCCAGCGCCTGCTGCAGCCGGAGGCTTGCCTGGTCGTTCATCTGGGCTGTGAGACGACCGAGATGGCCGTGTTCGCGCTGGGCAGCCGCCTGTGGGGAACCACTCTGCGCTGGGGCACCAGCCACATGGACCGCGCCCTGATCGAAGAGGTGCGGCGCAACCACCAGATCGTGTTGGATATCAGGGTGGCCGAGCGGCTGCGCCTGGAGCTGGGCCACGCCCTGGAAGCCGAAGGCTCGCTGGAGGTCAGCGGCCAGGGCCTGGAGGATGGTCAGCCCGCCCCGCTCACCCTGCAGGCCGAGGAGGTCTGCTCGGTGCTGCGCCCCTTCCTCGAGCGGCTGTCCGAGCAGCTGTGCCAGGTGCTGGCCCAGGTCAGCCCGGAAGCGCTGGGAGATCTGATCGCCGGCGGCGGGACGCTGACCGGGCCGGGGGCTCGTCTCAAAGGACTGGGCCTCTTCCTCAGCCAGCGCTCGCGGTTGCGGCTGGTGCCGGCCGACAGTCCGGGCGAAGCGGTCGCCCGCGGCCTGGGCGAGCTGCTCCGCCACAAGGCACTGCGCCAGGTGTTGCTGGCCCGGCGCGAAGAGCGGCCCACCGTCAGGTCGTCCCGCTCGGGCTGGCTGGTGGCGGGCCTGGCCCTGGCCACCTCGGCCCTGCTGACGGTGGGCTATCTGGGCGAGCTGAGGGCCGGGCAGGCCAATCCGGTGGAGAAGGCGCTGGGCCAGGTGCTCGATCCGGCCGTGGCCCGGGCCAGCGATCTGGTGGAGCCGGCCAGCCTGGAGCAAGACCGCACGGCCGCGGTGCTGAGCGAGAAGGATCGTCAGATTCGCGAGCTGGCCTCGCAGAACCAGCGCCTGGAGGGGCTGCTCAAGGCTCGCAACGAGCTCTCTACGGCCCGGCCAGTAGCGGCCCGAGTGGTGGCTCGCGACCCGGGCGGCTGGATGTCTTTTTGCACCCTGGACGTTGGCTCGCGCGATGGCATTCGGGTGGGCAACCCGGTCACAACTGCCGAAGGGCTGGTGGGCCAGGTCACCGAGGTTCGCCCGGACACCTGTCGGGTACGCTTGCTGACCGACTCGCGCGCCGTCGCTGCGGGACGAGTGAGCCAGCGCAAAGCCTCGGGCGTGCTGCAGGGGGTGGGAGCCAGCCATCTCGAGCTGCGCTACCTTGACCCGGATGCCCGCGTGAAGAATGGTGACCTGGTGGTCACCAGCGGCCAGGACGGACAGTTCCCTGAAGGGCTCAAGGTGGGCCGCGTGCAGTCGGTGCGGCTGGTTTCTGAGTCGAACTATCAAGCCGCCCTGGTCGCCCCGCTGGCCCCCCTGGACAGCATGCGCACGGTGCTGGTGCTTCAGACCGGCGCTCGCTCCGTCAGCCTGCGATGAAGTGGTGGCTCGCCCCTGCTCTGGTAGCTGCGGCCCTGATTCAGGGCGGCTGGGGCGTGCCCCTGGACCTGGTTTTGTTGCTCACGGTAGCGGCCGCCCGGCGCGGACTGGTGCCAGGCGGGACCCTCGTGGGCCTGCTCGGGGGTCTCTTGCTGGGGGCCGTTCGGGGGGCTGGCTCGGGTCCGCTCTCGGCTCTCTACGTGGCCTGTGGGTGGCTGGCGGGAGCCTGGTTCGAGCGCGGCCTGGGCACCGGTCCGCGGGCCATGCTTCTGGGAGCCGGCCTCTTCAGCCTGGTGGTGGCCGGGGATGCGGTGCTGCGTCTGACACTGGGGCAGCCCCTGGAGCTGGCCCAGTATGCCAGCGCCTGGCGCATCCTGGTCCTGCAAGCCGTCTTGACCTGGTGGGTGGCAAGGTGACGTGACCTCGCGCCTTCGTCTGGCCCTGCTGGCGGCTTTCGCACTGTCGGTAATGGCTGCCCTGGCAGCCCGAATGGTAGACATGCAGTGGCGCCATGGCTCGGAGTATGCAGCCGCAGCCCGCCAATCCAGCGTGGTCATCGAGCCGGTTGCGGCGCCGAGGGGGCGCTTGCTCGACCGCCGGGGGCGTCTGCTGGTCTCCAACGAGCCCTGCTTTCAGCTCACGGTGTTCCCCGCTGAGATGCGCGACCGCAAACTGACCGCCCGTCGTCTGGCCGATGCGCTGCAGGTCAAACCGGAGCAGCTCTCGGCTCGGCTCCAGAAGGCGGTCTTCCAAGCCCCGCTCGAGAAGCTGGTGCTGCGCCGCTCGCTGACACCCGGGCAGATCAGCCGACTCTTGCTGGTGACCCCCGAGTTGCCCGGCGCCGCCGTCGAGGTGGGAGCCCGTCGGCGCTACCTGGCCGGCCGCCTGGCGGCCCACGTGCTCGGAGCCATGGGTGAGATCGACGCCCACGAGCTGCCCACCCGACGAAAGCTGGGCTACGCGGCCGGCGACCCGATGGGCCGCAGCGGCCTCGAGCGCCAGTACGACTTCTTATTGCGAGGAAAGAAAGGCCAGCGCCACCTGGCCGTGGACGTGCTCGGCCGCACCGTGCGCGTGTTGGAGGTAGTGGATCCGGTGCCGGGAGCCGACCTCCACCTCACCCTGGACACGAGGATCCAGCAGACCGCCCAACGAGCCCTGGCCGAGACCCTGGCCGAGTTGCGGACTCTTAACCAGGAGGAATCCTCGGGGGCGGTCGTGGTGATGGAAGCCTCCACCGGGAGGATCCGCGCCCTGGCCAGCCTGCCCGACTTCGACCCGGCTATCTTCGTGCGCGGCATCAAGCCCCGCGAGTTGGATGCGCTCTACAGCGATCCGCGCCACCCGCTGCTGAGCCGCGCCTACCAGAGCTCGTTCTCGCCCGGCTCGACCTTCAAGCTGATCACCGGCAGCGCCGCCCTGCAGGAGAAGCTTTGCACCTCGGGCAGCGTGTTCGTCTGCGGCGGCAGCTACATGGGAGCCAATTGCTTCGTCACCTCGGGCCACGGCGGCATCGGCTTCGTGGACTCGCTGGCCCATTCATGCGACGTGGTCTACTACCGGCTGGGCCATCAGCTGGGCATCGACCGGCTGAGCCGCTACTGCGCCGCTTTCTCCCTGGGCAAGCCGACCGGGCTGGATGTGCCGGCCGAGACCGGAGGCCTGCTGCCCACCGCCTCCTGGAAAGAGCGCGAGTTGGGCGAGGAGTGGTACCCCGGCGACACTGTGAACATGGCCATCGGACAGGGATTCCTGCTGGTCAGCCCGCTCCAGATGGCAGTGGCCACCGCGGCCGTGGCCAACGGTGGACAGGTGCCACGCCCCTACCTGGTGGAGAAAGCGGTGGGGCCCAACGGACGCATCCTGCACCAGGGCCGTCCCAGGCTGCGCAAGCTACCGGTCAGCAGGCACCACCTGGCGGCGGTGCGCCAGGGCATGCGCGGAGCCGTGCAGTACGGCACCGGGGTGGCCTGCGACGCCCCCCAGGTGGCGGTGGCCGGCAAGACCGGCACGGTGGAGTCCTTCGCCAACGTGAGCAATCCCCACGGTCGCAACCACGTCTGGTTCGTCTCCTATGCGCCGGCCGATAAGCCCGAGCTGGTCGTGGTGGTTTTTCTGGAGAAGTCGGGCGGCTACGGAGGCTCCCTGGCCGCCCCCATCGCCCGCAAGGTCTACGACTTCGTGTATCCGCCATGAAGACGCGCACGCTGCTCTTCTCCTCCAGTCTGGCAATCTGGCTGGTCGGGTGCCTGGTGCTCTTCTCCGCTACCCGCTGGCAGGGTGGCACCGGCCTGCTGCTGCGCCAGTTGGCGGCCGGCGCAGTGGGCCTGAGCCTGGGGCTGGCCCTGGCGCAGTTGGAGCTGAAGCGATTGCGCCAGCTGACCTGGCCTCTGTTCGGGGCCGGGCTTTGCAGCCTGGCCGTGGTTCTGGTAGCCGGCACTTCGGCCAAGGGGGCCCAGCGCTGGCTCTCTTTAGGCCCGCTGGGCACCATCCAACCCTCTGAGCCGATGAAGCTGTTGCTGGTGCTGGCCCTGGCCCACCTCATGACCCGCTTCCCGGCCCGCCGGGCGGGTGGCTTTTTGCTGGCCTGGGTGCTGACCGGCGGGGCTTTCTTGATGGTGGCGGCCCAGCCCGACCTGGGCACCGGCCTGGTACTGGTAGCGGTGGCCTTCGGAATGCTCTGGGTGGCGGGCGCCTCCCCCTTCTACCTGGCGGGAGTGGCCGTGGGCGGGCTGGGGGCGCTCACCTTCGTGCTCAAGGAGTATCAGCGCGACCGCATCATGGTCTTTTTGCACCCCGACCTCGATCCCATGGGCCAGGGCTACAGCCTGATGCAGTCGCTGACAGCCATCGGCTCGGGCCAGCTCTTCGGACGGGGCCTGTTGGCCGGACACCTGACCCAGCAGGGCTTCGTGCCCGAGAACTGGACCGACTTCGCCTTTACCGTGGTGGGCGAAGAGCTGGGCCTGGCCGGCAGCCTGGGCCTGCTCTTGTTATGCGCCCTGCAACTGGGCAGCCTGCTGGCCATCGCCTGGCGCAGCCAGGATTATCCGCGCCTGCTGGCCACCGGAGTAGCCGTCATGCTGGGGTTTCAGCTTTCCGTCAACCTGGCCATGACCATGGGCCTGGCCCCGGTCGTGGGCATCCCTTTGCCCCTGGTCAGCTACGGAGGGAGCGCCCTGATCACCAATCTGGCCGCCCTGGGCCTGGTCGCGGGCCTGGCCCGAAGAAGCCAGCCGCGCCAGGCCGCGATGCACCCCCTGCCCTTGCGACAGCGTCTCCCCCTGGCCGGGTGAGCCGTTCCAAGAATCTGCAAAGCTCCCGCGGGTAGGCTCAAGCAAGACGCTAATGTGCTGAGCGTTACGTGCTGAAGGTTTTGCCTCTCCTTCGGAGGCGCCTCCACACGAGTCTGTCGGCGCGATTTACTGCAAAACCTTCAGCACTTCACTTTAATACGGAGGTTTGAGCCATGAGTCTGAAGCAAGTCGCCCTGGCCCTGATCGACGCGGTGCAGAAAGCCAACCGCTTCGCACCTCACGACCTGACCTGGAGCGTCAGCTGCCTGATGGACTGGCTGGTGGAGACTCACCAGGATATTGCCCACAGCGGGGATACCCTCCAGGAGGGACTGCTGGAAGCTCTGGACTGCTACTACCGCAGCCTGGAGCATCTGCTGACCTATCAGGCTGACTCCCGTGGCGAGCGGCTCGCAGAGGCCAGGAGCCTGGTTTTCCAGGCCGAGGATCAGCTCGACGCAGTCGAGAAGCGCATCCAGGAACAGAAGTACACCACCAGCCTGCTCTGGGAGGCCTGAACGCTTCGACTCGCCACGTTATACTCCCGCGCAGAGACCGTGCGATGAATGCTCGACCTGTTGGTGGCAGGGGATCAGAAGCTGCTGGCCTGGCGGGAGACTTTCAGCCTGGAAAGCCTCCGCCCTGGTCCTGCTTGCGCCAGTGAAGGGCGACTTCCTTGGCGGCGTAGGCACCGCCGGCAACCAGATGGAGGGCCGGGGCCAGGTTGGGCAGGCAGGCGGCGCCTGTCAGGGCCAGGCCCTGGGTAATGGCAAAGGCACCTACCAGGAAGCGCTGAGGCGGGCCCTCTCTGGGAGCCCGGACCAACTCGCTCACGCCCACGCCCACGGTCGCCAAGCCGTGCACGGCCTTGAGGGGGCCCATCACCAGGTCGGAGCTCTCCCGTCCGCCCAGCACCGACCAGGCTTCCAGGGCCGAGTGGGCGGAGGCCGCCAGCAAACCCACCCCGTCGATTTTGTCGCTCAGCGCATCCGAGCGCAGGCGGGCCACACCCAGCCCCAGCGCTCCCACCGCTGTCAGGCCGGCCATTGCGCCGCCCGCGGTGGAGCCCACCCCGTCCTTGAGATTATCGAGCCAGACGTGGCGGGCCGTATAAAGGCCATCCACCGCCTGGGCCAGGATCGGGTTTTCGGCTTGCAGGGCCTGACCCGGCTCCTGGCCGGCGATCTCTTTACGAGGCTTGAAGGTCAACGGGTTGCTGGACCGTACTTGCATGCTCGGCACTATAGCCCCAGATGGTCGCCGGCGTTGTGAACACTTTGTTAACCCGGGGGAAAGCCGGGCAGTTCAGGAGAAACGCCTGCAACCGTCAGCTGCCGAGCGAGATGGAGCGCCGGGGCGCAGGGGCGGAGGGGCGAGCCCCGGGAGTACCTGGTGGAATGCGCTCTTGCAGCACCGTCATCAGGTCCCAGGGAGTGATGATCCCCAGCAGTTGATCGCTTTCGGTGACGATCAGAGCTGAACCCGGTGCTTGTCGAATAACTCGACCGCGTGGGCAACATTGGAGTCGTGCGCGATGGTGAGGGCCGGGCTGGTCATGATGTCGCGCACCAGCAACTCTTCGCGAGAGGGCAGGGCCTCTCCGGGACGGGGAAAGAGCAGCTTGACGGCGATATCGGTAAAGGATACCACGCCCACCACCCTCCCCTGGCCGTCCAGAACAGGACAGCCAGCCACCTGGCGCTCGACCAGCTCGCGGGTCAGTTCCCTGACCGTGGTCTCGGGCGTCACCCAGTAGGGATGAAGATGAATGATGTCCTTGAATCGCCTCACGCAAGCCCAAGCTTCCCTTGAAATGCTCTTCGTTCCTGCGCCTTCCATCTCAGCGCAATGCGCCGTAACGCTCCAACCACCTGGGCGCGGTAATGCGAAGAAGTCAACTGCCCAGCTCGTCGGCCAGAGCCCCGGCGTCGTAGACTTTGCGCAGCGCCTCGGTGATGGCCCGCGAGTCCACCGAGGTAGCCCGAGCCTGCACCTCCGAGTAGGCGTAATCGAGCACTAACGACTGGATGTTGCCATCGAAGATCAGCCCCACAACCTGACCCTCCCGGTTGACCGTCGGGCTTCCCGAGTTCCCGCCGATGATATCGGCCGTGCTCACAAAGTTGAAGGGGGTGCTCAGATCCAGGCGAGACTTGCGCTCGACCCAGCGTTTGGGCAACCGGAAGGGATACTCGTTGTGGTGCTCGGCCGAGCGGCGATACAGCCCGGCAAAATCGGTGAAGGCCCCGACCGCCTGACCGTCCTCCAGGTAGCCTTTCACCACGCCGAAGGAGAGCCGCAGGGTAAAAGTCGCATCGGGTGCAAGCTCGGTTCCGAACTTCGCAAATCGAGCCTGGGCGATGGCTGCGTAAGCCTGCCGCAAAGGCTCGGCAACCTTCTCGTCATAGGTCTTGCGAACCTTGCGCGCGGTGGGATCGACGAGCAGGGCCAGCTCGACCATCGGATCCTTCGAGCCCGTCCCCCCCGACTCGGCCAGACGCTTGCGCTCGGCCACGTCCTGCAGCCGGGTGCCGTTGACCAGCTCGGCTGCCCGCTCGCGGGGAGATTTGCCGGCCAGAATCCGCTGAACCAGCGGGTCGTCGCTCCCGCGCACCTCGAGCAGCATGGCCAGCGAGTCGGCCAGTTTGACCCGCTCGAATTCCGGGTAGATTGGGGCGGGCGAGAACAGATCCTGCTGCAGCGACTCAAGATTGGAGTCGCGATACTCGCGCAACCGATCGGTATTTGGCTGACCCACCTCGACCCGATAGCGGGCCAGATGCTGGGCCAGCTCGAACAGCCGGCTGTTGAAAGCGTAGTGGCGCTCATAGAGATAGAGGTCGTCTAGAATCTGGCCATACACATCGATGGCCTGCTCCACCTGGGCAAAGGCCGCGCTCCACTCCGGACTGCCGGCCACTGCCTGTCGAAGCTCGTCTTCCAGCTTCTGCTTGGCTCCCATGAAAGCCGGATCCTGGAGCCCGCCCAGGCGACCGAGCAGGGCCTTGCGCGAGTTCTGGACTCCGAACAGGTCGTCCTTGGACTGGCGCTTGTTCTCCTGGGTGCGCTCGCCATAGGTGGCGTAGAGCACCTCCAGACGGCGCAGCAGGTTGAGCACCAGCGGGAGGCGTCGGTCGCGCTGGAAGGCCAGGTCGGCCATGGTGTTCAGGCGCTGCGTGTTTCCGGGATGACCGGACACAAAGACCAGCTCGCCCTCCCTGGGACCGGTCGGGCTCCACTTGAGGAAATGCTCGATCCGCGCCGGTTGCCCGTTCTCGTAGGCGCGAAAGAAAGTTACGTCCAGGTCGTAGCGGGGAAACTCGAAGTTGTCCGTATCCCCCCCAAAAAAAGCGATGTCCTGCTCGGGGGCGAAGACCAGCCGCACGTCGGTGTATTTCTTGTAGCAGTAGAGATGGTATCGTCCACCCTGATAAAGGGTGACCACGTCGCTGCGCAGACCCGTTTTTTCGGTGGACTCCTTTTCGATGGTGCTCATTTCGGCGCGCCGGGCTTTCTCGGCCGCCGCTGCGTCCATTTCCGACTTGACCGAGCCCTGCACCCGGGCGGTCACATCCTCGAGCGTCATCAGCACGTTCAGCTCCAGGTCCGGGCACTTCAACTCCTGGGCCTGCGAATTGGCCAGGTAGCCAGCCTCGAGCAGGTCCTTGCCGGGGGAGCTGAGTTTGGCGATCTGCTCGGCGCCCACGTGATGATTGGTCATCACCAGCCCCCGAGAGGAGACGAACGACCCGGAGCCTCCGCTGTTGAATCGCACGCTGGACTTTTGCAGATGCTCCATCCAGGCGGCGCCTGGCTCGAAGCCGTAACGTTGCTTGAGGATCTTCACCGGAGGATCAGAGTAAAGCCACATGCCTTCATCGGCTCGGGACGGCACGGAGGCGCTCCACAGCAAGCCTCCAGCCAGGACAGCAGCAAGAAAACGGCGATTCATCCAGGGCCGTTCCCCTCGATAAGGGTCGTTCCTGCAGGGCCGGCGGCGAGTGTGGAGAACCCCTGGCCAGTGAGCATTGACGGCGGCTCCAGCTTGATCCCCGCGCGTGGCCTGATGTCTGGCGGGGCTCAGCTGCGCCCGGTCGTGATCGTGGGGGCCGGCCCGGCCGGCCTGGCGCTGGCTTATCAGCTGAAGCTGCGCCAGATTCCATGCTTGTTGCTGGAGAAGGGCCCCAACGTGGCCAGCTCGTTCCGCGGGATGTACAAGAGCATCTTCTTCGGGCCCTGGCTCAATAATGCATTGCCGGGCGGGCCCGTGCCCTGGCAGCAGGCCTTCTCTCGAACCCGGCGCAAAGAGTGGCTCGAGTATCTCGAGAGCTTCGCCGGTCGTAACGCGCTGGAGGTGCGCTGCGGCGTCGAGGTCGCGAGCGTTGACTGCAATGGCTGCTTTCGACTCCAGACCAACCAGGGACCCATCGAGGCCGAGCTGCTGGTCAACGCCACGGGCTACTTCGGTAACCCTTTCACCCCCGAGTACCCGGGAAGCCAGGAGACGCGTATCGCCCAGATGCATGCCTGCGCCTACCTCGAGCCCGCCAATGTGGCCGAGAAGATCGACGCGTCCCGCGGCCGCATCCTGATCGTTGGCAAGCGCATCTCGGCTGGCGAGCTGATGGTGGAATTACACCAGGCCGGTTATCAAGTCTCCCTCTCGTGCCGGCGCAAGTTGCGGTTCGGCTCATCCTACCTGCAACAGGCCCTGTTTGCGCCCATCGTGATGCTCTTCGAGAGCATCGGCGCCTGGCTGGGAATCAAGCTTTCCGACACCAATCCGCGCATGGTGGGCGGAACCAGCCAGCAACTTGTGCGCTCGGGACAGGTCGAAGTCTTCCCCGATATCCGGGAAATCCTCGAGAGCACGGTGCGCTTCGTGGACGCTCGTGAGGCCGCCTTCGACCTGATCATTTACTCTACCGGCTACCGCCCGGTTCTCTCGCATCTCAAGAGTCTGGTGAGCATTGACCCCAAAACCGGTCACCCCCCACTGGTCAACATGGAAGCTCGCGACGTGCCCGGCCTCTTTTTCATGGGTCTGGACAATCAGCGCAGCTTCCGCAGCCGCTACCTGCGGGGCATTCGCGAGGACGCGGTAGCCCTGGCCGAGCGCATCGCCACTCGAGTGTCAAGCCTGACCCGGCCAGCAGGGTAGGCCAGCTGCGAGCTCTTCCGGTTTCTTTCCAAAGAGCAGGGCGAGGGGGGCGGACGGCAGAACTGTGCACATCCAATCTCAGAAAGGTTCCCACGCCCATGAAAGGCGCCGAAATTCGCCAATCCTTCCTCGACTTCTTCAAAGAGCGCGGTCACGACATCGTTCCAAGCGCCCCGGTGGTGCCCCACGATGATCCCACGTTGCTCTTCACCAATGCCGGCATGAACCAGTTCAAGCCTTTTTTCCTGGGCCAGGCCACCCCGGCCAACCGGCGTATCGCCGATACCCAGAAGTGTATCAGGGTCTCGGGTAAGCACAACGACCTCGAGGAGGTTGGTCACGATACCTACCATCATACCTTTTTCGAGATGCTGGGTAACTGGTCCATCGGTGACTACTACAAGAGCGAAGCCATCTCATGGGCATGGGAGCTGCTGACGAAGGTCTGGAAGATTCCGAAGCAACGGCTTCATGCGACCGTTTTTGGGGGTGACGAGCAGGTGCCGGCGGACGAGGAGGCGGTTTCTCTCTGGCAAGAGGTTACCGATATCGACCACGGCCACATCCATCGCTTCGGCCGCAAGGACAACTTCTGGATGATGGGTGAGACCGGCCCCTGCGGGCCTTGTTCGGAGATCCACATCGACCTGACCCCCGATTGCTCGGGCGGCAAGCTCGTCAACGCCGGCTCCCCGCTGGTCATGGAGCTGTGGAACCTGGTGTTCATTCAGTTCAACGCCGAGGAAGGCGGGGGGCTGCGCGAGCTACCGGCCAAGCACGTCGACACCGGCATGGGTCTCGAGCGCGTCGCGGCCGTCATGGAGTGCACCGCTGGCTGTAAAGACTTCCAGTTGCCCATCTCCAACTATGACACGGAGATCTTCCAGCCCATCGTGCGCGAGCTGGTTTTGATGTCGGGCTGTCCGTATGCTCCCGGTCAGTCTGAAGACGAGCACTCCATCGCAATGCGGGTTTGTGCCGACCACATCCGCATGGTCAGCTTTAGCATCGCTGACGGGGCCCTGCCCTCCAACGAGGGTCGGGGCTACGTGGTGCGCCGCCTCTTGCGCCGGGCCGCCCGCTACGGACGGAAACTGGGCTTCAAAGAGCCCTTCCTTTGGAAGCTGGTCAGTGTGCTCGACCGCACGATGGGCGACGCCTTCCCCGAAGTCCGCCGCGAGCGCGAGAAACTCGAGCGCATTCTCAAGGCCGAGGAGGAGTCGTTCAACCAGACTCTGGATCGAGGGTTGTCGCTCTTCCAGGAAGAGGCCGAGAAAGTCGAGGGCAAGAGCTTTCCCGGACATGTGGCCTTCAAGCTTTACGATACTTTCGGATTTCCGCGCGACCTTACCGAGGTGTTGGCCCGCGAGCGCGGGCTGGAAGTGGATGCGGCCGCCTTCGAAGCCCTCATGGCTGAGCAGAAGCTGCGCGCCCGCTCGGCTAAGGTAAAAACCGTTGTCAGCGCGGTCACCGAGGAGCTCAACCTCGCGCCAACCCCCTTCACTGGTTTCACCCGACTCGAGGAGTCCACCCGGGTGCTCCAGCGCCTGGGGAATGAAGTCATTTTAGAGAGAACCCCTTTCTACGGCGAGATGGGCGGCCAGGTGGGTGATACCGGTATTTTGCGCGCCATCGCGGGCGATTTCCGGGTCAGCGAAACGCGCAAGCAGGAAGGGGTTGTGCTCCACCATGTCGAGGGACCGGGGCTGCAGATCGGGGACGAGGTGCGCGCGGTCGTGGACCGCGACCGCCGCCTGGCGGTGGAGCGTCATCACACAGCCACCCACATTCTGCACAACGCACTGCGTCAGGTGCTCGGTAGCACCGTGCGCCAACAGGGCTCGCTGGTTGCCCCCGACCGGCTGCGCTTCGACTTCACGCATTATGAGGCGGTTCGTCCCGGCGAGCTGCGAGCCATCGAGCGCCTGATCAACGAGCATATCCTGGCCAATGAAGGCGTTTCCTGGTTCGAGATCCCTTACGACCAGAGACCCGACAGCGTCATCGCCTTCTTCGGGGACAAGTATGGTAAGGAGGTTCGGGTGGTCAAGATCGGGGGCCTGGGAGTGGGCGAGCTGCCCGAGCCGGCCTTCGATGGCTACTCGATGGAGCTTTGCGGCGGTACGCACACCCTGCGCACCGGCCAGCTCGGTCCCTTTCGCTTCGTACACGAGAGCGCCATCGCGGCCGGGGTCCGTCGTGTCGAAGCGGTCTGCGGCCTGGCGGCCGTGGAGGCCTACGAGCGCGACCGTGAGATTCTCGAGAACCTGTGCCGGCGGCTGACCTCGCCGCCGGCCGAGCTGGAGAGACGCCTGGAGCAGCTGCTCGAGAGCCAGAAAAAACTGGAGAAGGAGCTGGAGACCCTGAGGTTGGCCGCAGCCGGCTCGCAGGTGGGAGACCTTCTGAGCCAGCAAAAAGAGGTGGAGGGCGTACCCGTGCTCGCCGTTTCGGCCGGCGACGGAGATGCTGAGTACCTGCGCAAACTTGCTGACGCTTTGCGCCCAAAGTTCCACGGCGTGGCCGTGCTGGGCGCCACCTCGGGAGGCAAGGTGTCCCTGCTGGCCCTGGTGGACAAGGAACTGACCAAGAAAGGCCTCCACGCGGGGAACCTCATTCGCGAGGTGGCCCGTCAGGTGGGCGGGGGTGGCGGTGGGCGCCCCGACCTGGCCGAGGCCGGTGGCAAGGACCCCTCGCGGCTGGAGGCGGCCCTGGCCAGCGTTGGCGAGCTGGTGAAAGGGCAGAAGAATGGGTAGACTCGCCTTGCTGCTCGTGCTGGCCCTGGCCGGGGTGGCTCTGGCCCGAATCCAGGTCACCAGCCCCAAGATCAGCGAGACCAGGCCTCGCTATTCTATCGAGATCGTCTATCCACGTGTGTCCGTCCCGGGCAACCATAAGGCCACCCGCATGATCAACGAGGTGCTGGATCGGGAGGCTCAAGCCCAGGTGGCCAGTTTCCGCAAGGACTTCAACGAGAGCGGAAAGGAGATGCCGGCGGAGATTCCGCCCTGGAGCCTGACCTCGTCTTTTACCGAAGAGTACCAGACGGACCGTTTTCTGGTTTTCCTGCAGTCCGGCTATCTTTATACCGGCGGCGCCCACGGCATGCCGCTGTTGGACGCCTTCATTTTCGATCTGGCCAGCGGCAAGAGATTGACCATGGCCGACCTGTACCTGCCGGGCTACCTTGACGTGCTGAGTCGCTTTACGCGTCGCAAGCTGCAGGCAGACAAAGATCTGATCGGCGAGGCAGATTGGGTCATCACCGGCACCGAGCCCAAGCCAGAGAACTTCACGGTGGTCTTTCCAACCGCGAAGGGCCTGCAGGTGGTCTTCCCCCCCTACCAGGTGGCGGCCTATGCCTCCGGAATGCCCAGGGTGCTGGTGCCCTTCTCCGAGCTGGCCAGCCTGGCCCGGCCCGGCACTCCCACCAGGCCCTGATCGGGTCTGATTCCAGGGGTCCGAAAGCTGGGGTCACCCATCCAGCCCTTCTTGCTCTGGCCGGGTTTGTGGCCAGAGGTGAATTTCTCGAGATCCGAGTCCACGTAGTAGGAGTCCACGTAAGTTGAGCTTGAGCCGCTTGTGACCGCAGCTTTCGCAGGCGATATGGCGCAGGCGCGTGGGATCGTTGACCAGCCCGTCCGCCCGAGTGATGTGTCCCCGCAGCGTGGTGGTCTACAGCCCGCTCGACCCGCAGGCCAGAGCCGAGGTGGAAGAGCTGGTCACGGCGGCCGCCGGTCACAATGGTTCTTGCCTTCAATGGTCTGAATGCTCTGGCAGTGGGGACAAAAAGATGGTGGCCGCCTGGCCGACCCCTCCCCAAATCGCGTGAGGCAGTGGCCGCAGGCCTCGCTGATCCCCTCGCAGAGTCGTCCCATGAAGAAACCTCCCTGGTCCCGCGGGAGGAGTCCTCTCCCGGGGAAGAATGTTACCAGGTGCCCGGGCGCTAGGAGCGCAGCCGGAAACCCCCTTGACACAGTTTTCCGGCTGCGCGACGCCAAACATGTCGCGTAAGCTAGAAGTTCGGCCGCCTACAACATCTTGTGGTGGCGGAGGCGGGGCCCCCGAGGGCGTAGCCCTTCCGATACCGCAATGGGGTTTGCGGCCGGACTATTCGTCCCGGGTAAATCTAGAGGCTTCGCGGCTGGAAAGAAGCGACGCCCAACGGGGGCCCGATGAAGAGACCTTCCAAACCCGACCCTAACATGGAGCAGTGGATCGACGCGCGCCAGAAGCACCGGCTGACTAACGAGCAGGTGCAGATGGCTCGCGAGCTGGGGCTGAACCCGCGCCGACTGGATCAGGTATCGGGAGACAAGCCCCTGGCACAGTATCTGGCCGCCCTCTACCGCGAACGTTTCGGCCGCGACTGCCCGGAAGAAGTCGTTTCCATCGAGCAGATGGCTCGCAACCAGGAGTTGGAGAAAATGCGCCGCCTCGAGCAGAGGCGTCGAGCCCGCGCGGCCAACGCAGACAAGCCACCACAGTAAACGACGGCCAGGCTCTCTCCAGGGAAGTCCGGCCGCCTGCAATATCTTGTGGTGGCGGAGGCGGGGGTCCTCCGACACCCCATGGGGTTTGCGGCCGGACTTCCAGGGAGCGCTCCCTGAGCCAGCCACTTTGAAGGGACAGCAGCGCCGAGCAAAACAGCCGGATCAGGCTTGAATTTTCAGAGGGGCCGAAACCGCTGTTCAGGAGTTTCCCAACCGAATGCTCTCAGGTTCGGCGACCAACACTACACTCCATTCCCGTTTTTCCGCGCGGCACCTCATCTAGCTCTCAGTTGCCGCCGCCACTGTTGCCGCCGCCACTGTTGCCGCCGCCACTGTTGCCGCCGCCACTGTTGCCGCCGCCACTGTTGCCGCCGCCACTGTTGCCGCC